>Ga0126342_10000822_pt1 | contig 38537 bp, 49 predicted proteins | sample Cyp1metagenome_FD_92528 | JGI IMG/M metagenome (GOLD analysis project Ga0126342, IMG submission 92528) | Coral microbial communities from Lord Howe Island, Old Settlement Bay, Australia - Cyphastrea 1 metagenome | ecosystem: Host-associated > Invertebrates > Cnidaria > Coral ...
AGGGTGGGATCCAAACCCTCCCAATTGGAGGTTTATCATCGAGTTTGCCACACTACCAGCAGGAACTAGTAAGATCCAACATAGACTCTCCTAAGCACCATCAGAAACTGACATATAGCAACCCCAAAGAAGATAGGAAAGCACGCAGGTCACCAAAATTAATCAACCGGATTTTACTGTTCCATCTTTTTCAATTTGTTTGGGGTTTTGCTAGAATATCTAGAATGTTATACTGTTCTACCCCTCCTGCCAGAACCATCAACCATGGGACAGCACTGACAGCACCATGGTTTTTCCATCGCCTGAGTTCCCAGACTTTGCATCCCAGGATGAGATGGACTGCCGCTTCCCAGCGGCCAGCAATGATGGCAGCACCCACCTTGGCATCGAGCAGGACATGCTGCAAGACCATGTGGGCCGTGTGGGCAAGACATGGATTTGGCTTCCGTGATGTTCATTGATGTTCATTCGTTGTCTGTATGATTGGAGTAATTCGAAATTAATGAACATCTTGTTCAGTACATGTTTTTTCTATGAAAACTAGGGCCTGTTGTGGTTTTGATGACTGGCCCAAGAGAAAGGGGTGATGAGTCCGGAACCCGGTGGGTCTTCACTTCCCGCGTTCCGAAACGCTGAAGTCCGAAGTAGTTCAGGAAACCTCTGCAACTCAGAAGAAGGCCCTACGACAAAGCACATCAAAATTGAAGACATGCGGATCAACATTTGATACTCTGGATGGACGAAATCCTGCACCAGCTTGGATGTTGAAACCCTATAAATCAATGGGATAAACCACCGGTCAACCGCAGGCTTTGTTCCATCAACGGCCTTTGCCAGCTGCTTGAAAGGCAAGGCCTTGTTTGATCTGCGGGTGGGTAGGGCGTCAAGTCAGATCTTAGAACTGGAAAAAGTGGTAGACACAAGAATGAAATATATAGAATGAAGATGAAGCTTCTGGTAGGGTTCATACAAACCATTTTTGATAAGAATTGGCATGCCATTTCTGATAATAAGAATTGGTATGGACATGGAATAATGGCTTTACCAGAAGATCTCAACCAGCTGAGGCAGCAGCCTAAGGCTCCTAAGCTGTCTTTGGAACCTGCATCGCAAGCCCAACTCTACATCCCCCCAGAAACAATGGTGGATGCAGGGGATCCACACATATTTGGGACCATAACATACAGCTGGAGGTGTCTTATATTAGGGGGATATCATGGATCCTCCCTCCCCGTTTCCGATGTTTCCGCAACTTGCTGTTGTTTTGCGCCTTCTGTGGCGTCGGCTGCCTGACTAGAGGAACCACGGTCAATCTCAGACATTTTCCAATTGAACATGCACAATCAACTGCGATTTTGATCTCTCTCATACACAACTATCCAATCTCCTGCGAAGTTGCCAGCTAAAGAATTTTAGAATGTATGATTTAGTGTGGAATATGATTGAATTCACAGCTGGAAGGCAAACCACATACCCAATTGTTGCTAGGTTTAAGACACCAAAGCCTCTTTAGGAAGCCACTTTAAGACATTTATGGTTTAATATGATTTGGATATGATTTTAGGATATGATTTTGACACGCTTTGAATTTGGGGTTATGATTTCGATGCGGTTTTGGATATGATTCCCTAGCCATAGGCCTAGGTTTTGGATATGATTGGAAAACACAAATCAACATTCTGACTCCTGACCCACATCAAAATCAGAATTTGACCCATATCAGAATCACATTAAAACCATATCAAAATATATTAAAATCCTCTATGCAAAGCCTTCTCACAAACAAATCACAACAACACATCATATCTGAATCATGTCAAAATCATAACAAATCTATACAAATCTGTTGAAAACCCTCCATCCATCTCCATCCTATAGAGCCTGATGTCTTAACATGTCTTAACATTAGGCATCTTTGGTCATCTTTGCTCCAAGTTTGAGCCATTCCGAGCCCTTGGAGCCTGGAAGATCTCTGCTGGGACGTTGCGGAGAACGATTCGAAATCGATTCCCACCTGGGCCGAGAGGTGCCCGCAACGGCGCAAAAACCATCAACAACAGAAACATAACTAGTGTAAAGCTTGTTTAACTCTTGCCAGGGGTCACCATTGAACATGAACATGTGATAACATGTGCCATGTACATATCATAATGTAATATAATGTATCCATCTGTCTGTTTACCCTCTGGTAATTTAAGATAGCTATTGAAAATGGCCAGTTATAGTGGATTTTCCCATTAAAAATGGTGATTTTCCATAGTTATGTTAGTTTACCAGAGGGTACATCAATTTAAATCTATCTTCAGAGTATGTCACAGTCATCTGGAACCCCACTTGTTCTGGGCCCCCTGGGCCCCCTGGCGCAGCTGACCCAAACGCAAACGATCCTTGCGATATTCCAAGGCGCAAATTCTCAGGCGTTTGTCCCAGAGCCTGCGCTGGGACAAAGGATGGATGCCCAAAAAGACCCCATTTATATGGGAAATGATGGTCAACCATTGGATGTTGATGGATTTTGGAGATTTTTATTGGTTATCCCAGTTATCCCATGTTGCCCAGTTTCACCCAGTTTCACCCAAATAATTTCGTCTGATTTATGGAATCTGACAGACCAGTTGCTATGACTATGATTAGGTTCTATATGATCTCAGAATATTTCAGTCCATTTCAGTCTAGTTTGGTAGGATGTTGATTTTCTACCTTCTTGGAGGTTGCTACGTGCCATAGTCTCTCTCCTTTCATGCCCAAATCTGTCGAGATTGTCAAGGCCTGTGCAGCACCGTACGTCGCAGTTGGTCAGCCGGCAGGCGGTGTGCCTTGGACATGGATTCTCGATGCGAATATCCGAAAATTGCCGGAGTGTGTTACAGGGTAAAATATTATTTTGTATATGTATGTGTTATATATATATATATACCGTATATACCTGTGTGTGCGCATTGCCATATGAAATAAACTGAAATAATATTGTATGACTAACTAACTAATTACAATTATCTCCATTGTGAATCAATTTGAGACAAACCCATTGACCATCCTTTGCCCATTCGTTGTTTAATAATCAAACCAGCAAGGAGGATAAGGAATTCAGTCCCTGGCGCAAATCTGCTGCACCGTTGCTGCCTGGTATTCGCCAAGGGCAGGGTTGCTGAAAAGACGGCAAGGAGCAACGATATGACTGGCATGGTACCAGCAGCACGGACCAAAGCGCCATTAATGGTTTGGGGCTAACTTCAAAGGCAACTATTTTCAGGGCACACCCACATTCCGGGCATCCCGTGACCTGCTGCAAAAAATCAGCAAATCAACTTAATCAACCCAGTAAGCTACTGATCTACTGTATATATATATATTATATATTGTATAGTTTGGAGTCAGTCATATAGCTTTCCAACCCTGGACAGTCTTTCTCGTGGCACTGCACAATCCCAGGGCCAAGCCCGCTTGTCTTTGGTTCCAGCGAAGGTGAACTGCTTGACCTTTGGAATGCAGCTCAGCAACTTGCCTCTCTTGTGCAAAATGGCGGAATTATATTGAATTATGGCACTATGAGTAGTCTGCAATATACTTCCCATAATTCCACCATAATTATGGCTATTCAATATAATTCCAATGATTTTACATTGGCTTTGTCCAGAGAAGAGCATAGCTATGCCCGGGGAGCCACACCGATCGCCCAACGCAACGGGCGATGCTGGAGACAGCTTCCCCTGTGTCGCAGTTCCTCAGGGTCGCTCGCAAATGGCGGGTTCTCAAAAAATGGAGAACCATATGGAACCAAATATAGAACCAAATATAGAACCAAATATAGAACCCTATAGGAACCATAATATAGAACCATTGTATGGAACCATATAGGAAGATATAGGAAGTATAGGCATTCAAAGCACGATTCAACATATGTGAATGGAGAAAATGACGATGAAGCATAGGGGATTGGCGTCTCCAATCTTGAGACTTACTTACCCAAATGCTTTCGCCATCTTTCGTCAGTTGCGGCTGCACTCACTGCTGGGCTTCTCGAGGTGGCCATCAGAAATGGTGCTGCGAGATGGGCATCAGCAACCTTCAGCAAGGGAGATCTCCTGTGCTGCACCGGATCCTGGTTGACTGCTGGCTGCTGCCTGTTGGCGCATCAGTCCCTTTTCCATGGTGCGACTGGACACATGTTCCGACCCATCCAGGACGCCGTTCAGCACGACATTCAGCAAGATTTGCTGACCTCGTCCTTTCATTTCCTTTTCACATGTGTGAGCTTCGAAGAATGCAGTGCTGTAGGAACAACTATGGACACGCAAGCCGAAGCAACTCTCCTACTTTTCATCTTTGCAAAAGCCTGGGGTATTCACGGGCTTGTGAGTTGGTGCTTGATCAGCAGGGGTGATAATTTCACCAGGATGAAGTCAGCCCAGATCTATATCTCTGTCGCATCAACTTCCATGCAAAGGTAAGCCACGCCATTGACAATTCTATGATATTCTATGGTTTGTTGACATGCTTCTTACTTGAACAAGCGTTCCAAGGATGCATACCTATATATCATTAGAGAATTGTACTCATGGCTGCGCCAAGTTATGATATCTTATTTTTAGCTCTTGATGCTTACCGTCCACCGCTAGAAACAACTTTGAGCAGTCCAAAGAAGCAACCAACCACTGGATCCACTGGGCAGCCAGTTGACGAAACTGAATCAGGATCTTGGTGGAGCTGTGGAGCACAACTTTGATCTGAACGGCCGGGCTGCCGGGCTCTTTGTATAGTCGGAAGTAGAGATAATCAGGCCGGTCCTGTGCCAATCCGACCGCCGTTTTCTGAGCTCTGCTGAAGAAATCGGGCTTCCCACTGACCAATTTTCCACTGTTAACTCATCCCAAAGCGTCTGCATGGGCCTTCAGCAGCCCAAATGGACGCGAAAAATATGCGTTTGAAACAACCCAGCCATGAAGATTTTGGTTGGACAACCCCCAGCCAGAACATGCCAGAGACACTTGTGGTTTTCCGGTCATTCAATGCGGCATGTCTATCGCTCACCCCAGGCTGCACCTTTGGCCAGCCCTCTCGCCGGATGGTACCGAAAGCAGAGGCTCCTGAAAGAGAAACCATAGCACGAGGCCCATGTGAGGCTGATTAGACCCTGGAAGTTGGCGGAACTCCCGCCCATACATCAAAACGTTCACATTGGTGCTGTAGCTCTCTTCATTCATTCATGATCCCAAAAATATACCCTACCAAATCATTGTGTCCTGATGAATTTGTGGTAAATAGAGAAAGAATCGAATACCTAATAATATATATATATAGATATACATATAAGATCAGGAGTGAAGCAAAAGCATCTTTTTTGTGGAAACTTTACATGAGGCAAGATCTCAAGGGTCTACAGCAAAAAATCAAAAAGGTCAGTGTCGCAAGTCCACTGGTCCCCTGCCAGGTGGACCCTTTAGGCTTGGGTACTATGGACCTTTAGTATCCTTTAGTAGTTGAAGGTATGACATGATATCATCCAAAAAATGCCAAACGCCGGGAATTCACCTTCTTCTGAGGCCTTTTTGCCTGGCGCATCTGGATGGTCCCCATCCAAAGTGGGGGACATGCTCGCTGTGTCCGGAGCAGCTGGGCACGGGAATTCCACCCGATTGCCAGGTCATGATGGTTGCCATATGCCCAGTTGAGATCGATGAACGCCGAAATAGTCTCTGAGAGACTTGGCTTCGGGCAATCTGATCCATAGGAAATCCCCATGTCTGTGCTGTGCAAATGATATATAACATCTATATACATACACATTAACGGTGGGTGTTCCATTGCCAGATTAGATTATCATATGTTAGGGTGGCATTTTTTCCATCATTTGCATGATTTGCCCAATGGACTCCGCCGCTCTGACCTCCGCCCTTTTCTCCCTTCTTCTTGCCTTTGCCTGTCACCGAATGACAGGCCCATCACTTCCAGCTCATGTCGGCTTTCTCTTTTGAAAACATCTTGGAATTTGAGGATCAAATGGGCTTGGTGAGACCCTCAGGAAATGTGTGACCAACAGGCAATGCATCTCTCCATTCTTTGATATGATTCTCTCTCTCTCTCTGTCTCTCTGTCTCTCTCTCTCTCTCTCCATCGCCTTCATATCATATTTATTCATATTTCATATTATTTACTGGTTTTACCACCGTAATGGCATTTTTTGGACACCAGCCAGCCAGGCCTTTCTTATCTTTGCCGCCTTTTCCCTTCCCTTTCCGGCCCTTGGCACCATCGCCGGTGCCTTGCCTCAGTCTTTTGAGGACATACCAATCGACAATTTGGGCCTGCTATTGGATAACATGATAACATGATAACAATGATATATATATATATATATATAAATTCCTACTGTACTTGAATGATGTAGAATATTGTACATCATGACCGCCAAACAGTTGTTTGGGGATGATTTGTTACTGGGTTTATTACATACTACATGACTTAGGAACAGGATCCGCGTAACTGGAGCGTTAGGAGCTTCCCTGAGACAAGAACTCCGAGGCAGTGGGCTCTTTGGCCTTTTTCTCTGCCTGTCCGATGATCCCGATATGTCCCGATTCTCCAATTCTACCGCTGCAGAATTTCTGGAAACCCTTGGAGGTCAAACCATCAAACAGCGCCTCGCGCATCCAGACTCGAAGCATCCGAACTCCAGAGGATTCCACCTGGTGGGGCTTTGGGCTGAGAGGAGACATGCCACTTTTGAATCTCAGATCACCATGGAGACATGGAGATAATAGAAAGAACAATTTGAAAAAATAAAAAGAACTGCGCATGAACTGCATCCTCCCTGGGGTTCAGACCGTCTCAGTGTTGAGAAAGCTGCCAAAGTGCTTCAAAATCACTTCATGTGCTTTCTTTCTTGCCTCGTATGTAGTGGCCACCAAAGACAATGAGGCTGAGGATGACATCGTTTCCAAGGCATCAAAAATCTGAACTCACCCATCAAGCCCGCCCAAGGATTCCTAGGTCTTATGTCGGTTGGTGCTGCTTCTGAATCAATTTGAGAAGACCTCACCCCAGCAGACCGGAGCATGGTTGTGCGCTGGAAACACAAGCGCATCACTGCCTCCTTCGATCCATCCTTGATGTCGGCAGCATCAAAGTCGACCTCATCACGCGCAAGGCTGCCCTGGTGGTTTGTTGCGCTTGCCCTGAGCATCTGGGCATGGCACGTAGCCGGGAGGCGTCGCTGTCACCTGGCAATTTTGGTGCACACCACGCAGAGATCGATCGATCCGTTGCCATGTCCAAGCACAAGAATTTGCTTAGAGTAATCATATCGAATCATACCAGGATATACTAGGTGGATTATAGATGATTATAATCTATAGATATCTATGTCATAGTGAAGAATTCAGCACCAAGCCAGGACACAACTTACAAGCCTCCGCCATCTCAACCTGTGTCTCGCTGCTCCTTGGCGATTGCTGCTGCAGGAAACCTGGCAGCGCAGTTGAGGCTCCGAAGTACCTCAATAAACCCCAATGTATGGCAATGTTTACTGGGAGCATGAGGTGTTATCATGTTTTATCTGGTTTTGATGAGGTTTTAAGCTGATTATAGCTATTTTAAACCATGAAACACCATTCTGCACCCATTCGGCTAATAGGGATGGCTGTGCGGTTTGGCATTTGAAGATTCTGGACACAATGATCCTTTTGAATCCTTTTGATCCCAACCACCAACAAAATGGGCAAAACTGACAGATATTTCCAAATATTTCCAATCCCAATCACCAACAAAATGGGCAAATCTTCGTATTTCGCTTTAAGATTCCAAGTTCCAGTCCACGTGCACAAAACATGCCGACCTCACCCAAGAGTTCCTTTGAGAATGTTGGACCCACAGCATCTTCCAGTTCCTGAGCTTCATCGGAGTCTCATTAGGGATCCAAAAATCTGAGACAAAAAAAGAGTGCAAAAACTCGCATCTAAGGTGTCTTTTTCCATGGGGTCCCTACCTTTTCCATGGAAAATGGATGAAATATGATGAAATCCATTGAAATCCCGCCTGCAGACCCCCAGAATCTGTAAAAATCTCAACTTTCCCTTTCCACGCCAGGCCTTTGGTCACTTGGTCCTTCGGTCCCTTGATGTCCCTTGGTCCCGCACCGTTTGGGTTTCAGCTTCGAAAGCAAAACTGGATCCCAGCGAATTTCGAGCTTCCCGGCGCCTGCACAGCGAGGTGGCGTGGGAAATCCCAACATCTCCAACTCCAAACGCAGGTCAAATCATGGACATTGTTTGTCAATATTATGATACTCACATGGTGATGATATCAAAGTATATCAAAGTGAAAAAACATGTTAACAATTGTTCACATATTATATGAAACTCATTTGGTATAAAAAAAATTGTGATGATATCAATATGAACATCACCTTAATGATCATAATCATGGATCATCATGGATCATCTATCTATCCATATCTATCCACATTTCTGTGCTGGGCCACCCCAACTCTTCAGCATCCCTCTTTAGCTCAGCCGCCACGGCGCCCGGAGTGATGAGCTCCGTCAGATGCAGTTCCACCTGAAGGGACGATGGCCATTTGGAGGATTTGGCCATCGACAAATGGGAATTCGCCACCAAGAATGGGGATTTAAGCAGCAAAAAAATGCAGACAGGTTGATTTTAAGCAACAAAGACAAAGATTTCACCAGAAACAAGTCATGAACTATGGTAACTATGGGACTTTAACACCCAAAGTTGGGATTTACCTCAGAAACATGAGGACTTTATTTGCAAATAGGAAGGTCTGTCCAAATAATAAGCTGAATCTAACAAGAAACATGTCGAGCAAAGCACATGTAAAACAACGCTATACATCATTTCAAAGGCAGCAAGTAGTCAGAGATTAATCAACAACCATGTGGGTCAACCAAGCTAAAAGTGGATTCACCTCGCAAAGATGTGGACTTGAGCTGATGACGCACACCGTGAAGATAATCTGAGAACCAGCCCCCCAAATCTGCAGGACATACGACATATCTAAGGGGCCCATAACATCCCGTAACTACACACTTTCACCATGGCCGATGTAATCAACACACAGCGAAGCAAACACATTTGATTCACTTGATTCATTTGATCATGATATGATGATTGATCATATTTGCCGTTCTCAGGTGCTCACGCCGTCTAGGTCAACTTCATGAACGTGGAAATCCTGTGGGTCCGGCAGAGATTTGAGACAGGTCGCAACATTCCAAACTTGGAGTCGCAACCCCAAATGATCTGAAGGGAAACTCGATGAAATAGCGGTCACTCAATTTGAACATGTCAATTCTTCGTGATACGAGCTATGTTGATTCCATTTTGGGGGTTGTACCTGCTATGGCCATTTCAGATACCCAATTTGGAGGTACCTGCCAGGTATAAGGTCTATGTAAGGCCTATTTAATGGAATATCCCCATACAATATATAGGTACCTGAATAGGCCATTGAACTAATGATCGACCCACGTTTGGTGAGACGTATACATAAGTATTGAGTATAGGTTGGGTTTGACCCCAAAAGTCACCATTGCGTTCTGTTGATGTGAGGCCTGCCAGCGCGTCTTGAAGTGTCCTGGCACCAATGCAGTGTGCATTGAGGATGTCATATGACATAGCAGGATATGACATCGCGAAACACGGTCCTGGAAATCCAGGAATATCTGGGCAAAGATGTTCGGAAATTCCCACCTTCAAGTCTGGTCAGAATTGAATTGTCAAAGAAACGCAATGTGAAGGTAGTTATTCAGATCTACCAGCAAAATCATCGGCATGCAAAACGCTGCTACACTTCTGACTTCACTGGACTGCCACATCCTCCAATCCGACCAATCCGGCCCGAAGCAGTGGTGAGAACCTCTTCTTCATCTGCATGTTGTGGCAGGAACGAAGCAGAATGCATAGAGGAGGTAAAGGTCTCAAAAAATCGCTGAAAACGTTGCCGTACTGAAGGGCTTGGTGGTATTGCATGGAGCACTTGTATATCAAAGTTCGGGTAGTAACTGGCTTTTAGGGACTCGCAAGACCAATTGATTAACATTGCTCATATGGCCAACTTTGAGCCTGTCGCCTGCATGGCAGAACTCAACAGTGGTACATATAGTGGTATTGACGCGATGTCCAGAATGGCTCAGAATCGGCTTAGAGCAGCTTAGAGTCCTCCCGCGCCTTTGTTTGTCATTTGGCAACTGCAACTGTTCTGTGATGCACCTCTGACATCTGACACAATCAATGATTCAGCCTGACAGCATCCACTGCCCTTGGCCCAATAGTGGGCATAGTGACGCTTCATGCTGCGTTGAACGTATTGATATGTCTCTCTCTCTCTCTCTCTCCATATATCCATGTGTAGGTATCTACTGTGTATATATATATATGTATTTATATGCGTGCGTGTGTGTGTGTATGTGTACATGTTTGTGGTCATAATTATATGTCACACACACATATATATATATATTAATAGTCACATACATATATGTACACGCGTATGTCTGTACGTGTATATCTTTCTCTCTCAATCCCAAGATCAAAGTGTGGGCTGATGCAAGCAAGCGGAGCTCTCAGCACCTTAAGATTATTGAAGGCCACTCAGTTGGTGAAGGCCAGAAAACTCGAAATCGCGTGCATGTGTTGATACTTGTTTGATCCTGCAGCTTCCCAGCACGGGAATACTCAGGAAAAGTAGGACAATTTGCCCTTGTTGTCATTCAGCAGGTCCAGCTGTGTGGGTGTCAACTTCTGCTGACATTCCGTCCATGAAGTCTGGCTGGATTGCTGCAGTTTCAAAAAGGCCTGGATTGCAGATTGCACCTCTTTTCTCGCAAGCTCTTGGATGCCGGGCCTTCCTGGTAGATGTGAAAGCTAGCCACAATCTGTTGTCATGTTCAGCAGTGTACCATCATCAAACCCATCAACAGGCACCTTTCACTAGATAAAGATATTATTATATCATGATATATTTTACTTTTTACGTATAACACAGAATAGATTCAAGTAGAGTAGATCCAAGCAGGTCCAAGTAATATATGCTAATTGTATCTAATTGTGCCATAATGCAACACCTGTCCTGGTCCAAGTCCAGAAACTGTTACACAAAAAAGATGCAAAAACTAAATACATCGCCCAGCTTCCAGTCTTGCCATAGGGTGCCACGGCTTGAATCGCCTGCCCAGACCATCGTGGCACTCCACAGTCAGCTGCCGCCAGCAACATGCAGGCCATGGCACTCACAGCCCGGCAAAATGTCACAGCTTCATCGGCTTCAACGGCATCTGTGGCTTTGCGCGTGGCTGGACCTGCCAAGACTTTCAGATTCTTCAGCTTGACCACCAGTTCAGCTTCTGCTTCCAGGGTTAGGAAGCTTGCCACTGAACTTCGCGCAGCTGTTCGAATTTCAGGCTTGGCTAATCCCAGAGCCCTCTCGGCTGCTAGGCTCATCTCGCGGTAGAGCCCTGAGGATCCATCGCCACCTGTGAGCAGAATGAAGAAATTGGCCACAATTGCTGGCTTGAGGCCTGCAGAAAAAGCCTTTTCCAGCTCCTTTTCTATGGCACCTTCACATAGCAAAGGCTGCAGTGCCCGTACCATCGGCAATTTGCTCCAAAGCTTGGGCTCTTCTAAGGTTGGGGCGACTGGGTGTGCGCAGCAACACAGAGACATAGCATGGGGTGCAATTGCCCGCAGTTCAAAGTCTCCGTGTGCCGCAGCAGCAGCAATGAATTGCATCCAATCATCTGCAGAAGCTTGAAGATGATGTGAGCTCATTCGGTTCAGCGATGAATGCAGCAACAAGTACAGCAAGCCTGAACTCTCGACCACATGTTTGGGTCTGGCACCATCCTCTGCCGTGTTGTTGACGTGTGCTGCGTTGTCAGCCCGCAACAGCCCACTGAGTCTGCGGGCTTCTGTGGCAAACCACCGTTCCAGCGATGTACCAACGCGAACCAACCCCGCGGCCGAGGATGGGCCCAGTGCTTGAGAAGCATGAGATGCTGCCTCAACGATGAAGTAGAGACCTGCAGGTTTGATAACGATACCTTGGCCCAAATTGCCTTTGGATCACAAGATCCTGTACGACTCCTTTCCAAAAACATTCAAACATTATTCAAACATATATTCAAACCTTGCACTTTTGCCGGGCCTCTTGCAACCTCTTCTCGCAATTGTTTGTACGGATGGCCAAGTCCTAACTCCAAAGTTTCCACCAACTTCTTGCAGAACTCCTCACTAGCGGCCATGGTCTTGATGGCTGACGGCTCAATCAACAGTGACATCAGCAGCCGCAGTCGCTTGAATGAATCAAAGGATGAGCCTTCCTTGGGGCTGTCTGAGGCATCTGCTGAGCTTTCATAGTCAAATTTGATCGGGGGAAGCGTGCAGCTCAAGGAGTTACATTCCAACTCCCCATCGCCACACAGGACGAAATTGAAGAGTGGAACCAGGAACTGCACGTCCTTCGAACCCAGATGAGACTCCAGCATTGAAATCCCGATCACTTTCTCTCAAATAATCGGATCATCCCGGTCCCAACACCTACAAAATACAGTACCAACTCATGTCATGGGAAGATTGTGGGATGCCCCCCGCCCGTCCTCTTCCACTGCATGTCTGGAGAACATTGCTGCCAGCTTCGGTCTCTTACAGCCGGTGACCATGAAACGCACCGCATCGCACCAGCCGCCCAGCCGTTCCTCCGAGGATTGCTGCAGCCTGGCTCCAGGTTAGGGGATCAGAAAACATGGTAATAACATGGGTCTTAACTTGTTGATTTACATTACTGTGGGTCAAAACCCTGGTACCCTGGTAAACACCAAAATACATGGCATTCCTCACAAACATGGTTATAGTCGGTTTTGACCCATCCCCACATGTTTGACATTTGTTCATGTTCGAAACATCTTCAAAATAAATGGGGTTTTTACCCTCATCCAAGAAACACCGAGAGGAGCCAGGGCCGAAAGGCTGTCCACAACCGATCCTTGGCTGGAATTGTATGATGATTTGCCACATTCATCCCACATCCATGTTTCCAACAGTTGGGGTAGATACTGGGGTAGGTTTTATCCATTGATCTTTTACGGGACCAGCCAGGACGAACAACCACCTCATAAGAACGAGCAACAGCAACACAGACCCCACAGGAACGCCAAACCAACCAACAAGCAAGACTGATTTCGACAAAATGGGACAAATTATATAACCACCTCCAAGTTGGGTCTGATACTTAAAATGCTTAAACACATTGTCCAATGGTCCAAAACTCTTAAGTGAATTTTATGTTCTTTTGCCGTTTTGTGGCCATCCATGAGTCGTCCCTGAATACGGGGTAAACACCGCGTTCCTTGGATGGTTCAAACCCATATTTTGGTGGCAGCCATCAGTCTTAGTGTGTGATGCTTAGAAGTTTAACGCTCCATGGCCCCGCAAATGAAGGCTTAAATTGATTTAAATTATTTAACTATTTGTATACATATATCTAAATATAACACACACACATATATATATATACATATGTTTTTGCCACAGCATCCAATCAAAATGCCAAGACTGACATCCGTGGCCTTGGCTCATTTCCCATGTCAGGAACCTTTGATGTTCACTTGCATCAGCCATGCCACGGAGGTGAAAAGCGTCTGTGCGTTCTGGGTCAGGAGACCTCTTGAGAATTCTTGGGACGGGATCAGGAGATCCATTAGTTGTGGCTCCCTACCAACATTGGTAGCGGAGCTGGTCCGTAGAAAAAAACCAGCAGGAGCTTTCTCAGCCTTAGGAAAGACAAAGGTGAGCACAGCATCCAATGAGTCATCATGCAGATTCCTCTGATCAGGGTGGAAATGTGAGATGTTTCAGTGGCGAGGCGGAAGACAAAGAGTATCGCCGTTGGAAACTCTGGTTGGTGAATAAGTTTGCTACTCTGGATAAGCTGCCCATAGAAGCAAGAGGTCCACACTTTTTTACACTGTTGAAAGCCAAGGGATTAGAAACAGTCGAACATCTGGAGCACCAAAGGCAGGTGGAGAGGACACTTTGCTGAAGTTGCTGGACAGGCGTTTTCCTCAGCAAGATGACACCGATGAGCTTGCCGAGGTGTTGAAGGAAGTGTTCAGCCTCTATTACAAGGAGGGTGAAAGTCTTCGACAGTGGAGTAGCCGTGCCTCAGAAGTGTCTGACAAGTATGAGCGCAAAGGCAATGTGAAGATGCCAGAAGAAGCCAGAGGCTTCATGCTGCTGAAATGGGGTGGCCTCAATGAGGAACAGCAGGCCGTAGTCAAAGGCCGATCGATGGGAGTGTCGCGCGGTGACGAAATCAGTCGTGCCATGCGAAGCTGCTATCTTGATTTTGTCAACAATCGCAAGAAGGCAGCCGCTCTTGTTCAGGTTGGTTTTCTGGATTCTGCAACTGCTTCATCTGAACATGACGAAGTCACTGGATTTGATGATGTTGAGTGGTTCATAGCTGAGTATGTTAAGACAGAACCTGAGGACGAACCCGAATATCCTGAAGAGGAAGTAGCAGAGGTTCTTGCCACTTGCCACTACCTCGAAAGATAAACGTGCTGAAATCAGCCGTCTGCAGAAAGCCCGTTGCCTTGACCAGGCAAAGGATGTTCGTCGCTCCTTCAGAGTGGAAATTGAAGACATGAAACGAAACCAGCAACATGGAAGCCCTTTTAACTTCCAAGGGCCGTGGGATCGACGTTGGCAGCTGAATCTCAAGCTATGGTGTCAGCAACTGGCACATTGGAGTGGGCATCCCTCGTTTGGGCAGAGGCCCTACATGGAATGATGGAATTGGTGATGTTCGAAATTATTTGAAGCATTTGCAAGCAAGACCTTCGGTTATCATCACTGGCTGTGAAAGTTTGTATGATCATCTGATTTGCAGCGACTTCTCCAACTTCAATTGAGGACCGTCGTACATCAGTAGACATCGTCATTCTGCGTCAAAGCCTTGAGCGTTTGAAGGGTGCGATGGGTCCCAACCAATCGTATGCTGGCTGACTCCTTAGCCAAGAATGCCGGAGATCCAGCTGACCTTTTGCGCGCATGTAGCCGTCAGTGCACATACCAAGTGTCCCCGGAGCAAACAGTGTTGCAGCTTCAAGCCGATGAGAGATAGAGAAAAATCTAAGCCAGATCTAGTAGTTAATAGTGGTTTCCGAACATGGCCTGATACATATTTTTTTCGTATAGTTTCCTTTAGGCTCGTGATCCATGACCTAAAGACGTTTTGCAGTGTGAGGGAACTGATATGTAACTTGTCAGGATCAATGACCCATGCATGTTTCTGAAGTGGGAACGCACAGAAACATCCATGTTCAAGATCGCCCCTGTGTGACGCACTAGCTTTGTCGTGCGTTCATCATGATGCCTGTTGACCAGCCCCTTTCATCCAGTGAGAAGTTGATGCTCCACAACCTCCTTGCTCGTGCACGAGTGACTGAGGAAGAGCCTGATGCTGCCACTCTCAATAGCTTTGATTTCATCGAAGAGGACCTTCAAGCTATGAATGATGCGTCCAAGCGTCGCATGAGTGAGCCAGCTGAAGGTGATGGCCATCGCCGCGTTTATACTCCAGAGCCCATTGCCGAAGTTTTGGCTTATACCGCCCGTGGAAAGCCCGGGGTGGATTCCATGAAGTCTTGGGGAGGCTCGTCATTCAGTTTGGTAAGTTCATTGCCGAGAAGGGCAGTGTGGAGGTGAGCTTTCAAGAAGCCTATGAATCTGGATCTCATGAAGACATCCGTTATGTCCGTGGGCCAAGGGTTAGGCAGAATCCGCCAGTGGCGGTCATTTGCTGGCTTTTGCGCAGTACATCATCGTGCGTGATGCGCAGCAGAGCTCCAGTGGTCTGATGCCAGTGATTCCTGGCACCAGTGTGACCCGCCGTCTGAAGTGAGCGATCTATGACTGGATGAGCACAGAGTCTCGTTGGCTGTGGTACACTCACGGGTTGAGTCCAAGTGATGCAAATTTTCTATGACAAGCTGGACGCTTGCCGACGTCGTTATTCTAGATAGTTTTTGGATGTTTTTGCCACAGCATCCCATCCATATGCCAAGCCTGACATCTGCGGCCTTGGCTCATTTCCCACGTCAGGAACCTTTGATGTTCACTTGCATCAGCCATGCCACAGAGGTAAAAAGCGTCCGTGCGTTCTGGGTCAGGGGACCTCTTGGGAATTCTTGGGACGGGATCAGGAGATCCATTGGTTGTTGCTTCCTACCAACATATACATATATATATAATATATAATATGTATATATATATATATGATATTTTATGATATTCATACAAATCCCATGAAAATTCATCCAAGGTTCCCTGAGCTCCTTATCCTCCGCTTTCCGCACCGCCCGCAGCCCCCCTGCGGCCAGTTCCGCAAAGGCGGCTTGGAACTCCGCCTCCGCCACCGGCTGCGAAGCCAGCTGCTCGGCGCCCTGGCGGAGCAGCTCCAGCAACGCCTCTGGGGAGACCTGACGATGGAAGATTTGCAGTTTTTTGGTCGGTTTTCATGCATTTGTTTTTTTCAACGTTTTTTTGTAAACAAACAGGTGTTTGAGGTGTTTTTTAAGAGTTTCTGAAGTGTTTTTAAGAGCTTTTGGGGTGTGTTTTTGGTGTGTGTGTGTGTTTTCCCTGATGGTGATGATATAGTAATTGTTGATAATTGTTGGTGATTTTAATCTTATTGTGATTTATGATGCTTTATGGTGTTTCAATGTTTATGATGAATCTATGCCGGGGTTGTACTGGGTCGATAATTTGGATTCATGGTAAGGGATGTTCTTTTTAGAATGGTGATTCTTTGCCCTAAAAACTGTTGGGTGATGATGTTGGGTGATTTTCTGTTTGTGTGGTGGATGTTTATTTTGATGGGTGGATTTGAGCGTTTTGTTTTTTTTTGCGAAGGAAACGTGCTGTCTTTTGCCAGAAAAAGAGGTCATCCGGTGATTTACGATGGATGTTGGATTTGTTATGGGTTGATTCACTGGATGGATGTGCTGGAAAACATCATACCTATATGGCCTTAAAAAATGGATAGTCCATGAATCAGTTGACTTGTGGATTCACGTTGGTTTTATGATGGATTTCTGGTGAATTTATGGTATATAACCAGCAGGTGGCTGCCCTTTCCGACTGGCAGATTTATATGGTGGTTGGGGCCAGGTGAATGAATATAATATAAGGTTACACTATCATCATGCGGGCTGATGCAAGGATTTCAGATGATTTCAGACTATCTTAAGACTGATTGATATATGTAATATATATAATATGATATATATATATATATATATGTATGTGTGTGTGATATATCCGAATCATTCCAAAACCATGTCTCCCTGCCTCCACATTCCAGTATGTTGGTGCGTGTTTCTATGAACACCATTGCTTGTGAGTGGAAGAATGTGAGTGTGAACGTGTAGTTACGGGCAAACATGCAGGTATCTGCATGTGTCTACGTGACAGAAATACAGCATCTAAACATTAAAAGATTAATATGTAGATGAATACATTCGCCCAGTCGATTCATCCGCAAATGTCCATCTAAAGATTCAGGGAACAGATCGAGTCCAAACAAAAAACATGGCCATCGCCGTTCATCCCGATTCATCCCGATTCACGGCTGCCGGGACCTGGGACTTGAGGAATTTCACATAGCTCTGCCAGAACAAAACGTTTCGAATGGAGAAGGATCGGGATGATCTCCTTAGCCAAATCCGGGGCCAAACATCGAAGAAGCCACTGCTGGTCATGACCTCAGTCATGAAGGACCAGGGGGGCGGATGGACCGATGGATTTAGCCCATGAAATGACCATTTCGAAGGGAGAAAAAAAGAAAGAACATATGTCATATGTATATATATGTTATCAAATGTATATGAACATGTATGAACATGTACTGGTTGAAGATAAAATTAGGTGAGTTTCCGTAAATTTTCAGACAAAGCCATATCGGGAAAAATGTAGGATAGTACTAGGATAGTAGGATAGTCACATTTCGTTGTCTCGTGGACACGTCCCATGATCTTCTGAAAATTCCTCCCACATTTCGGTAGAGTCACATTCACTGGATCTCTGGTTGGCTCACTCTTCTGTCCCATTTGGTCATCTGCAGTGGCCATCAAATCCTCATGGTGGAGCGGTGGCATGACCTTCGCGTCGGCAGAATCACAGCTGTCATGCTGATTTCAAGTGTCAAGTGTTACCCACAGCCAGCATTCCAAAGACAATGGAGATACTAGTAAATGGAATGCTTCATCCCACTCAAGCTCAGAATAATCACAGGCAAAATAAGCGATTCAGGCCTGCAACAAGTTCTGGAAGAAGGAGCTTTGAGCAATTTTCAGCTCTGCCAGATGCGTGCTCTTCAGAATCTGTGTGGGTTCAGAGGACCGCTTCAACATCAACAGCAAGCCGTGCACAGCCAGCAAATGAAGCCCAGGTTGACCCTTGGGTTCGATGCACTTCACCAACCATCTGCCCCACTTCATCCAAACCTCGCGCACCTGAGCTTCTGGTCATGGGGTTCATAGCCACGCTCCCCAACTACACTGGTTGCCAAACTATCCCCCCAGAAAAAAAAAAACGGCGAACTTCCAAACTTCCTCATGGTTCGAATTAAAAACCACGCATTTATGCTTCGACTATGTAGCATCCCAAATTCCCAAATCTTCCACGCCTCAGCTTCCAGGGATGCCTCCAAATCGGGTGGGGAACCAGTGGGCCCAAGGGAGTTCAACAAGGCCAAGCTCATGGTGGTCGCCATGATCTGCGCCCTCCAGTGACAATCTGCGCGGTCACAAAGGTCCAACGCTTGGGACACGGTACCTGGCCAAAGCCAAAGAAAGCCTCACTTTTCATTGGGTGGTTACCCTCTGGTAATTAAACATAGCTATTGAAAATCACCATTTATAGTGGATTTTCCTATTAAAAATGGTGATTTTCCATAGCTACGTTAAATTACCAGAGGGTACCCTTAAGATCCCTTAAGATAGTGATAGCCTGTGATAGACTATACTATAATGATCTATACTGAATTATAATGATCTATAATGTACGATGCTACATTACATTACTATATATTACTATGCTACTAAAATTGGAAACCCCCTATTAAGAACCTGGGTGGTTGTTAATCTGGAGATGACATTCCTCTAATTATATTACTTTCCTGATGGCTATGAGCCACTTTTATTGGAGTTCCATCACTATCTCCGGCACTATCACAGACAACCATCATATTTCAGTGGCACAACAGCTGGTTGTGCCCCCAATGCCCTCAATGCCGACTCAGTTGCGAATGGCGCGAATTCCCTGCGGCAGCTTCCCCCTCTCCGCATCCCCGTCGTTCTCCGAGTGAAACTCGTCTTGCAGGGACGGCACCGTGCACGTTCCAGGCCGCGTGGCAGCCCAACATTGAATCTCCCGGCAATCCAGCCAGTGCCTGAGAGGGATGGGGCAGCAAGGGATGGCAGGGGCCATCCCTTTAGGCCCCAAACCTCCAAGCACCGTTATGGTATGTTATGGTCCATCCATATGCATTCTGATGTAGTTGAGGGATTAAATTTGACAACAAAGGCTGAACCACTCTGCCAACTATTTGACATATGTTCTATCTCCAGCGCCAGCAAAGTCCCTCTCCCACTATTACCTCTGAGCTGGCAATGACTGGAAACTCATCCTGGTTTCATTTAGGGTTTCTTTAGGCTTTCATTTAGGGTGTCTTTCGGGTTTCTTTAGGGTTTCTTTTAGGTTAATTTATGGTTTCTTTAGGGTTCATTGAGGGTTTCATGTAGGGGGTTCTTATCAGGAGTTCTTATCAGGAATTCTTTAAGGTTTCTTCGGGTTTCACCTAGGGTCTATAGGGTTTCATTTGGGATACCAACAGGAGAGAATAAAGCAAAAGAAAAGAAAAAAACAAAGAGGTAGTAAAGACAGGAAGCAGAGAAGCAGAGGAGCAGAAAGATCAGGAAGTAGAGCAGCAAAACACATGACTGAAGAAAAGACAAAGGTAGAATAGTAGAAGTAGAAAGGCACAGAAGCACAAAAGCAGAGAAGCAGAGAAGCAGAAAAGAAAAGCAGCAGGTAAAGCAGAGAAGCAGGAAAAGCAAAAAGCAGGAAAAGCAAAACGCAGAGAAGCAGAAAAGCAGAAAAGCAGAGAAGTAGACAAGCAGAGAAGCAGGAAAGCAAAAAGCAGGAAAAGCAAAACGCAGAGAAGCAGAAAAGCAGAAAAGCAGAGAAGTAGACAAGCAGAGAAGCAGGAAAGCAAAAAACAGAGAAGCAAAGAGCAGAAAAGCAGTAAGCAGAGAAGCAGGAAAGCATGGAACCAGGAACCCCCCAAAAAAACAAAACCAGCCGCGAGAAAAAAATGAGATAAATAAATAGCCCTCCCTGGCCTCAAGGCACCTATGAGTTTGGCCACGGTGTTGGGCTTCACTTCGCAGCGCTTGGTGTCCCCTACCTGGCCTTGCCCCACGCGCGTGGCCGCATAGATGGCCTCGCATAAGTCGTAGCCCAATTTGGCGGCATCATCCATGCCTTGGTAGCTGAAAATGCGGAAAGGTATGAAAAGCGGTAGTCACTACCCGGTAGTCAAAACGGGTCAGCCATCTCTCTGTCTCTCTCTCTGTCTGCGATTTCCGGGTCTCGACAGGTGCCTTCTCAACCTGCCAGCACTTCGCAAGTGCTTTGCAAGTGCTTCGCATATCTCACCAGTCCCGTGCTGAGGCAGGTGCCACGGCGCCAAACGCCCCAAACCAAGCCTTGAATGCCTCCAGCCAGTGATGCAGCCAGGCCTGAGAGTGCATCATTCAATCGCTGCTGTTCCTTGTCCGCAGCATCACCTCAGGGCCGTTCCAGCTGATCTTTTTGGGACAGGCTTCGGTACTGGTAGTGATCAAAAGGTATGAAAAGCTGGTCTTATTGGAGCTCAGGGTGGTTTTTTGAGTCCGAAATGGGCCTGTGTTAATGTGCATTATTTATCTCAATACATCTTTTTTTCATTTTGTGTCCTATAAAACGTGAATGGTGGGCTGCTAAGCTGCTAAGCCAAACCTTCAACCTGTTCCGGGCCTATGAGCGCAGCACACCGCAGGATTGCATTGGTTTCTTTTGCCAGCGCGGGCAGGAGCACATCACGGATCAACGGCCAGCGACAGCCTTGATGGTACTGAACGGCCATGGCCACCTTGGGAAATCTGTTGCAAATACCCGGCCTGGTAAACGTTTACATAAGTATGGAAAATCACCATGTTTAATGGGAAAACTCACTATTTCTATGGCCATTTTAAAAATAGCTATGTAACAAATTACCAGAGGGTAATAGGCAAGTACATGAATAAATGAATGAATCAATGTAACGCTGTCACCTTCTCGGATAGTGTGTCAAAAAATCCCTATAATTTGTTGTTGATTGTTTTTGGAGTCCCCCCTACATCGTTCTGCACCTAACGATGGATTCTGAACAAAACCTCTTGGTCGTCCTACAAATAGTTATATATGTGGTAGCTATATGTTATATGTGTCTACACTGCCCTAGATCAATAACTCCACGTTTTTTTTTGGCGGTTTCAACCCCCTGAAAAATAACTTCTCTTCAGCAGACAGCATGAGGGCAGTGGAAACAACCCTGCTGCTCCTGAAACATATTCGGCACTTCGATGCACGTAGGATCATCCTAAATGATCCAAATTAGAGCAATAGGGTTGAACATCAAACATGTCAATGATGTGCGACACCAACTAAACATAACTAAACTAAATGATCCACACTTTTTATCACCACTGGCCAAACAGATCAAACAGGCCGACCATGTCATCATGTTTCGCCACGGCCATGGCATGCCAGTACTGCCGTGTGGCTGTCTCCATGGCTCGCGAGCGCACTGCGGAGAATCCGCTGCTGAAGATCTGCTTGGTGAGCTCTTCGATGAGCCTCGTCAGAAGGTGAAGCGGAAGGTCCCCATAACGGCCCCAGGGACACGATTTGTACCGATAACGTCCGATAACCATGATGGGATATATATATGGATATATGGTGATATATGATATGTATGCAGATGTATATATATGTATATATATATATGTATATATGCATAATAAATAATAAATCATAATAACATTGCATAACCAAAGTATGGGAATGTGTTCTGGGACATGTTGTATGCGATATACAGCCAACAATATGCTCCCTTGGTCTCATTCCATGGAGGATGCTGCCCATTCCATGGTGATTTGGACTGTACAACATAGGTAGGGATCTGAAAAATTTATCGCTCACGTCTCACGTTCATTGATGACTTGCCACTTGCAATTGCATGCAATTGCTATGGCTAACCCATGCTTGACCCATGATAATTACCCACATCTATATTCACATGCATGTTTTGTTCTTGAACATCTGTCTCTGTGTGTGTGTGTGCATCTATGTGCATCTCGCTCCATATCTATCTACATATTATATATCCGATTATCCGTCTGTTCGTCTTGTCTTACTTTCCCTCTTTCTTTCCTGTCTTACTTTCCAATCTTCTATCTATCCATCTTCCTTTGTTCTTTCTACACTCTTTTTAACAGCAGCTTAATGGTTGAAGAGAAGGCTGGTCTTTCTGGGTATTTGTTCCGGGGTAGGCGAGTTATATACTTGCCGCAAACATCCTCAAATTCTAACTCTAACGGTGCCTGCCTACGAATTTGGTGTTTCTGCCAGTTGGGATGATTCTTCCATTGGAATCATAGGCGCAGTGTGAATCAAAAAGAGCGACATGTAGTAACACAAGCATTGCCCTAATGGGCTTAAGGAATCTTAAGGATGTGTAAGGGATCACATGCCAGATATGCCAGGAATACTGCTGACTTCAGAAACCACGCAGTACTTCTCTATAGATAGATGATAGATGATGATGGATGCGCTTGGAGGACAAGCGAAGCCCCTTCCAAAGCTATTCACTAAATTGGGGTCGAAATGATTCAGTGATGACTGTGGTAGTCCTACTCATGACATCTCATGACTGCACACTGGCGATCGCCGTCCCATCCGTAAAATCCGTCACACAAGATTTTCGCAATTCAAAAGCCATTAACGATTGTAAGATTTTTTAAAGATATCTTAATGATTTGATGTGCCAAGATGTGCCCCCATGTGAGCCGAACACCGGACATAGCCGCACCGAAACAGGGCCAGCAACTCCCTGCGTCTTCCCTGGTATCGGTGCCCTCCACGCCGCTCGTGCACCCGGTTCTCCATCGTATCAGCAACCCGCTCCACCCACCAGACGCGCGGCAAGTCGCGCCAGCGCGAATGCGTGTGGAGCATCTCCAATGATGTGGACTGCAACGCCAAGCCCGCCGCGTGCTTCTCAACATGCCTCCAGTGAGGTATGTGAACAGGGCATAAAAGGGCTGCCTAGGATGGAGAAAACTGGTGAGAGCCTAGCTTGAGTAGATAAGAATCGAAAATTGGAACAAACAACTAGGGATATCATACCAAATAGATCCTAAAATTAGCTGTACACCTCAACACTAAATATGACTAAATAGCATTCGCCTCCTTGCAAGGAAGCTATCAATGTTCATCAATCTTAAAAAGTATGCAGAGGGAGGACGGCCGCGTCGTGCTGGATACGGGTGAAGATGCAGTCGCAATCCTTTTACATAGTGTGAAGAACCAAACCGTAGTCCCCCTAATCGCATAGAAGGATTAGCGGGAACACCATAAGAAATAAAAGCCAAACAAGCAAGTCGCCTCAAGCTGGGGAACAGCCTCAAGCTGCTGGGGTGCGTGTCACTGAAGGCCGCTATCAGCTCTGCAACACATTTCAACAGCTTCCTCATCACACGGGACACGTCGATTGGATCCAGTTTGCCACTGGTGGGTGCTACCGAGCCATACTGTTCCTGAGCAGCCAGAATCTTGAAGGCAGACAGAAGCACAGTAGACAGCCAGTCGAAAATGACCTTGGCTGTATCACCTGCAATCTTCAAATTGCTCGGAAGCTGGCGCAGTTTCAACTCTTCATTGCTCCGCTCATCAGGCCACAGGTCACAGGTACCTCTCAGAATTTGCATGGCCAATCGGATCCCCAGTACTGCACCGTGCGCCAACTTCTTCTTGCTGGGAAGATTGCTGGAAAGCCCCGCCAGCCATGTAGTGGAAGCCCCAGCAGTGTCCAGAGATGGAATGACCATTCCCATGGTGGCGGTCAGCATCTCAGCCACCTGAAGGAGGACGCCAAAGACCAAATCTCTGGCCCATGCGACCTGAAAGATCAGGTTGGGCTGGAGCGAGGCACTTAGGCACTTGAAAAACACCCAACGTACAACATGCAAATCATCATGCAAAAGCGAGTGAAGCTGTCTTAGCGGTGGAAGACCAGCAATATTTTCACAGCTATGTCAGGTTCCCAGGAACATCTGGAAGTTCCTTTCCCACAAATCCCATGGTTTATCATAGCTTGGAGCAGCAACGCAAGTATGGTAAACCGTCAAAATCCACCAGTTTGAGACCAGCACCTATAAATTCATGTAAGAACATGTAAGAACTAGGTAGTAACAGTTAGAAGTTAGAACCTTTCAATCCTCCAGCCGTTCCAGCCCGCACCATCCCACCATGAACATCCACGCCCTGACCCCCTGACCTCTTCTTCGGAGGGCATGTGCCACTTTACAGCCGACGTGTCATCCGTCAGCCACCAGGGAGGCTGAGCGCCAGACCAGACCAAGGTGCTCAGACCTGCCTCACTGGGTGCGGCAGAGCCCAAGCGGCAGCCCATCAGGCTCTGCCACACCGAGTCGTTGCAAAGGCGGTAGTCGTTGGAGACATAGACAGCCGTCAAACTGTAGAGAATGCGACGCAACCTGTTGAGCATTGGTTAAAAACCATCAGCCCGGGAAGCGCGATTTTGATTAACATAGTCTATTACATGTCTAGTCAAGTAGGATCATCATCCCATTTTCTGAGGGAAAAGCAGTACTGTACAGATTATGACAGTAATTACAAAACCTAATTAATATGTAATTAAATTAGGATCTTTAGGATCCTTTAGGAATACTAATTACAAACAGCATCAAAACACACTGAAACTGCCAGTGCCAGTAGCAGCTTCATGCCCAGCTTGTTCACCGCTTCCCGCTCATCCAGGAAGGTGGCCCTCATGATCATCTCCAACTCATGGCGAAAAGGCAACAAGTTCGCCCCACCGCAACGGACAGCCGAGCACAGTAGGGAGAGCCACCATTTGGCCTCGCTTTCCGATACCTGCAGCGATTTTCATTTGGAACGTGTTGGAACTTGAAGTATTATGACATTATGACCTTCTCTCAAGTGCCATGAATGGCCAGAGCAGGACTCACAAACCTTGTCAGAGCCTGAGTGTATCTGACTGTTACCCCCAAAGAACTTTTATCCAAAAAGCATTCCCTTCCACTTATCCACCTGGGCAGGCTTTATTTTCCTCCAACTTTGCATCACATCACGCATTTGGGGTACGCCAAGATGGGCGGATCATGGCGGATCGCCTTCCTGCTCTCCCTTCCCCCTACCTGCCTTTCATTCTTCCTCCCATTCCCTAATCCTTCTGAATGTGTTTATTAATTGTAGACCCCCAAAAAAAAGCAGGAAAGTGGTTCCAAAAAATAAACAAAGGCATACATTGAGGCATACAAAGGTTTCAATTTCTACCTATTCGATTTTCCAATCGTCAACTCGAAACCCACTTTCTGAGTGTTCCAAGGCACGCCGGCTTCATGCAGTGGCAACACTGTTGATTTGGGCTGGTGCACGAGCAACTTCTTGAAAATCAAGGGCAGCACTACCTTGCTTTTAGAAAAAAGGCGGAAAAACATGAAAAAGGGGCAAGCATGTCTCAAGACAGAAAATTTCAAATGGGATCCCTTCTGATCCGATTGGCTTGCCGCCTGCAGCCACGCTATAAAAGCTGAAGGGCCAAACTCCTGACTGGAATCGGGGTTTCCCCATTTCTTGCCATGTTGGATTACGATGGGTGTCGGTGAACAGCTGTCCCCCATCAGGGCGCTAAAACAAACGCCAAAGGCACCGGAATGGCCATCTCTGGGCATGCGCGCACCACAGCGAAGACCAAGAGGACGGCTGGTTTCACTTGATCGGGCAAGAGGTGCGATCCGAGAAATTGGCAAAGAACATCCAGCATCTGTTTGTAGGTTTCCTCCGGGGTGCAGTTTCTAGTTTGTTTTTTTGGATTCCTGGCCATTTTCTATGCTATTTGCAGCATTTGGGAGCTGGAACCTTCGGCTTTGCATGCCATTTGCATCCATTTGCAACATTTTGGAGCTGGACACTCTGGACACCTTTAATTTCAATCCCAGCATGTGTCAGCAGTTTTGCTTCAGCCGTCCTTATCAGTTTGCGACCCTGCAATGCATAGGGCTCCATGTAGCAGGCCCATGGTCGCCAGCTCCAGGGAGATCCTGCCACTCTTCACCGCACGAGGCTTGGGAATCCGCGTGACGTAGTCGCAGGCACGCTCCACCAGTTCGATGGCAAAGGGCGGCAACATGGAGGATACCAGGCCTGGTTGGATCTGGTTGGGGAGTTAAGTTTAACCGTTTAACCAAACAAACTGGGTGAATTGATGGGTCGCCAAAACTGAAGGAGATGACATTGCCGAAAGATCCAGCTTTGGGAATCATTTTAATGGCAGATTGTCACTCAGATTGTCACTCAGATTGTCACTCAGATTGTCACTCAGATTGTCACTCAGATTGTCACTATTAGGGGTGTGGGCTTCTGAATCCGGGGTTGGCGCTCAGTCTGATCAGCTCCATCGATTCAGCCCCAGGCCCAATCCTGCCTGTGGCGCTGCAGTCGGGATCTCCCACCTTCAGTTTGCAATCTTTGGGCAGTGGCCACCGTAGCCTACATTCATGCGATGAATGGTCTCCCAACTGCCAATCATTGGAATCCAAGCAGGGCACATTGATCAGCAAACAGAGCAACAACCGCAACGAGCTCATGGTCTTAGGCGTATCTGTTGGATCAATGCCCTGCAAGACCAAAGGCAACAACTCACCAATCACCGAGGGCATCTGGAGGCTCAGGGCCGGCACCACGGATGAAAACACACGCAGCAAGGACACATGCCGGGCTGATTGGGTTGGATCGTTTAGGAGGTCGGTGGATTGCATCACCATGGATTGAAAGTCTGTCTTGAAGGGGTCCACTGTTGATCCCACTGGTGGGCTGGTGGCATGCATGGCTGAGATCTGGGTGAGCCGTGCGATGTTTTCCATGGAGGTGGCCATTTCGTAGGGGCCGCGGACCATCATCAGGTCACGCACCAAGGGCATGATGAGTTCAATGAAGGCCTGATCTGCATTCGCAGACAGGAGCATCTGTGGGGAGGTGGTGCAAGGCAACATCCTCTCCTTGCAAATGCGTCTGAAGTACAAGGAAACCAGATTGTGAAGTAAAGTGACACAGTGCCAGAGCCACTCCCCCTGACAGGTCGCAGGGGTCAGGAAAGGCCTCATTCGTCGTTGCAGCAAGGTCAAGAAGTTCCACATGGATGGAGCACCATGATTGCTACCTCTGGGAGGTTCAGGCTCCAGGGTGTAGATCAAAAAGAAAGCGACATCTTTCCAAGCAGACTGACTCCCCAGCAGCACTGCGTCAATCTCGTCAGGAATCACATAGCGATCAACATCTGGGAAGGACTGTTCCTTTCCATCCAGGGCTTTTGCCGCGGGCGAGCCAAAGGGCAAGCAAAGAGTGCGACAGATTTTGTTCATGAGCCAGGGAAGCTGTTCCTGCACGTTCTTCCAGCACCTGATGCGCAAAGGTCAGAGAAAAAAAAATGTGGCAGCTTCTGCGTAGCTATGTTTTGGAGGTCAAAGCAGCCATTCTTATAAATGCTTGATGTGTTCGCTCAGATTCATGTTGGTGAGATTCATGTTGATGTGGGAAACAACCGTCACCCAATCATGTTGATCACTGAAAATGACCAAAACCGGTCATCGCTTGTTTCTTGTTACTTTGCACACCCCCAGTTGCTTGGCATTTCTCTCTCTCAACCTATCTCTCTCTCTCTCTCTCTCTCGCCCTCCGCCGCCTTCATTTGCTGGACACTTCGAGTTTTTGATTCCTGATGTAGATATGACTGTTCAAGTTTAATTGGGCACATTCGTTCTTGATCTTTATTAGACACATTTGAACGCAAAAAACTGAAGCTCTATCAAGTGAAATGTAGTATCTTGGAGCTACTCCTTGGCCGCCATTCCACCAGGCCACTGCTCTGCCTTTCCTGGCATCTGGCTTTCAGCCAGAGCCTCCTCCACTTTGTTGGCCCATCTCAGTTCGGCGAAGCGTGCCAGGGGCATGAACCACATGAGATCGAATTTGGGCAGCAATCCTTCAGGTAGCTGCCCCCACCACAGCCACAAGCGACCATCCAACAGCAGCTGGGGAATCAGTTTGCGGGGCGTTAGCAGAGCCAACATCTTGGCATAGAAGAGCGAGTAGACGTGCACGCCGTCCACCTGAAAAAACGTGGCGAGCCTTTTCTCTGGAGCCAAGCCAGGAACCCAAGTAACATGGACAAAAAGGAAAGCCAATTGGCTTCAGATCCCACATAGGAATCATACATTTGAAATGATTTGAAGTATTTTGAAACGACACCTACGAGTAGCAGGGATAGAGAACTAGCTGGGCATCAGTTACACAAAGGCGAGAATCTCCCTATCTTGAATACCCAAGTGAGTGATCTGATAAATCTATCCATCTAGCAAAATGGGGGGGTGAAAACGAAGCAGCTTCCTCAAATTGTTGGCATACCAAACAGTCCCTACTTGGGCCCATAATCACCCCTGACACCTGCCTGCGCGGCCAATTGCTCCATCAACTCTGCACCCTGCGCTATGGAGATGGAACCATTCAGATGGCTGAAGGCAATGCACAGGTTGGCCAAATGATGCACGTAGTTCCTTGTCTTACTGCTTGGCCCAAAAAAAAGAACACTTTCACTAACACATTTTGGTCTTGACCTATTTCTACCATTGGTTGAAGTGGGTTCTACGTAATTAATATTAATGAATATAGTCATACAAACCGACATACTGCATATAAATCGGACAATTCTGGGGCGGTCTATGACCGGTCGATGGCCCAGACCTCTACATAAACAAATCAAAGTTATATTAGTCCAATGGATCTTCCCTAAAAGTATGAAACCGTATATAATGACCATATGAAACCCTAAAACACCCCCAAATATATGTATATATGTGTGTGTGTGTGTGAACCGGTTTTAATCAGCATCCAGGCTCCGTCTCTTGGAGTTATTAATGGAACAGTCCGTTCTGGGACTTTTTCTGATCTCTTCAATCAGCAGGCGCAGCACCACACGCACATCCAGTTGGGCGAAGAGCTTGGCGATCGGCTCAGCCGCATCCCTCTCCTCGTCACTGATGGCTTCCCGCCAGAAGGGCCGGTGATGATCCGCGTCCAAAACACACAACCAGGACCGGAGGTTGTCCAGGATCTTGGTGCGATTGGCATAGCCATAGAGCGGCCCACAGCTTGGGCCACTGGAGTCCGCGCTGGCCAGGAACAGAGTCCAAAGGGAGGAGCACACGGCGATCTTGAAGTCCAAGCCTGTCAGGGCTGTTGGCTCTCACACTTTATGACCATCCCATACGGGGTTCAGTTTGGTATCCCCATGGCGATAGACCTCCATGAGTTATCATAAGTTGGGATGTAACATCTATTATAGCCTATAACTAAGGTCATAACCACTTATAACTGGAACTGTGTAGATTCCACAGATACCCCCATAGAATTGAAGGCTTATCCAGCTTGTCCCACCCTGTGGCCCCCCATGGCACCCTGTGGCCCCCCGTGGCCCCTGTGGCCCCCCGTGGCCCCTGTGGCCCCCCGTGGCCCCCGTGGGTGGCCTGTGGGCATCTTCTGTTCCTCCGCGTTCTTCAAACATCTCAAGCCGAAGGCTAACTCCGACGCAGGGGGAGGAGCTGGATCACCTGCGGTCACAAAACTGACGAAGTGGCTTGGTTTCTTTGGTGTGGGGGATGTTGCCTGATGTTGTTCGTGTTTCTTTTAAGAGTTTATTTTGGTGTCTTTGTCTGTGGTTTTCAGTACATGTGCCAGATCTGGTGCAGCATTTCTTCCATTCACTGAAAAAGACGCGCGAAGTGAAGGACCAGGGGGTGCATCAGCCTGTTCACAACTGGAAGTGTTTAAGGCACTCCCCATAAACCCCAAAAGGAAGGGCTTTGCTACTCAATGGTTCTCAGCCAAGTTGCTACTCAAAAGCTTCAGAATCAATGGTTCTCGTGCTTGGGTCTCTTCAGCATCTTGCTGGGCAATTTCGGGAGGCAGGTACCTGCAACCATCTTGGAAGCTTCTATCCCGGTTTCAGGATTGTGGTCGGCTCAAACGTGTTTCCATAGATGCATCAACTACATCTGTCGGGTCTCACCTATCCCCCTGCTGCAATCCAACTTGCAGCACTCAGGACAGCGTGGGGCCACCTTGCTTTATCCTAGCATCATTATATACAGTCAATCATCGCAGCATCCCTGGTCCCCCCAAGTGGCCAGAATTTGACTCAACGTTTGAAAGTTTTCCAGATGTAGACTGCTCGGCCAGAAGTATCGACCCTGTTGTTACAGGGTCGGATTGATTCGGATTGCACTATGACTTGAACATCCATCATCCATCCGATCAGAATCCAACTATTGTAATGTTGCCATCCCAATGTGGGGATGGTTTTTGCCATCTATTTAATGATGGTACTATTGGGAATGTGGGAATGGTGATTATTGTAATTAGTTACCCCAATAATCAACCCATTAGTATGTCATTGGGTGCATCTGCTTAGTTTGGCCCTCTTTTGGCGTAGTCTCTGGTTCGAAACCACTGCAGAGGTTCAGTCTGTTTGACCACGGTCAAATGCCACGCGGTAGATCCTAACTCATGTACCTCGGATTGTCAAGTCTTTTTCCCCGTCTATTTGGCACGAAAATCCCTATCAGTGCCCAAATGTCCCGAACACATCCGAACACTGCTTTAAGAAAGAAATTTAAAAAACATAGTCCCAAAATAGAGCAGAACATCCCCAAATAAAACAGCGAATCGCTCGAATCACCCATCCGACCTCGGCAGGTCGCTCAACTTCGCCATAGAGCGAACCGGGTCATGGTCTGCCATCGTGCAGTCCATGGCGCCGTCGCGAAGGCGAGGGGACGGTAAGGAGCAGCGCTTTGGCGACTGGGATGCTGGGATGGCTGATCTGATGGGATCTGAAGCCAACTCTGTTGAAACTGTTTGGTCACATCATGTCACATCCAATTTGTTTTTTGTGTTTGAATTGAGCTGCAGCGCGCAGTGGCAGGTCGGGAGTTTTTTTGTTTGTTCAGGTCGGCACTTCTGGAACCATTTCCGATGATCGGTGTGAATGGCGTACCCCAATTCCCAAGGATGGTCATCATTTTTCGCATCTGGCAGTTTTGGGATGCTTCTGGGTATACCAGAAAAACATAGAAAAACCGCACCTTTCAACCCCATATAGTTCCATTTCTGGAACGTTGGGAAGTCATGACATTTGCGCACCACACAACTTTTCAAAGGCTGCAACGGCACAAGCCTGGATGATCTGGATGGGTGTTGGGGGCTTATCATTTCAGCCGAGCAATCTCAAAAATATTTGACATTGTTTATTTCCTCGATGTATCCCAGTTGCCGCGAGAACCAACATAAAAAAATAAAAACACACAAATCATCACGCATATATGTCAGTATGTCAAATCCGTCGTGCACATGAAATTACATGAACATGTGTAACATGTATATAGATGTACAGTACAGAATATAGCGTTCTTGCAATAGCTGCACAAGTTTGAACTCTGGGCTGGGCTTAGCGTTTTCGATATCGCTCTCCCCTCACCAGCCACGAATTGTCACTGCCAAGGCCAAGGTGAAACAGCAGCGTCGTCAGCTATCAGCTGACCCGTGTCCCCCGGTATCTCTAAGTGTGGCTGGCATCAGTAAAAAAAACACCAACTAGATAGCATGAATTGCTAAGAAATATGATGCATTACCTAGAGTTACTATGATTTCTTGTTCAATGGATTGATATTTGAAGGAAGCTCTGCAGGAAACCATGGTTTCTGAAGCCCAACTGTAGGGGGTTCCGGTAAACTTTCCCTTAGACGAATTCTGCGCAGTTATGTTACCCCGGTGTAGCTTATAGATACAAGGTTTCACCATGTGTCATCAACTGCCAGTATCCAATGTGATCGTATTTGGCGATCCTCCAAATCACGGTTGATTTCATCATACTTCATCCCGTGAAATGACAACCAAACATTTCCATCCAAAATTGTTGGCAATCTTCACCAAATTAATTTATTCCTGGCATTTTTTCCCCATTTGTTGTTGATCTTGATACATGTCCGGTTCCCGATGATTCACCAAAATGTGAACACGGCAGTGAACACCGTGAACAAGCGAATGGTTCTATGATGTTCTATGTAATCTTTATACGCCTATGTGATCCTATGTGATCCTATGTGATCCTATGTGATCCTATGTGATCCTATGTGATCCTATGTGATCCTATGTCCATACTTTCTATATCTTTCTATCGCAATACACATTGGAAACAACGAATCTCCCACAAATCCAGCTGAGTTTTCCATCATGTTCTCCCGCGTGACTCACTCCATAGGCAGCTCGATATCCCAGGCCCTTGACTCCACAAGCTCGTGGCTCGACGTGGCCTGTGCAAAATGGCGCTTCCACCATGGTTTCACCATGAAACATGGGAGTTTTACATACTTAAACCATCAAAAGTTGTTAAACTATGTTAAACTAAGCGGCTCCCTCCCTCTCTATCCCTTTCTTTCTCCAATATCTATCTATTGATTTGTTGATATGTAATTGATCTAGCTATATTGTTTGTTTGTGTTGAAATGCAACCATAAACAGCATGCTGAAAACGAGGGGCCCCTCTGCGGATATCCCCATAGAGGACGTGAGGATGTCCGTAATACATATCGAGCAACACACGAATTGCCCAATCGTGTCGGATGTTGTGTCGGGATATTCACCAAAATCCATTGTTACAGTATGTTACAGTAGGTGAGCCGCGGTATTTAAGGATGAAAAACTGAAACAACTTAGAAAACACCAGCCAGTGGTCTCTCGATAGCGATCTCCATAAATTGCCCACCGCCCCACCGCCTAGAATCCAAGGTGTCGTTGGATCGAAACTCCCCATGTGTTTGGACCAAACACTTCATGTGTCTAAAAATGGTGTATGCCCCCAAATAAATAGCCGCAAAACAGCCATTAAAACAGGGGATAAAGCATGGATTTTACCCATGGATTTACGGGTAGCCAATTTTCCGAATCACCCGGCTGAGGAGTTGGTTGATGATTGATTGGGGAATAATACGAACCATAGGACAATCACAATTCATGAACTATAATCCCTTAGATGTGGTTAGTATAATCCCTACGACAATGTTCTTATCATGATGGGGGCATTTAAAAAAAAAAAAAACATATCTAAAACAATAAACATACATTGGGAATCCCCATCAACCAGTATAAAGGGAGAGATTCTGCACCTGATGCCACTCCATCAGACGCTCGGATCGCTCGACCGACTCCGCATGGTCGCAGGCGCAGGATTGGACCGAGCGTGCGGAACACGCCGGTCGTCGCCAGAGCCTGGGATTGGACCGAGGGACGGGTTGGGAAAGCTCCAGTTTTGCTGGGGGGATGCACTTTTTATGGTCAAAAAAAACTGGGGAAGCATTGGGAGTTGCCAATGTTGCCACATTGCCAGATTTGGCTGGCAAGAATATGGCAGCAATCATGCAAAATCCATACCGTTGATCTCAAGAACCACCTTGAAAGCAGCTGGAACCTTGAACATGGGTCTGCAAAATGGCCACTTTGGGTTCCATCTCAGTTTTCTTGCAGGGATTCAATCACTTTGTAGAACAGCTTGGGGGGCTCATCACCATGACCGTCATCTCCAAGATGAAGGGTTTGGTTCCTACCCGGTGAGGTTTGATTTCTGGTAATCTTCCATGACAATTGATTGTTTCTTCATCTATCTATCTGTTCTCTATCCATCTACCTGTGTATATTGATAAGAAAGGTTATATAGATAGACCGATAGCCTTGCAGATAGATAGACTAATTGCGTAAAAATTCCGCATCACGAGCTGAGATTTCCCAGGTTCAGATTCCCAAGAACCAAAAAAAACTGCAGGCTATGCGTGAAATCCCATCGATGTTTGGGGTAGATACCCCGTAAAAAGTCAACCGCGGTTTATCAATCCGTGGTTGAAAATATATGGTCATGTTAGTAAAGCAATAGTAATCATCCCCAACAATTATACATTGTTTGGTGCTTTTCCAACAGTCAAAAATATGTGTGGTTCATTGCTTTACTAACACTATACCATTTGTTTGGTTTCAATCCAACCCACTTTTCCATCCGTACGGAGCACTGCCCAGTGACACAGTTGACATGAAGATTGCCAAGGCTACCATGCCCAGCCCCAAGACGCTCCTAGCGAGCGGCCCGTAGGCTATGACCATTTGCGAGTTCCAAACATGGGAAGCAATGTGGTAAATGCCATAAACTTAATAAACCTACCATTTGGGGATGATACTGACCACCTATTTATGGTGATATTACTGATGTTTTATGACATTGGATTTGCCACATCTATCTGGTTGGTGGGGAATGATTATCGATATCCAGGGATTCGATGCTGGATTGCCATGGGCATCTGGATTCCCAGGGATATCCCAATATATGCATATCTATCTATCCATCTAATCTAAGATATAAATTTTCTACTTACCTATCTATTCACATACATATATATATATATATATAATCTATATCTATCTATATATATATATTATATAATGTATTTTTTTTTCTACGGCCTTTTGGGACTGCAATAGTCGCGGCGAGCGCTGAATTCTATTCTGTACTGCCAAACAAAGGAGTCGCTTCATCTTCTGCCAAAAAGCTTGTGTTGACACTTGTAGTCAGGACCGTAGTGTTCCCCAAAATGATCCACGTGCATGGAACAACAACGAGCCAAAAACAAATCGTCAATCACAGATTCATGAGTAAAAGAACGTGTCAGAAGATGGTGAGCGAAACTCTCACCTAAGGCTCGATTGAGCGCCGGTGGATACTCCTTCAGGCTTGTCGTGGCCCAATGGCCGTCTTGCGTTTTCCCTATCGCTGAGCTCCGAGGCAGATCCGGGCACAAGCGATGACTGTGCAAGAAACGCGGCAAGCTGGCCATGTTCAATGTGAGAAATCGTGTGGGTTTAGGAGACTTCGCTCCTAGGAGCCCCTGTGCAAAATCCACGAAATCAAACCCTGGCAGCTGTCGCAAAAGCTGTACAATTGGTAATCTCCAGATGGACGGTTTAGTTTCATCCTCTGGTTCGCCCGGATGCTCTAGAACTCCTAGGCCTTCAGATCTCGCCAAGCAGATCAACAGGTCAATGGAGAAGAGGAGTAGTTCATTGCCAACCGCCACTTGTCCCTGTTCCCGCAGCGAAAGCGATGGGAGGCCCCACAGCCATTCCAAAGATCTTAAAGGTCGTGGATGGCGTCCTTGTTCATCGCCCAGATCTGCAAAACGGGCTTGGCTCCAAGTCTCACAGGGAGGGCCACACAGGCCTCCTTGTACGAAACCATCAAGTGCTCCACGAAGCCAAAAATCTCTGGTCTCCTGTCTGCAGGCATCTCCCCATTCAGGGTCTATAACGACATCCATCGACACCACATGAAGCAGCACTCCTTCAGACTGGCGCGCAAAGGCTGCTTCAAGATAATGCTGGAGGTCTCCCGGTCGTCGACGCCCGGAAAAGGCGTGCAGGAAAACACGCTCTTTGCCCACTGGTCGGGGAACCGCCTGTCTGTCCAGAAGAATTTGAGTGTCCTCAATCTTCTTGGCAATCTCTTCCAGCGACGGCACCGTAGGATATGATCCACTTGGTACATGCTCGAGGAAAGGCCAAGCTTCCACAGTGGCAAGGCGGCGTAAGATGGCTGTGCACGTCTGAAGATGAGTGGTCTCTACATCTAAAAATCCATCTGCAATTTGTCGCAAGGCTTCTTGCAGCGTCAATCGACACTTCGTCCAAGAGATCGGTTGTTCTTGGATACATCGTCGGGCGAAGGCTTCGTAGGAGGCCGTATCGATGTCCATGATGCCCAGGATGAGCGCCTCGTAGAGTGTCTGATGTTCCACATCAAAATCTCTCCCTGGGACTGCTGGAAGGTGTGGCCCCGATGCAGTTAAAGGCGGTACCTTGTTGTCCCATTGCAAAAGTCGCTCTGTATCCTCATTTGAGCCCAATCCCGGCTGAACAATTTCTCTGTGTCCTCTTCCCAACAGGGTGACGCGGCAGGCAGAGGATCGTCTGAGATGCATCTTGAGCTTACCCGTGGTGAAATATTCAGTCAGACAAGCAGCGCATTGAGTGCTGGCCATGAGTTGCCTGACTGGGTTCACTTCTCCATGTGCTCTATACATATGTGCGCCTTCTCCTCCCAAGGATCTGCAAGCTCTGCCACACTGCATGCAGCCGTATGCTTGTGGGCCAGGGCGGTCTTGCCATTGATCCGGCAGGGCTGGTGGGGTCACAAACTGTCCCGCAGCTAGGCCCTCCAAGAAGCGCAGATGTGTCGAGGCAACAAGGAATTCGCGATCCTGCACTCCTATAGAGTGTTCAGTGGCACGTCTGATGAGTCTTTTCCAGTATCCTCGATGATATTGGATGACTTCAAGCCATCTCTGCAGATGGGTAGCAGGGTCCCCAAGACTGCAGCAGTGGTGTAGTTGATGCCACATCCATCTAAAGTCGTCTCTAACCAATGCTAGCCAAGCTTGATCTTGGTTGAGCAATCCCCAGCTTGCTGTGTCTCCAACTGCCAGCAGTGATCCTAGGTATCTCAGCCTACGAAGGCGCAAGAGGGTGGTTGGCGATGGCATCTTGGTGCGGAACAAGATTTCTTCATCTGAGATCGGACAATGACCAGGGCAATGCAGGAGTCGCTTGAGAAGGCTCATGATGCTCCCATGCAAATATTCCTTTGTCCTCTGGTCTGGAAATGTCCAGGTCTCCGCACCGAAAAGGAGGCGACTAAGGATGAGACTTTGGAAAAGCTCTTTTTTCTTATCCATCTGGAAATGTTTGTTTGTTGTGATAGAGCAACTTCCTGTGACGATTGAATTCCTGATGGGCTTGCCCGAGCCGAGTTTTGATTTCTCTCCGAAGTTTGGTGGAGAAATGCGCCTTGCCACCCAAGTGTGTATACTCAGTGACAACCGGTACCTTGTATGGGTGGTGTTCACCAAGGCTCAAGAAATTTCCATCAGCCAGGGGCCCAAAAATGCTTTTCTTCCATTTATTGGTGCCTGGACCACGCGGGGAAATGATCACCGCCGTTTTTCCCGGCTGCAAATTTGGTGTCATGGCATAACTCTTGAAAATGTCGAGGAGCTGTCCGGTGGCAACACCTAAGGTGGACTGGAGTGCAATGTTTGTGTCTGCCGTCAAACATACGCATAGGTCATCCATCCAGCACGGTCCTACAAATGGGATCGTGTCCGGGAGAGTGGTCTCCTCGAAACTCAAGGTGTCGGCGGCAGGCAAATGTAGGAGGAGTCATCTCCCTGTGTGGGCAGTTTGAAGTAAGTGTCCGTGTGCAAGGCGCGAATCGCTCCGCGCAGATGGCATGGAATTCCAGCTTCCTCCAGTGCGCTGGGTTGCTGCAGTGCACAGTGGAGATCATGCATGAAGCCCTTGTCCAGTCCAATGCGTGCTGCCATCGCAGCAATTGATGCATCATCAATGGGACCATCAACTACCAGAGGTCGTAGGACCCGGTAGAACGCTTCCTGCAAGTCGACAAACAAGAGCGCCGATGGTTTGCCATTCTGAGCACAAAGACGTTGAAATGCTCGAACTTGGTGACCACCCAAGGTCACAGGCACTCCTTTTCTGCCTCCCAGCTGCTGGCAATGCAGAAACTGCTGATACAAATCCAGTTGCTTCGTGCGAACCGCTTTGTGCATAACTTTGCCCAAACAAGATGAGAGGAGGATCGACCGAAAGGCTGAGCATTGATCTTTTAAAAGTTTGCCCTTCCATATCGGGAGTAAAATCCCACCTTTGTGGGCGATTGCTTCTTGTCCATGTGCGCAAGTTTTCAACATGAGACTGTAGAGGTGCAGCGCCACCGCCTGAGGGCAGAGTTTGCAGAGTTCTGATGGAATCGCGTCAAGGCCTGACGCTTTGCCTGGTGCAGAGGCTCTGCATGCTTGTTCCAGATCACATAGTGAGGGCACTTCCTCAACTGGAATGACCATTTCACTTTGCAAGAAACCTGCAAGGTTGTCACGATATAATGTATATATATATATATTATTATATTATTTATGTATATATATATATTATATATATAT
>Ga0126342_10000823_pt1 | contig 38535 bp, 26 predicted proteins | sample Cyp1metagenome_FD_92528 | JGI IMG/M metagenome (GOLD analysis project Ga0126342, IMG submission 92528) | Coral microbial communities from Lord Howe Island, Old Settlement Bay, Australia - Cyphastrea 1 metagenome | ecosystem: Host-associated > Invertebrates > Cnidaria > Coral ...
GCTCGCGCGTCTCGCGCGCGCGCCTGTCGTTGCTCGCGCACCTCGCGCGCGCACGTGTTAAATGCTCGCGCGCCTGCGCGCGCACGATTTCAACAGGAAATGTTTCATATGTTTTAAAAAATGGCAATATATATATATATATATACATATGTATATATTATGATACTTTCCGGTAATTCAACATACTGGTAGCTATTGCATAGATGGCCATGTAGTTTGATGAATTACCTCTACATTGAACATGGTTATTTTCTATTTTCTATAGTTATGTCAACCTGCCAGAGGGTATCCCCATATTTCACGCTTAGATCCATAGCTTCATAGCTTGTCCTTACATGTTCAGTGGTTTCCTCATTTCCTCCATGCTTTGACTTTGGCCAGGAGAAACCAAAACCGAAAAGAGCGCAGGCTGGGAGCAGTTTCAAGGGCTGAATCAGTGGCTGGTTGGATTTTTTGAACAGCCAAAAAGGTATCAAAAGGTGCTGCAGGGTTTACCGGTTTACCAGAGAATGACGTCTAATGTGGTTATTTAAACTATGGTTATTTACCACTAATGGTTTACAACAGGTGAACATGCTTATCTAAACTATGGAATGGGGTAGCTTATGGACAAACTGAGAAACTGACAAACTCCTCTCCCGAGTTGATGGTTGTCGAACAAAGAAGGAGAGTGGGAGTGTGTGGAACCTACCTGGTAGACCCCAAAAGGACCATTTATTGTCTCTATAATATGTAGTATATTTATTATTATATATATATATGTATATATATTTAGAAAATGTATATATATATATTTATAATTATATATATACACACTATATTATATACTATATATACTAGATTATATACTATATATATACTATATTATATACTATATATTACTATATTATATACTATATTATATACGATATATTATACTATATATATTATATACTATATTATATAGCGTTTGTTGTGTTCTGCGAACGATGTGGTGTTGCCTTTGCAGGTGGCTCGAAGGAATTCACAACGTGTCTTCACTGCACATCCTGGTGTGATATAATCTTGCTAAGATCCACGGCTATGGGTTGGATTAACATTTATTGACCCGAGAATGGATGCTTTAAAGTCAAGATGACCAAGTCCAAGTTTGTCCATTCCGTTTCATCATCAACCCCGGCAAGCGATGCTTGATGACACGGACCCCATTTTTGATCCATAGCCACAATTCGCCCTGGGTAGTGAACTAGGCTGGTTTTTGTTGTGAGATGCTGGGAAAGTGGCCTGCCATTGCCCAAAGACAGCTAGACTTGAGAATCACCATGCTGAATATGACCAGCCGAAAATGGTATCACTATGACATTGGGTGAATCCCACATTGGGTTATCATGAGGCTCCACGGAGAAGAAAACAGTTTCAAAATAAAGATATCAGATATATCATATGAATCATATGATGTAATCGATTCATGGAGAAATCCAGACCAAGTGCATTGTTTTCAATCAATTTGATTGAGTCAATATGTAGTATCCAATCTTAAGTCCAGCATTTGAGCATCCAGATTGGATTTCAGCAGCATTTTGAGCATCCAGATGTCCAAGGTTCCATGTGCGTGTGTCTAAGAATCTGTTATATCTGTTACCCAACCTAAAATCCAATTATATCCGATGTCTTATCATCATGTTGGCCATGAAAATTGCTATGGTCCCAGGTTGTCTCACAGCAGGTGAAATTGTTGGATATGTTTGGTAAAGTCATCCGCAGCTCAACAAGGTGGTGCCCCCTCCCCAGTGATGTTTGTTGGTTTATAAACCATACTAAGTATAAATATATCTACCATACACCATAGTTATTGGAGTTATAAACCAACTTAGCTAACGAACTGGGGCACCACCTTGAAGGTATGTCGTTGATTATGAAGCCCTTGGACTTGGGGGATAAATTCTTGGCAGAGACAGTAGAGACAGAGACGAAGGAGTGGGTCGAAGGGGATGCTCCGCTGCAGCCAGAATGGCCCCTCTAGCACTTTCATTGTTTAAAAGATAAATCCGATAATCTGGATGTTACATTTAATCATATCGTATATAATATTAACTTAAATAAAAAATGATGCACGGTATCCAAGAGTGGACATGTGTTTGGAACTATAACATGGAAAAAACTAAACCCATGGGTTTTGGAAGGTGATGTTTTAGCATGGTTGGAGCTAACATGGAAAACCTAAACAAATTGTTTTGAAAGATGATTCTTCTATTGGAACTATTTGTTCAGGGCTTCCATGGTGAATAGTAGAAGTGTAGCTTCAAGACTGTGGATTCCTGATGCGTTCTTTTTTTTTGAAGTCTCCAGACAGTTCCAAACGCGACAAAGCAACGTTTGGTGGAATGTGACTCTCAAATCGACAATGGGAACTGGATGCTTCAGCTTCCTGTTTCACTAAAAAAGAGTGACCAAACTTGTCAAGTTTTCGGTCCTTGATTCTGGAACCAGATCCCATAGATGGGGATGTTTTCAGTTGGTGGTTTGGCACATCTATTACTCTCAACATGTTTCAGTGAATAGAAATGGGACGATGATTCCCAATGACTTTTGCACATTTTAGGATGGGTTGAAGCCACCAATCAGCTTTGTGATTGATACTAGGTCAACTTTGCTATATATAACTACTACTATATATATATAAGTATTACTATATATAATATATATATAATTATATACATATATATATATGTATGTGTATATATATATAAACTAGTACTATATGTATATAACTACTACTTTAATCTTTTGCTGGTAAAGTTACGGTCCAACGCCATCGTTTGCCCGGACCGGGAAGGATCATCATCGTTGTAATAATGATGAACAAGCAGGATGCCCCCCAACCCTGCAACCTAAAAGATAATAATACATGTGCATGTTGTGGCCTTTGATTTCTTGGGCAAACGATGGTGTCAGCGCGTAAAGTTAGTCCGAACCAGCTAAAATGATCTAAAATTGAGTTTTTGTTTTTTGGCAGGTATCCAAGATTCACCATGGATAAGATTGAGACCAACAAAGACCTGATACCGGTTCCCCCGGTTCCCCCTGGCTGCGGCCCACGGGCTGGCGCAGGACTCTCCCAAGGAGAGATCCCCAGTGCAACTGGCCAAAGCGCCGTCGCCAGAGCTAGGCGCACCGGCTGAGGGTTGGAAGTGTGCGTACGTTGAGCTATTTTTGGAAAAATATGATGATGATGATGATGATGATAATGATATATACAAATATATGTTTGTTTTGAAAACTATAATATATGTATGTAGTATTTATGATATAACATATATATATATAACATAATATATTTTAATATAATATCATATAATATAATATAATAATATAATATAATAATATATAATAATATAATATAATAGAATAATATAATATATTATAATTTAATATAATATGATTGGATATAACAAAACATAACATAATATAATTTAATCTAATATGATATATTTTATATAATATATTTTTTATATTTAATATTTAATAATAGTACATCTATATTTACATATGTTAAATAAATAAAAAGATAAATAAATTATATATATATGTATATATATATATATATATTATATATATATATATATATTATATATATTATATATATATATATATATATATTATATATATATTATATATATATGCACCCCAGGACAACAACATAGTTTTTTTGTTTGTTTTTTCCCCTTGTTGGTGCATATTACATATGATATTTTTTTTGGTGGTTATGTATAGAAACATGGATCGAGTTGCCATTGACAGATAAGGAGCTGGGCCAACGTAAACGTGAATCCATTTTGGCAATAGAATAAGGATGTTTGGTGGTTTCAAGTGTGTTTGATGTTCCATTCTACCTGGTATGATGACCTGATGACCATTGATGACCCCTCAGCAATGACCACTGTTTTTTGGAATGTTTGAACGCCAGTCAGATCCAGTGAGGTTTCTCTGTGGAAATTTCTCCAAAATCTCAGCAATGGCATTTTACACTTTCAAACATCGGATCAGTTGTTCCTGGATCAGGGGAGATTCGGTGCCAGGTCTTCATTTCCTATTGGTGCGTACAAGAAACCCATCCATTTGTTGAAAAAACATCGCAATAAACAACACAACTGTTGAAAAAAATAAGCCACAGATGATCTGTCAGTGGTCATATGTGGTCATCACACATGGTATGCTGGAAATTCCTGAAATTCCTCCGTTTTGTCCCATGAATTTCCCATTTAAATGGCCATGAAAATGGTGGATTTTCCAGCCATGTTTGATGACTCAGCACGATGCCTGGACTGGACTGGACTGTCGCTGAACTATCCCCACTGGTTGGTTCCTGAGTCATGGATAGTCATGGTACATATTGCTGTGTTTGTTTGTTTAAAAAATGCAGAATAATATGGTCAATACTGGTGATTAATGGTGATTGATAACTGGTTGGTGGTTTGGAACACTTGGATTATATTTCTATATATTGGGAATTTCATTATCCCGACTGACGAACATATTTTTCAGAGGGGTAGCTCAACCACCAACCAGTTATGCTGTGTTTGTTTGGTGATACAACAAGTGATTGAAATCATGATCTCGCCAATTGTGTTGCTTGACATGATGCAGCCATAATCGCTGTACATCATATCAGCTGACCCTATAGCCCTATACCATATTAAAGTTGCTATATACGTGTAAGAATGAGCCGTCTTTTGACTTTATAAATCCAATTGACTACAGCTATATAGCTCCCATCATATCCGTTTTCAAAATTTCATTTACGATATATTATATCCCACTCTTGATTCAAGATTGTCAGTTTCAATTGGTTCAAATCCTCAACCCACAAAAATGCGGGTGGTCAAATCCCAAATATATACATGTATATAATACATATGAAACATATACAGAATGTATATACTGGATCCACTGTATTGCTCACAGTATCTCACATATATATACATATAATAACATCCCCAAAGATAGAAACTTGCCAGTTTCCATCATTTTTCACTATAAAAGTGTGATTTCACGTTTTTCATGTTGTTTTTGCGGGGGTTGCTAGCTGCAGGAGAGGTGACCAAGACCACCATTGAAGGTGTCGTGTTGGATGCTCGAACGTTTGCATGGCCCGAAATACCAGTTATGAGAATCCCATGTATGGAATTTATAATCCCATAGAAATAACCACTAAGCACTTCCAATTGGTAAACGGCCATGACTTTTTTGGAAGGCGAGAACCTCCATTTCAGATGTTGATGTTGATAGTGGGTTGCTGGGAGGATATTGCTATGTGACATTGGATTCTCGAACCACACATTACCAAGAAATTAGATCAGATTAGCAGGTTTTGGAAGCTGCTGAGTTAAATTTGGGTGTAGTTCAGGATTGAACTGCCCATGATCAATGAATTACAAGGTGATGTCGCCGCTACGATAAGCTGGCCCCGAAGGTCAATAACTCCTCTCACTCAACAATGGATCAATCTTAATTAATTGAATTTCGATAAGGTTTGTCTAAACACATAGAGGAACCTTTTTTTTTAAACTATCCGATATGTTTTTTTTTTTCCAAGAGTTGTCCTTTTAACCTCAATACCAGGACCTTCACAATTTCAGTTGACCAGAAGCGTTTGAAGGCTTCGGCGCCCAAAATGAATGAAGCCTTAGGCAACACTATAACACTATATACTAGGGGCTTCAATGATCTGTGGATGGGTTCAAGACCTATGATTTTGCAGTTGAGTCAGGCTGCTCTAAACGCATTATAGCTAAAGTTTCCAGGCAAAGTGTACCAACTTGTTGGGCCTTCCAATGCCAAGGAACGAGCTCTTGGTATCAAACCGGACAAGGCTGGCAATTTGAAGAAGGAAAGTTGATGATCAATCAGTGGAATCAAATGGAGGTACCCTATCTTTCAGGCAATCCGCCATATGTATATATATATATATATGAAACTCTATATGAATATGTATACATATCATACATACAAAAACACATACATACATGCATGCAGACATACATACATATCATACACATTCATACATCATGCATGCATACAGACAAACATACAGACATGTAGATCTGGCTGTAGATCATGGGTAGCCGAGGGCCGAATGGACCACTCAGTTTCTTAGTGTTGGAGTCGCCAATTTCAAACGTCAAACATATTGAGCCACACCTTGCCACGCGACTGCAACCCTCACCATTGCAATAAAAGGAGGGGCTACCACTTCCGTGGTTCATTGATCGCAACCGTGTTTTTTGATCGTGAAATCCATCATAACATATGTTCAATCCTACAATGTGAGGCCCCCGTTCGATAGCTAAGTTGGTGCACATAAGTCCAATTTCACTATGGTTTATGGTATTTATAACGAACTAGTTACTGGGGCGAATCTAAACCAACGTTCACGCAACTGGAGGGCCTCACATCAATCCTTGTGTTTTGCTGGCTGATCTCCATGTTGATATGATTGCTTTATATATTCACCACGACAGGCTTGGCCAATCACCCAATACTCACAGTTGTGGCCATGGCTACCAGTTATAAGTGGTTATTTCTATGGGATGAGAAACATTACAAATGGGGTGACTTGTTAGTACTTATAACTGATAAATGGCCATAACTGCACCAATCATCACCAACCACAATTGACCCACTATGGCAGTGAATCACCCATCAAATTTAAGATACACTGTTTGCCCTCCTGCAGACTAACATAGACGTGGAACACCCACCATAAAAGCAAATTTGTTTCCTTGGGAAACCATTTGTTTCACGTCTATGTTAGTCTACCCTAGTGTAAATGTCATTAAATCACCTCATTTCTTGCTTGAATTCCATGAAATCCCATGAACATTTGTTCAGATCTGTGTTAAATCCCATTGGATCCCTATAAATTACATTAAATCCCATAAACATCCCATATGTTCATCCCTGTGTTGATTTTCACTAAATGCTATGGCCTAGGTCCCGCAAATCCAACCAACAATTTACAGTGACATGTCAATTAAACATCACTAGACCCGTGACCACCATCTAGTAGAGAGGTAAAAACATGCTAAAAGTTATAATCATATCATGTCAAGTTGTATTTTTTTCCTGAAACCATTTAGTAAAGATTTCAAAAAAATGCTAGAGACCAATTAGTAGAGGCGATTTTGGAGGTTGTAAAGTAGGGTTTATGAACCGGTCAAAATCAATGAGAAAAAGTGAAAAAACACATCTAGTAGAGATTCCATTCCGCTGCCCCCGATAGCCATTTGGCCAACCCATGTCCCGTCTGGGGCTACGGTATGGGGGTGTGATACTGTAAGAGTGGAAAAGACTGGATGAGACCCACCACTACTAATGGTTCTGCATAGCCTTTTGTGGAATCGACTGGTTAGCACCCAAGGAACCCATTATAAACCATGGTTGAAAAGTGTGATCCCATTTGGATTCATTTGGATCCATTTGGCTCCTGTAAGGGTTTTTTCCTAGTCTGGAGTCCTTTGGGCTGTGGCTGCCCATTTAGTAGAGGTAGGTTAGTTAGAAGGAAAAAGGATTGATTTGCATTATTTGTTCAGTTGCCTTTATGTGTGTTTCATGTTGTTTTTCTCTACTAAATGGACCCCGTGTATTTCTCTACTAAATGGCTTTGGGGATTTGGTCGAGTGATGTTGGTCCCGCAACTTGTGGTCAAACGAGTACCTCTACTAAATGGAACAGGGTGTTTGGTCGAGTCATGTTGGTCTCTTAGGACACTTCCAAAATCTTTCCAAATTTTGCACTTCAGCTGAACCAAGGGCCGCCATTTAGTAGTGAAATTCGACCATGCATGCACAACCATTTAGTAGAGCTTGAGACTATGCAAACCGTTTCTTCACTACTAAATGGTTACACAGCCCCATCCTGAAATTCACACAGGGATATATTTTCATATATCAAACTTTCAACGTTCCCCCGGGCTTTAGCTTTTCCAACCCCAGCGTTGCCGGGCTGTCCATGGCTGTCCCAGTCCAGTCAGCAGTGACCTGCAGGAGATCATTTCCAGCTCCCAGCTTCGCAGTCGCCGCAACCAACTGGCTCTGGAGGCGCTACGGAAGATCGAAGATTTACGGCAAAAATCATGGGAAAAATAATGGGATATATATATATATATAGTTGGTTATAGAATGTTATAGATCTTAGATTTTGTTGATCTTTGTGATTAAAGATCGAAGACAATAAAAAAAACTTACTGTTGCTTAGTAGGGAATGGGGGAGGATTATTGTTCATAGATTCATAGTTATTATCATTCCCCCATTCCTACTAAGCACTAGTAAGAAAAGTGAGTTTCTAATGGATATATAGATGGTGAGAGAGAGAGGTTATATATATATACACGTAATATATATATATATATATTACACATATATACATATATTGAAATGATATGGTATGGTGGAGTATGAATGGGTGTGTGGTAGAGTATATGGCAAACCAACAAAAATGCAACACAAATGGAATATCATTACCATACAAGCAACTTTACGGTATCATAACCGGATATAAGATGAATTGATGGGATACACACATATAATATTTATGTATAGAGAGAACCTATAACAACATCATCTGTGGCTTTATCTGAAAATGGGAATATCAGACATGCCAGTGTTCATGGGGAAAATACGATGATTATAACAATCACCCGCACGTCCCATTAGCTGGGGATTCTTACCATTTTTGTTCACTCTTACCCTCTGGTTATTTAACATAGCCATGGAAAATGGTTGATTTTCCCATTAAAACTTCCATTTAAAAGGGATTATCCATAGCTATGTTAAATAACCAGATGGTAAGGCATATGTTACACATGAAAAAATGGGATGCCAGGAAGTTCCTCAGGAAGTTCCTATGTGTAACATGTGTAACGGGATGGTAGCTGGACATTGGACTTACCCTTTGGCAAACTAACATAACTATGGAAAATCACCATTTTTAATGGGTAAATCCACTATAAATGGCCATTTTCAATAGCTGTGTTAGTTTACCAGAGGGTACGCGTGTTGTTTGTGACTTTCCCATGTCCAGTGTGCGTCATATCCGGCCAAGTCTCGGTCAGCATGGCTGAATATCTTTGAGATCCCTCACATGGATTGACTGGTCCTACATATCATGTGGTAAACCGGTAAACCCAATAAACCATCCCCAAGTCATCACCAGGTATAAACCATCCCCGATGGAAGGTTTGTGGCATTGGGTTGCCCACATATGCAGCAACTGAAACTCTATCGTCCTCGGTTTGCGAAGATCCAGATGAAGATCATTGCTGAATTCTGGACTGCAATCAGATCAGAGATCACAAGAGTGTTTCTGGCGACATTTTAGCGTTCTCAATTCCCATAAATCACCATTTTCTACCTATCCTTGGGGACACAGTTTACCGCACTGAAAACCAGAAAATGCCTCGCCTCTGCCAGGCCTCTGAAATCGCCAAGCGCTTGGCACAAAGAGAAAGTCGTGAGGCGCAAGTGGAGTGGATCTATGGGAATCTTAGGGAATCTTTCTGTGGGTAAATTAGATAAGTACTATTACCATCTAGAAATTATAAGTAATTACTGTCCATTCAGTTGGGAATAATAACCCCAACTGACGAACTCCATGATTTTTCAGAGGGGTAGGTATACCACCAACTAGATTATTCAGTTACTATTAATGTGGGTAAAACACTGTCATGTTTACCACCCATGACTGGGAATGGTTCATATACACCACCTATAAAAATGGGGATGACCGAGCGAGGGATGGTTTATGGCATTGTTTACCCACATTATGGGATATTATGGGAATCTTGCTGGATGTGTCTAAATTAGAACGACCTCACTGTTTCTGTCTCACTGGAGTGATGGGAATTGTATAAGGATTGTGAGGGTTATCTATCTCAAAGTAGCCTTAGGTCAGGTTAGTGAAATATTGCAACTTACCCGGTATGTAGACATTGGATTGATAATACATATAATACATATACATATTTATATATATATATACCTGGAACCTGCAAACATACATCGCGCGTTTTCCCCAGTTCCAACCATTTGTTATGTGAGCCACGTTCTAAACCCTTGTGTTCATGTTAAGCAAGGGGCCCCTTGTAAGGATGTGGCGTAAGCAAAACTGTGGTGCGCGTAAGCCAGCGTAAGCTCCGCGTAAGAAAAGATATGCGCGTAAGCAACACCTGTGCGCGCGTAAGCAAAACGTAAGCAATGGCGTAAGCATTTCCATATTTGGTGCCAAGATGTAAGACATTTAGAACATGGCTCATGTGGGGATTCTTCACTACCTTAGCACTTCCACATATTTGGAACATACCCCATCATTGTTATTTTATACCCAGATATTGCGACGCAGCAATCTGTATTAAACATGGCAATGACTCACTGCGACTTGGCATCAATAATACGTTTTGGGCATTTTGGGGCCACACTTATGAAAGACCACACGTGTGTTGATGTATGTTTAGACACGAGCTCCAGTACCATCTTTTTGTGTGGGGGTTGTTTTAGGGTGCTACGAGCATGGGGTTCCTTCACGGGTGTCTTGACAGATAGGTACTCAGTGGGAGACCTCCTGCCGCTTTGCTTCAGTGGAACTTTTTCTTCCCGCTGTACCCATCTCTACGCAAAATCATCTGATCTCAGTCCCACTTCTTTAACCTAAGTTATTTATATAGATCTTTAACCTAAGTTTATTAGATCTTTAATCATCTTATCTTTTAACCATCTTATTTTACCCACCTCTGGCTTCTGGCCAAAACCGACCAAACAAATTGTGGTTCAACTGATTGGTGTTTTTTTCGCTGCATTCCATCTCTCACAGCCCATTTTACAACACTTAGCTCTCATAAATCAGCTACAGAAATCCCAGCAACTCCCAAATTTCAATAAATCCCATGAAATCCACCATTGTTTCGTGGTTAAATCATGCTACAGGATGAAGAAACCCCCAGTGATGTGCGTTGTTTTTTTTTTTCACCCCATGAAAACATTCCCATGGTTAAGCCATTTATAAGGCAACTGAACTCTAGCTATCTTGGGGGCCCCAAATATTGTAAATCTCCATTTGTTTGTGGGTTTTCATGGTTTTTGGCCCCCCTGGAAGCTCCACTTCATCGGCGCCATGTTGACCGCGCTGCCGTTGCTTCCGCTGTGGGATGTGGCCATGGCCGGCCACGGGCTGCGAAGTCTGCTGCCGCTGTGCCGGGAGGTCCGAGGGGAGCAGTTCTGCAGAGTTGATCCAAATTATAGATGGGTAGATCGAACATATAACTTAGATAGTTAGATTCCATAGTTAGACTCCATAGTTGATCCAATTTATCCGTATTACTGTTATGGCTCGAAATGCCAGTTATTATAAGTACTAACAAGTCACCCCATTTATAGAATGTTTCTCATCCCATAGAAAGAACCAGTTAGAACTAATAAATGGCCATAACATGCCATAACTGTATGGGTCGATGTAAGTTGATGTATCAATATTTTGGCTTGATTCACTTTAATATTGGATAAATCGCCCCATAATGTGGGGATATAAGTGGAATATGTCAACAACATGTTGATCAGCGTGATTTAAGCATATTTAACACACCATCTTCCTGTGGTCAAGTTACATCTCGCCATGTTCGGGATTGATATGACGATGTTTGGATTCGACCATGGCACATATTGGCTTGTCTGAACATGTTCCCCTAAATCTACTGGTTCATAAGTTGAATCATCATGTTTCCAAATAAATCGGCCATGCTGGGGCTGTATCTAATTTTCAGACATACCCGTACGGTAATCCCCAGATAGAATAGTTCAACATATGGAACAGATATACTTCCCCTTGACAGCCTGGACATTATGATGTTTTCATATAGCCGATTTTATTCCAACACGGGCTATTGGTTTCGTTTTTCTATGTTCAACAAACAAATGATCTCCAGTAACCTTTCGGACCTTAATACTACTAACCAGCACTGATTTAGTTCATACTCTGGCATTTCTTTGCAGCATTGATGGGTTCAGGAACCTTCCTATCATTGGGCGTACTCATCGGTCACAAGGGCATTGACTATTGTAGCCAGGCTAGGCAAGCAGGATATTGTATGTAACCTGTCTCTGAAAAATGCTTTTACATGTGTACAGAATGAGGCACTTTGAAAACAGCAGGATTTCAATCTTAGGCTGGTTTCCACATGGAAACAACATGAAACAACATTGCTCGGATTGCAGCAGTTCATTCCATTACGGAGTACTGAATTTCAATTTAGTTATCCCCAATCATAAACGGAGTCTTCAATTCACCACCAAAACTTTTGTCCAGGTACTATTCTAGTCCACCTTGTCTATCCTTTCCTACGGCAGATTTCTGAATCGTATTTTATTGGCTCAATTCCCTTCTGAAAATTTCATGTAGCTAGAATACATCATCATAAATTTTACCTATGAAAATTACCTAAAGATCATGTACCTTTTATCTATTCAACATTACCTTTAAAATCACCTTTTTTTTTCATAGGTTTTTATACGCAAAAAAAAACATGTTTTGTTCATATCGAACTCCATGGGCCACGCGGATTTTTTTTTTACAGCTATGTTTAAATAGCCAGAGGCTAAAATCCTCATTATTATTCCAATTAATATCCGGTTGGTTAACAATGAGGATTAGATGATAATAATCATAATAATACTGATATTAACTATAATCTATTCTTTAACAATGATCATTTTTTTATTGAAAAATTATCAATGATTCAATGATATCATTATTTAAAGATTATCAATGATATACGTTACATCATCAATATCCAGTTGGTTAACAATGAGGATTAATTGATAATGATAATTATAGTGGTATTAACTATAATAAATGATATTATAACTTGGAACAATAATAATGGTTAATAGCTAATTGTTGGTTATCATATCTCCATTATTATTCCAATATCCAGTTGGTTATCTAATAAATAAGGATCATAATGAACCAACAATAATTATTCATAATGAGGATAACTGGTAACTCCTCATATCTCCATGATTATTCCAATCTTGTATCAATGATAGATTCTGACAATTTTCGCATTATTTGCTAATTAGTTCCAATTTTGGACCGTTGGGTCCCAAGCCTATTCCTGGTCGACGAGGTTCACCGCTCCTTGCTACACTGCTTGGAGACACGTGAAGAGATGCAGCTAGAGGTGCGGCGCCGAACCATTGGATTGAACAACCCGAAAAAAAAAAGGTTTTGCTATGTTTAGCTATCAAACACAGGGGATTTGCCATGAAAAAACTTGGGGTAAAAATAGGTGGGTTTTGTTTAACCATGCAAAATAGGGGGTTAGCCTGTATTGCTTATAAGCACTAGCATGGTGCCAATAACATGAAGTATGACGAGGTTGCGTTCAATTTCAGACCCACTGTCGTTGACCGGACTAGACAGATGTATACAGTAGATATCAAAAAGCAGTGACTTGGGCATCCGGTTGCAATGCTTAGGCAAAATTCCTGCAGAACGAAGTTAGGGTGAAATGTTGATGTTTATTTTTGTTCAATCGTTGCCAGGTTTATCCCGGTGAACATGCATGTTACTGCATGTTTCTGTAACTGCCCACACGGGCAAATTATTCTTTTGTCAGATGCAGATCGCTCGCGAATGAAAGCCCCAAGCCCAAAGAAATCCACCCCGCGAAATGTTCTCCACCAAATATCTTCATGAACAACAAACGCGACACAATTTGGGTTACAGTTATGGCCATGGCTACCAGTTATAACTGGTGATTTCTATGGGATGAGAAACATTCTAACTGATGGGGTGACTTTTGTTAGTACTTATAACTGATAAATGGCCATTTATCGTTTCCAATGTCACTTTGGTCAGTGTTTTGATGCAACGCAGCGCAGGACTTTCAATGTCACTTCGATTTTGCCGAAGTCTTGGCTTCCAAAGCTCTCAAATTGCGCAGGCCACGGGATTTCCTTGTCCGGGAATTGCCAGGGCCACGTTTCCACTAATAATTACTAATAGCAAGCCAAAAACACAATGGTAAAGTGGACATATCTCAGAATCAATGTTACTCTAAACCGATGATCAGCTGAATTTGTTTGTTAAACTTGGCATCCCAGAATTGCACCCGCACCCTTCCAACAACGCATCAATGGCCTTCTGCGGATAGTGCACTACCCAGCAATGACCATTATGAGTCATGAGGCTCACCAGCAACCACTTCTAGGTGACATATCACAACCGATTGTAATCACCATTGCTTAGGTATACGACTTGAAGTGTTTGGATCCATGGGGTCCTGGGTTTGTGTGAGAACATTGTTAGCTGGAAGAGTCACGGCTCGACGGTTCAAAAAAAACCCTTGCATATGATCAAAATGGGCATGCCCCAAAATCCCGAATTCATAGATTAGACGTTTCCAGCGAACTAAACGTCCATGTATATCCATTTTTTTGGGATTACCAGATTTCAATCCTAAAGTCTTTGGAATGAGACTCTCGGCCGCTGAGGCTCTTCATTGGACGCAAAGAATTCGACGCTTGGCGAAGAATTGGACGAATTCATTTGGCTGCATAACGTTCTCATTGCGACCCCCAGGGACATGATGGCTGATGGGGGAAAGTATCAAAAACAAGGTAATTGGGCTTGATATTAGTTCAATGGTTGTTTTTTTTCTGGAGGCCCCTACGGAAAACCAAGGTCTAATTTTGCTTGAAATGAATGAACAATTTAGCATAGCAAAAATGCTAGCAGTTACAAAGTAGATTTTCGGATCATTTCAACTAGCATAGATCAGTAGAGAGAAGTTGAATCTGCTGCTGAGTGATTCTGACGGCCATGATCACTGGCTGTGACCTTCATCCAAAACTGGATTTGGTCAAAAGCTATGGCGAAGAGGTGCAGCAACTTACTTTCTCCGAGTGGCCCCCCACCAACTGACATTCTGTCTTATTATATATATATGCTTGTTGGTTTATACAATTATGTGCAAACTCTCTTCTATGATTAAATATATATATATATTATTATATATTAGTATACTATTTGATTATACATACACTTACACCATAAACCAAAGCACAGCATAGCTATACGAGTTAAGTAAACCTGCTTGGCAAGGTATAAGGCACCACCTTGTAGTATGTAAGTCATGACCATTATATATAGCCGCAGTATCCACATGGGCACTGTGTACTGATTGCAGTAACCTCACTGGCTGACGTCACAGTAATGTATGGGATTGGGGAAATCATCGCAACATCACCAAGGATTTCAGCTCAGAAAAGAAGTGTTTCCCACAAACTGATATCCATTGAAATCCGTTAAAATCCATTATTATGCATATGCATCCATAGTTACCACTATTAACCATGATTAACGACTATTAACCATACTTTTCTTGGAAACATCCTCCCTGTCCTTTCTTCAAGGTCCCAAAATATGGCGAGTTCACATCTGACGCCCTTAGGACCTCGAAAGCTTGGTGGAAAGTGGCTTGGACGATGGTCACGTCCAAGCGGCTGGGGACATGTGTCACTCTTTCTGAAAACCATGGAAAAGCCCTACCAACCGGAAAACCATGGCTTTGTATATAACTGGTTGGTGGTTTGGAACATGTTTGATGACTTTCCATTCAGTTGGGAATAGTAAGCCCAGCTGACTTTCATATTTGACAGAGTTGTTGAAACCACCAACCAGATAATCATTGTCCATATTCAAAAAAAGTCAGTCTTGGGTCCCTTGGTGCTTCTACTTCCCATGTTGTTTGGGTTGTTCGGGTCTGACCTGAAACATAACATCACTAGGTGGCAGCTGCTGGTGGTTAGTTTACCATAGTTTACCACCAATGTTGGTGAGTTTTGTTTAGCCACGACTGGAAAGATGATGGCTAAATATGGTAACCATCATGACCGGGGACGTTTCAAAATGGGGTGCCTGTACAATTATTCTCATCCGAGTGGCTGGTGATTTCGGAGGAAACACATGATGGAAAACATTTTCCAATATGTTCATTTACAGTATTCAAATGTATATATCAAAATCTTGAGGAACAGCAACATGTTTAGTAAATTAATATTTAACTTAAAGAACACCAATATTGAAATGAATATATTGATATACGTTATCAAAAGTAGATTGCCCCTTTCCGACATTGGTTGGAGATGGTGCTCAGCATAACACCAATGTGGAAGGCCCATGAGATAACAATAAAAACACGAGAACCTCAGATACCGAGTTACCTGGGAGATGTTCACGGAAAAACATGGCTGAGCATGAGATATCATACCAAAGACGGGAGATGATGTATCTAGTTATGACAGATATGTCATGTTTGGCCAGGAATGGGCGTAAAATGGGTGGTATTCACCAGAATCATGTTCAGTTTATCCACTATTCGAAGGGTGCCCATTTTTTGGCAATATGTGGATGGCCCTTGAGATATCAGTTGTTTTGAGTCTCAGAAACATATGTTTTTTTCATGTTTTATCAACAGGAAACAATTCCCTGGATTCGGCCTATCTTATTTATGTATCTAATTTTGTTTCTGGTCTGGAAGAGAGGGACTTTTCAGAGATAGATCCAGAGGACACACACACACATAATTTTCCCCATTGAAATGGAGTCTATCAGCCAGTACCGGACAAACGCATGTGACTTTTTTGAATGTGTATCCCTGCTACTCAGTGGGTAATAATCCTATCACCCACTTATAATATGGGCTATGATATATATATATATATACTTATACAGAATCATAATGAATGCACCCGGAAGTATCCACGATAAGTATTCCACGTTTCTTCTCGGTATCTCTTGCCACTTCTCCCTGCCTTCCCTACCATCACTCAGGTGTTTGCATTTGTTTACCTGACCTCACTGCAACTTGGCAGGTCGCAGCAGAGACACTTGAGTGGTGGCCGATGGACGTATAAACACAGGAAATGGGGGCATAAATGAACACAATGAAAGGCGTTTTTTCTAAGCTAGGTGTACGCCCAAGTCATCCAAAGTTAGATTCTTCTAGAATTAAGCCCATGTAGGGTACCCCGCACTTTGTGAAGAGTAATCTGCAAACTATGCCTTTTTTCCTTTATAGATCTCTATAGAAAGATGAAAAGCACGGTTGTTGATTGGGCTCAAATCTTCGTTTTTGCACTGAATGACAGCAGCCGATTCTCGGGCCGTGCCTTTTCAATATAGCAACACAATCGTGGCCAGACCATGATGCTGGGAGCATGAGTGCTGTTGAAACCAACACAAAACCAGCCAATCCGTCCCCAAGCTTTGGCGAGTGACAGTTTTGAAGTGTTTATCCCATTTGTTTTGGGGATGTTGACCCTAATTTGTACGTATGTTTAGATTTCTTGGGAAAAGTGAACAACATCACGTATCAGGCATCATCAGGATGCTGTCTTCATCTCGTAGGGGGCTCTAGTGCATGTTTGATGATCAATCATATCAAGAGATATCAAGAGATATCAAGTGCTTCTACAGCACCCACAACTGCTAGTTCATTCTACCCAACAAACAATGGTTGATTCCGAACCCCTTCGGCACTTGCATCTTTAAAGGATCGTTGACATATCACACAGCAGCATATCACCAGTGTCACGCAAGGGAAGCAAATAAGAAGGAATGCCCACAGCACCAAAAGGTTGCCCTATCTGCCCATCGCGCCATTTAGGGGTTTCCATAGTCATGGGGGTACCCCTTTCTCGCTGGATGGTTAATTTCATGGAAAATCCATCTATAAATGGATGGTGATCATAAAGTTGATAATTTATGGATGATTTACCATGGTTGATCTCATGGAGAATCCTATTAAATTTCATGGACAATCCGATGATTTAGGTGTTTTTTCCATTGGAAAGCAATCCTATGAATCAATGCCATGGACAATCCAATCGTCGGGCTTTCCCCATTGGAAAGCGACCCCATTTTGACTGGACCACTGGACCACTGGACCCCCGAGGCACCAGAAGCTCTGATGTTGGCACCACTCTTGAGGCCGGGCTGGACAGTGGCTGGAGTCCTGACAACAGATGGCCAGATGGCCAAGGAAAAGAGCATCTCCCAGCATGAACCACGCCAAAAAAACATGAACATGTATGAACATGATTGAACATGTATAATTGATTTGATTGACATGTAGTGAATTCAATTTCATGTAACCATTGTAGCCCAAAATTCACTGTGAGAATTATCATTTCGCACTGTAATGTATTGAATTCTGTGGCAGGGTCAGCACTAAAATGTGAGTCACAGTCTCTTCAAATCATCGGCGCGCGCTGGAGAAGGGTTTCCATCCGCAGCATGTCTCGGGGTTTGAATCGGGTTTGAATCCAAACAAGGTGATGCCCCCCCCAGTTATGTTTGTTGGTTTTTAAACCATTGTAAGTATAGATATACCTACCATAAACCATAGTTATTTGAATTATGTGCACCAAGTTAGCTAACAAACTGGGGCACCACCTTGCAGGAATCTTTTCTGAGGAATCGTGAGGCAATATATGTCGACTGACGAAACGCAGCGATGGTTTTGTTTGGAGGTGAGATGCGTGCTGAAATGGAAGCATGGTCATGGCTTGCTAGCTGTTTGGAAATTGGGTGCAATCATAGCACTTTCTTTTTGAAAAAAATCAACTAAACCTCATAATACTGTTTCAGAGTAATACTAAACCTCATAGCACAGCCAAGTGTTTTATCAACTAGACCTCGTAATACTGCTTCAGGGTCATATGGGTGTCCAATACCAGAACACAGGGTCAATCCATTTGCCCCAGGCATCGGAGTGAGAAAATTGAACGCATCAACTTTGGAAGAGGAGTGCATTTGGAGTATCTCGGTGACACAACATCGAAGATGCTCCATCTATGGAATATGTACCTACATTTTCCCCATTTTGATCACAGAAATGTAGGTAGATATTCCTTACATGGAGCATCTGGGCATGAGACAACATGATTGTAACCCCATTGGGGTACATTCGCCGCTAGAATCTAAGAGGTAACGGATCAAGATATGTTTAACCTGGCAGCTGGCCCCAGAGTTCTCACTAACCAAACACCATTTTGAAGAATGTTTATAGTATATAGTGGGGAAAGGAATTTTATATAGTAATATATATATAGTATATATATATATGTTTATATTATATAGTATATTTTGATATTATGAAAGTGTTTTTTCATGTACTTTCAAACACTTTGTTCATCGGTTGCTACGGATCACTTGTTTGCTGGTTAGATCCCCATGTTTGGTGCAAGTCGGCCAGTTTCGATTTTGAAGCAGAAGAAGTGTTGGATTTACGGTAAGTGTCAGTTTTGTTACCCTCTGGTAGACGTTTACATAGCGAACTGGAAAGATCCACCCATTTTTACTAGGTAAATAAACTATAAATGGGCCATTTTCCATAGCTATGTTAAATTACCAGAGGGTAACAGTCAGTTTTGTTACTGTTACGTTGTATGAAACTAAACCAAGATCCATAAATCAAGGCCCACTAAAACTTAGTGTTTTTTTCACGATGAGCATGATTTTGTGTCATCATGCGAACAGGTTGAAGTCCTTGAAGTCGTTGAAGTCGCTCCCGGCGGTCGGGAGCAGAGTCTTCTGCAGTGATGACGTGGATCTGCTGTTTCTGGCAGGGTGACCCCATCCGGCCGGAGGGCAATCTCTGTGGTTAAACATTGCTTCGCAAAAGACCCAAATGAGATCAAAGGGCTTAATATTCAAAGTTTGTAGCAACAATTGATTTTGCCAAAAGTTCAGTGGAAAATGTGGATATCCTCCGAGCCATAGTGTGGATGAAAGCTACTTGGATTGTAGATAAACGATAAGCATTATTTGATAAATCCCCGGTTTAAATATGGGTTGGTCTGAACATTCTAGGAAAGCCACAAAATCCAGTGCCATAATTTTCGTTCACTCATTGGGTCCATCCCAGTTTAAGACACCCGGATGACTAGGTGCCACCCCATGGGTGAAAGAGCGTGTTATCACTATCATGCATCGTCGCATACACAGAGTACCATTGTTGTCCTAGATTTGGTTGAAGGAACATGTGACAAAGAACACCTTTTAAGGGAATTAAAATGCAATATATATATATATATATATATATATGTATGTATACATAATTTTATATAATTATATAAAATTGTGCATATAATTATATTATATATATACAGAGTTTCTGAGACATGGTCTCCAGACCAATCCACTGAGGGTAACAACCAAAAATTGTCTTGTTGATGATTTGACGCATTTTATGTGTATGTATATATGTATGATGTGTATTATGTGTTTTTAATATACATGTATTTGTTTAACATGTATAGTTAATAGTTATTTTTATTCACATCAAAAGATACATCAGAAGATATAAATATGTATGTATATATATATATATGATATTATATATATATGATATTCTATATAATGTAATATACATATATATATAGACATTGTAATACTATTCCGAGGTACCTGCCGACTCGTCCGAGCGTTCCCTCCGCGTCCTTCCTCAGTCGCCTCCTGGGCCCGTGGCGTGGTCCGCGGGTCGTCGCGTCCGAAGCGACCTTGGAGGCGGCGACCGACGTCGTCCGGGGGCGCGTTGTTTTTTAACGATCGGAGAGGTACTGGTTGGTGGTTTGGAACATTTGTTTTTTTCCATTTCATATATGGGATAATCCTTCCCATTGACTTTCATATTTTTCAGAGGGGTAGGTCAACCACCAACCAGGGTAAGATGGTGCAAATCACTAGGCTAATGAATGTCAACTGAGATTTTAAGGACGATGTATCTAGAGTATTCTACAAGATGGTGCCCCCCCAGTTATGTTTGTTGGTTTATAAACCGTTGTAAGTATAGATATACCTACCATAAACCATAGTTATTGGAATTATAAACCAACTTAGCTAACTATGGGGCAGCACCTTGTAGGAGGATAGAAACATCAAACATTGGCCTTTCACCATCAAATCGCCACGAAACAATGGGGATGTGGGGATATACGACTCTGGTTGTATGTTACAATAGAACTTTACCCTACTTTATTTGGCATTCATTTGGTATTTAACAGGGTATACGTATATTGATCAACAATATGTTTTAGTGGGATGCAATGGGGATGCCCAACAAACAGAAACGAAATCTCAACCACATGGAGTATATAACTTTGTATAAACAACAATCATCAGGATATACTATTTCATTGTTATGGAGATACATAGAATAAATACATACAATAGCGTCAATAGCGGAGATAGAAAACCGACAACATGATAGTTGATTGTGTGTGTGTCTGCAAATGGGTAAATAACTTCCAATGTAAGGCCATTTGTTCTTGTGAATTTGATAAAACTTATGACTATACAACCCATTATCAACCCATTATGCAATGTTATTTCAACAGATATTCATATTAGTTCATATCATATATATATACACGTAGATATTCTATACATATACTGGTTGGTGGTTTGGAACTGTTTTTACTTTCCATTTCATACATGGGATAATCCTTCCCATTGACGAACTCATATTTTTCAGAGGGGTAGGTCAACCACCAACCAGTATACAGTTATGGCCATTTACCAGTTATAAGTGGTTATAAGTTATAAATGGGATTATACATTCTATAAATGGGGTTATAAGTACTTATAGCTGATAAATGGCCACAACTGTATATGTATATACATAATTATACATACAGCCCATCTATGCCATATACTCCAACCATGTTCTTATGCCGCGAGAAGCCCATCGTTGAGGTGGCCATTCCCCGCTACCAAAACCTGGAGACCGTGCCTCGCGTTGCAAAAGCAATCAACGTGGCGCGACGCAGGTGCCGTGGAAAGGGGGGTGGTGGGGCGTTTCCAAAACGATTCCCCTGGGGTGAAGAACCGGAAAAATTATCTGGAAATGGTGGGTTTTCCACATTTATGTCAGTTTATAGGAAAATAACTGTTGGGTTGATGGCAGTTATAACGACTATAGGTAATTGAGGTTATATGGTGGTTATTAATCAACTTATGAGCGGAGATACCCTCTGCTAATCAAACGTGGCTAGCTGGAAAAATAGATTTAAAGTTGGCTTACAACTAGATCAACTATGGTTAATGGTAATTATAACTATAGTTCGTTGGGATTATGTATCAACTTATAACTGGGTGATCCCACCTTTGTGTGGTTTGTAAACCGCATTTACTATAACTATAGCTATATGTATATATATATCCCCGTTCACCCTACTTAACCAAATCATTTGCACCAACTTACCTATCCTTTGGAAGGACCCGCCTTGTACCAAAAAAATGTTTGATATTGTTTGTTGTTTGTTCGGCAAAGTGTAGCCATAGTTTCTGGCCGTTCATGGCCATGCCAATAGTGGAAAATCGAATGTGTAACTCATATACTACCTGTTCATGGAATTTGAAGTGACCCATGAATTGGGACACCTATTATATCAGCCAGGTATTTGATAGTGTATTATATAAACATATTCAAATTAGTGTTGCCCATCATATGAGCCTGCTGAGGAAATATGCATTAAACCTTAGAAGAGATAGAAGAGAACTGGTGAAGGTAAGAAGAGGTAAACCGCAGGTTTACAAGTCTGAATAGAAACTATAAACACTGGCAGAGATCATGTTCAACATGTTTTTTTTTGTGAAAAACTTAGAGTTTCTGTGCTGCATATGGATTTCCATGAAGTTGGCCGATTTTTTCAGTGGTTCATAGCGCCAGTGTACTATTGATTTGATGTCTTGCCTTTGAACAACCATTTCGCAGATATCCACTGGAGATCCACTGATCAAGCTCCTGGATCGTTCGATGAGGATTTCTATAGTCATGGAGGTAGCCCTTTATCGCTGGATGGTACATTTCCATGGGAAAATCCCATCCTATAAATGGATGATGGACACAAGGTGGGGCCCCCCCAGTTATGTGAACGTTGGTTTATAAACCATAGGAATAGTATAGATATACCTACCATAAACCATAGTGAAATTGGAATTATGTGCACCAACTTAGCGATGAATCGCTCACTGGGGCACCACCTTGCAGGGGTACCCCCATGACTTAGGAAACCCCGTCGGCGATTCGACCAAGCCTTCCTGAAGCGGTGAACCCGTGAACCCCCAATCCATGACCAAATCACTGAAGATCCAGCCGTTAAAACACAGGGTGTTGATGGTTATTCGCCCAATAAAAACACTCACATAAGCTGGCAAGTGGGGTTCTTAGATGTTCAAGAAGCCCATTTTCTTCCGTTATTTGTTATGATGGTTTTAAAAAGATCACAACCCATGTTTATCCCTTCCCACTAATATTAAACACCCCCGAAACGAAACCATGGTGGATGTAGGGAAATTCCACATACTTGGGACCATGTTTTTTTTGGGGTGTTTAATATGAACGGGTGATGGGACAATATTCTTTGTTTACACAACCATATTTGTTTGCAGTATTATTCTGAACAACAGAACCCATATCTGGTTGGTGGTTTGGAACATTTTTTATTTTTCCATATATTGGGAAAAATGTTCCCAACTGACTTTCATATTTTTCAGATGGGTAGGTCAACCACCAACCAGATATTATCTGTTGATTTTGTCCCGTCATTCGGGTCGTTGCTGTGTTAAGTCACCATGCTCGGCTTGGAGGTCAGGTGTGCGGCTTCAACTCTGTGACCCCTGGCAGGAGAGCGATTTTTTGCGGAAATCTCGGGGGAAAACCTTGGAATAGACATACAAAACCAATAGAACACTTTACCCTCTGGTTATGTCAACAGTTAGCTATTGAAAATGGCCCATTTAGTTCGTTGATTTACCTATTAAAGCGGTGATTTTCCATAGCTATGTTAGTCTACCAGAGGGTAATATGAGTACAGATAAAACACATAGCTCAAATTAGTACAAACTAGTACAATAAACCGTTTGGACATGTTGGTAATTAATCAACAAAAATGATGATAGTGTTTTCATACTTGGAATCCATCGAACTCCTATCTTTGGAGCTTTTGATAGCGGATGAACCATTCACTATGGGGCCATTATGGGGTCCTTTGGGTTGGAGACGTTATTGCTTGTTTATCCCCATGTCGTGGCGCTCGATTTGAGCCAATGATAACTTGTTGGAAAACCTGCGTTCAATTGCGAAATCACATTCTGGAGTTGATTTTCCACCAATCTCAATCTCAGTGCTGTTCCTATCGGACTATTACCTGTGACCTGTTGCTTTGGGTGGGATCTTTGGTGGTTTGCTCGAAGATTTAGGTTAGGCACCACACAAAGATATGCGTTTAGAAGTGTCTGAAAATGCGGTATAGCCCGAAATAACCATGTTTATATATATATATATATGTGGTTAAAATGATGACATTTTAATAGGTAAACTGATGATTAATTGATGAACCTTTGGATTGTGCATTGCCATAGTTTGCAACAAACCCGTGTTGAAACAGACTGATCTGACGATCCTTGTCATTCATTGAGCTGTAGCAAGTCGTCATTCAAATGTTGCAAGTGTTCAGAGAAACCTAAGCAATGTTCAAAACCCGTTATGTCCCATTCGATGCAATATATGTCCCCATATTTCCCCATACTATGGAAGAAATCCTGCACCAGTTGATAGATCGTTTATCCTAGGGTTTCAACCATCAAGGTGTTGCAGGATTTCTTCCATCCACAATATGTACCATTGAGCTGTTAGCACCTTTTTGTTTGCCATGCCGAATTGGGGAGACACGAAAATCTCCAGCGCCAGGACAAGGCCTGCGAGCGGCCACTCGGCGAAAAACGCTTCAATGATACAGGAAGGGACCACATAGTTGAAAAGTTGGTGCAAAACAAATTCATGTCATATCATATATATATATATATTAATGTAATTTAATTTACATATATTAACATATATATATATATACGTAGTAATATATATATATATATACATATGTGTAGTAATAAATATATATATATTGTTAAAATATGTATATTAATATATATATATATATATATTATACCCATAGATATAACTTATAACTAGTTTTTCTCCATGGATACAGTCTATACAGTATTTTTTTAATTATAGCTATAGATGGGTCTACCAACTGACAGCTTTTCTGCGTTGCGTTGTTCCTGTTGAGGCACGAGCTTCTTCGATCGGCCTTTTGTGTCTTCCTGGTGGTTTTCATGATTTTCGCCATGCTGTTGCTGCGTATTTGTGAGGAGCCCTGGGATGTCGGGACATGGTTTGGTCAGAAACATCTGTCCAGTATGTGCAAGTTAAGGGGAAAATGAGCATTCGACTCCACCGGGTGTCGATTTTTTTTTGAACCCCATCCATGTCCAAAACGAATCAAACAGATATGATTAATGATTATAGACTGGAATCATTATAACGATATCAGTTGTATATGTTTAAATATCATAATCATATCATATCATATCATAATCATAATCATTGTAATCATATCAGTGATGAGAAAGTCGGCAGATTTTTCGACCAAGTTTTCCGGGTACCGGGTACCGCAGCCTGGCAGGATGCGTTTGCCAAATCGCAGGGATATCCAGGTGCATTGATGGCCACGCATCCATTGAAGGCGGGGAAAAACCTGGATGACGTCAGGCGACCAAAAAAAGGTCATCTTCACTGGGGTTTAAAAACGAACATCCACAGGAAACATCAGGAAACCATGTTTTTGTCCCAATAAAAAGCGGGTGTCCTGTAAATTGTTTCTCCTTTAAACTAATCCATATCTAGTTTGTTTCTACATGAACATCAATAACATCATGAACCAATGCTATAGTAGCATCTATGTCTTCATGTAAAAAAGGTGGTTTTTCAGCTTGGACAACGGGCGTCACATCTTGGGTTCTGTGGGTTCCGTATACTGATGGGGGCCCTTTTTCGCCCCGAATCCAAGGGTTTGTATCCTCCATTTTCCACCCAAAGCCATTCAAGAGAAACAACTTACAGTTATGGCCATTTACCAGTTATAAGTGGTTATTTCTATGGGATTATACATTCTATAAATGGGGTTTTGTTAGTACTTATAACTGATAAATGGCCATAACTGTAGAGACTTGGCTTGTATAACATTGTATAACATTAAGTATAACTTAAGTATCAATTTTTGGTCAAGTCTTTTTCCAGTTAGAATTCTCTGGCCTTGGACCTGACCACAGTGCGTAGAGATGGCGGCGAAGAGTTGTGTGTTTTCCAAGTCGTCACGGAGCCTGTTGAGGCGAGAGGATGTTGGGATGGCCTAAAGGGCCACATGGTTTAATATGGTTTAATATGGTTTAGTATGGTTTGATATGGTTTAATATCGATGATCATGGGATATTAATGGAAATACCCTCTGGTTATGTCAACAGTTTGCGAACTGGAACATGGCCCAGTCGAAATAGTGGATGACTACCCATTAAAAAATGGTGGATCTTTCCATAGTTTTTTGCATGTTTACCAGAGGGTATAGCCAATTTGAGCATGAATCTTCTCTTTCAATCTTCTGGAGTCTGTGAAGGTACAGCCTGTTGGTTTCATCTATGTTCAACCCTGTTACTGGCATGGTGATCCCCAACTTGCACATCGGCCCAGGTTCCATGTTGGGTTTGGGGGGATGTAGCTGATTGTGGCTCTCCATTGTGATTGGGTCTGCCATGGCAGACCCAATCAAAAACCCACCAGGAAGAATCAGTTGTGATTTCCCGTGTTAGGCCTCTGCTCCCCGGAGGCCTTAAGCTTCAGAGAACGCATCACCGCCTTGCAGTTGGAATGAAGTGCTGAAGCTGCTGAAGCTGCTGAAGCTGCTGAAGCTGCTGAAGCTGAGCGCAGTGTCGTTACGATGGGTCTAAATTCGTTACGGAAGAGCCACAGAAAGAACGGTCCATCCTACATCAGTAGTCTGGCAAACCTAATGCCATAAATCCATAAACAGTAAACCCACAAGGTGGTGCCCCCCAGTTATAAGTTGGTTTATAAACCATGGTAAGTATAGATATACCTACCATAAACCATAGTTATTGGAGTTATAAACCAACTTAGCTAGCTATGGGGCACCACCTTGTACCAACTGTTTACGGACATTTACGGTAGTATTGTGGATGGTTTATTGGTGAAAGTTTACCACATGATTTGTGATGTATTATATGTATTGGTTTATAACTAGGCTAGATAGGAATCATTGGAGATACATCTAGCCATAGATGGATTGGCTAACTTTAGTATTCAACCATCAACGTATGTTAAACATGTCCGCATTTTTATTGGGAACCAATCCACCAGATGGATTGGGAATATAATGGAATATATATATATATATGTATATATGTATATATATATATATATATTTGATTGGTAAACCTACCCGTGTCTAAAGTTACCCAGATTTGGGTCTAAAAATGTTTTCAAGCTTGTGCTGAAGCAACCTTTTGCGAGGATATTTGGACCTATGCCCGCATTGTCCAAGATGAAAGTCACAGGGGCTGTGTGCTCCATTGAAGGTGGGATGAATATTTGCCACCGACGACGTTGACGATTCTTGACGATGGTTTATGATTGTGCACCGCAAACTCCAACCTTGATTTCCTGAGAATGTCTTGAACATTTCTGAACCCCAAATCAAAGCACGTGATATCATATCTAACCAGGGTACTCGGATTCAATGGATTGGTTTTGTTGGGAAAATTTTCACCGGAAACCATGTGTTTTTTTTTTGCCATCAAATTGATCGGGGTTTCCTGTTCGCTGTAAAGCAGATGTTCCCATTGTCCAATTTCAGTGATTCCACATCACTCAGACATTTTCAGAGATGTTCGCCACCACGGGAGTCACCATTTGCTGTTCGGAAAAGGAGGGATGCCGGGCTGCCGGTGGGTTGATTGTAGGAAATATCATTTACAAAGTGTAGCGTTTTTCAGGGTTATCCTCTGGTAAACTAGCATGCTTGCTATTGAAAATTGCCATTTATAGTTGATTTACCCATTAAAAATAGTGATTTTCCATAGTTATGTTAGTTTACCAGAGTTATCGCATTTCGTATGATTGTCGCAGTCTTGCTTAAAAATCGATTGAATCTTGGGTCGATATTATGAGAGAAACAAATCGCAATGTTCGGAACAACTGAAGCAAAACTGAAAAGGGCTGTACCCTCTGGTAGACTAACATGTTGCTATGGAAAATCTCCATTTTTACTGGCTAGTCATCAACTCTTTCTATCGCCATGATCCAGTTCGCTATTTCGATATTTCATTAACCAGAGGGAATCTCCAAGCCGGCAGTTTTTTTGTTCGCCTGCCAGGCCTGCCACCACTTCCGTTCCAAGTCAATGAAAAAACATGGGGCTTACGGCTTACCTGAGTCTCGTATGGTTATTTTAGTGAACATTAGGCTCAATGTCCAAGTTTGGGTTCTCTATTTTCAGGCCTAATCAACCAACATGTTTCCAGTCTTCCAGTACACTGCTTGTTGAATTGTTGATGGATTTATGTTTTTTTAGGTTAGCGGAAGCATTCAAAACCTGTTTTGGCCTTATTTTTACTTTTGAACCATCAGTCAGTTGACTCTCTATATCTATATTTATTTATATATATATATTTATTTACACTATATGATGATAATCCGCAGTTGTCTCCCACGACATTGGGGCCTTTTCGTGGTTCAAAGATCCAGGCTCCCAGTGTTTTTTCCCGCTACAGTAGGCGGAGAGCTGCCAGAGTTTGTGCCCGAGTTGCGAGTGGCTTGGATGTGTGAAGGGGTCAACAATTTTCCATGTTATTGATGTATATATATATATATATGTACTATATATACATATATATATATACACATGTGCGTGTGTGTTCTATATATGTTATCTGTATATACTATGTTATATATATATATATATATTTTGCATTATAGAGTATTATATATATGCTGTATATGGAGTAATATATGTATCAAATATATTGTGATACTTATTATATACATATATAATATATATTATATATATATACTAATATTATTTCATATTATATGTTACATGCACTATTATATACATAACCACCATTGTAACAAGGAGTTAAGTTGTACTCCAGATTATGCAGCTGAACTCACCACTGTTTATACCCAAGTTGTTTTTTTCACCCCGTCGATCTTTTTCCTCTCAATGGGGTACAGGATTGGGGTTTCCCAACCGCACTTCATGGATATCTCAAAGATCACCATAGACGGCATAGGCAGACGCGTGATAGTTCGTAGATGAAACGCAAGAAACAGGTAGAATACATACTGAGTTATCTGTTTACTTATTTTAATGATGCATGACTCGTCCATGTCAGTGATTGAATGAGATTTATCATTAACGAATATAATCAGTATTTGTGATCTTCAGGTAACTATTGTTGTCGTTTTGTGTTCTCAATACTAAGCCTTGATGTGTTCATTCTGTACATGCTATCTGTTCATTTTTTATACCAGTGTTTAATGATCTTAGTACATCCAGCTTTCCTTTAGGAATAATGCCAGCCCCATTTGTTTCTTGACCTCTAGCCTGTTGATCATTGGAAGCAGATGAAATCACTATTTTCGGGGGGGGGTATACCCCTTAAAAACCTGGTTTTGCTGAGATGGTGCTTCGTTTATTTCCCCAAAGAACAATCCAACAGAAACGGGGAAGCTATGGGAAGATTCTGTTTTGTGTGGGGTTAGATGAGTTTAACGGACCAGTTTCAGGAACCCCCAACTACTTTAGTGGTAAGCACCATGGTTTCCGGTTGAGATTTTCTCAGAGTGACCAATCCATTGAGGGTTTGTATAGCCCGCACAGTGAGGCTGAGACCCAATTCCAGCAGTGCCACCCAACAACGTGTGACCTGGTGGTAACGGTGGCACCAAGGGACTTTTTTTTTGTGTTGAGAAATGAGAGGCATATTCAGTTGACAAAATGACTGAAGACTTCATGTGACTTAGCCAAAACTTCTCACGGTTTATTGATATTCTTTGGGAAGTTAAGGTAATTGACTTGTGACATATGATACATTAGTATAAAATGTAAATTATGATATGAGAATTACTTGTTTGAGGGCTTAGCCAACAAAAACATGCACTTGCTGCCTTATCGGAGGAAAACGGATTTGCTGTAACCCCAAAACATGAATCAAGGCACGGTGCCAAGTATAATATATACCCTCCACTAGTATCCACTAGTCCTATCTCACCTCAGCATTTCGCAGATTATAGGTATACACAAATAATCCACAAAAAGGTCATGTTCTGTTCCATGTTCGACCATAGAAATGGAATAATAACACCGAAAAAAAAAACATGTGCCACCCAGGCTCGAAACACCAAAGAGGTCAGGGGATAAAAAAGTGTGGCTGATGCAGCTTATACCCTGGAGGCATTAAACGCATTAAACATAGTAGTCATCAAGAGGTACGAGGATTCTAAGCTACCTTAGAAGGTTGAAAGGATGGGTGCTCTGTATACGAATCTGACACCTGGTAATGTTGGAAAGGAATCAAAGCCAAGTTCGCCAAGCCCATACGGGTGTTAACGGATCTTACCCCCAGTTAATACAATTTCCCTAATCTCAGACACCCTCTAAATGGATTTACGAATGGTCTGAAATAAGTGTAAATCTTCCAGTATTCTGCCAGTAAACCATGGTTTCAAGGGGATGAAACTCAAGGGATTACGGATGCTGGTGAATTTTCAGCTATTCAACTGTTGAGACATCCAACCATAGAGTTTGGTTCTTGTAGTGATGTTTATCAAGAGAATTCGGTCTCAGGGCCACATTATATGTGCCCTGGTCAAAGGCTTCTGTGCCCCAGGTGTTCGCCGTAAGGATGGTGCTTTGGTGGCATGGCCTCACAAAAAGCAGCGAACTTGGCCAAGATTGCCCCCGATAAACGTGAGCAGCTGCTGGTCATTGCAACAAAGAGGTCTGATGTAGTGCTGGTCCAAGCCCAGGGAATCGACTCGTGCCAAACGCACCAAGCTTGACGTGACTAGGTGGCGACTCGCACAGAGAGGACCAGATGTCATGCGTCATGGCTAAGCGGCTAACCAATGGTGAGGGGCACAGACTTCCTCCATGAAGCAGGTGGCCATGGCTCTTTGGCCTTGCCGACTTGTCCCAGATTTGCATCGACCTTTGAAATCTTGCTGGTGCAGCTTCCAGGATTCCAATGGCTCCCCAAAAGTCGAAAATCTACGCGGTGTCCATTGATAAGGATTTATCATTGCGAAAGGAAGTATGTCCAATATATATATAATGATATAATGTGGTAAAGCCAATAGTCAATCATCCCCACTTCACCCGATGGGTGGTACAATCCCTCCAAAATTCGGGATCTATGATATCTATGGTCTTAGGTGAATCCAACATTAATAATATCAATATACATGGATCATCCCATCAATCAAAGAAACTTGATCTGGTTGGTGGTTTGGAACATTTGAATTATGTTTTCCATACATTAGTAATGTCATCATCCCAACTGACTGTCATATATTTTTCAGAGGGGTAGGTCAACCACCAACCAGTGATGAATCCCAAAATCCCAAGTAACTTGACCACCGTGAACGCTGTGAACATCCGTCCCGGAACTTGGCCCGAGAACTCAGGTGGAACGAGCCACCTTGGTGGCATGGAAGGACCTCTGAAAAATGATGCCGATGAAACATGAAGGGATTGGCCAACAAACATCTCAGATCCAACCAACCAATGGCTGTTGTTGTTTTTTTTCTGTGAAAATGCTGATAACTTGAGGTTTCGCCAGATGCAGATAAACCCATTTTTTTTGATCGAACTGGACTCCTGGATCCTCAAATTACCAATGTTTTGATGGCTAAGAGTAGCAAGATATGCCATCCTGGTTTTGATGGCTAAGTTATGTTGGTGGCTTGGAACATAATATAAGTCATCCTTCCCATTGGTTTTCATATTTTTCAAGATGGTTATTGCACCACCAACCAGTATGGTTAAAGTGCAGTACTGCATCAAGTCTTGTAATCAAAACGCATGAATTCTGCAGGACCGAGTATGGAAAACTTTGTGCACTGTCAATATATAAAGACAGTTAACATGTATTTGAATACCGAGTATAATGATACCTAATAGGGATATTATAGGCTGTCAAATGTTGTGCAAACCACCAACGTTTATATTGGTTGCAAACACTGTCCAAGAACCAGGGTTTGAGAGTTGGACTGCCCTCACTAGGATGATCATGTTTGATCATGCTGGAAGCCTATCCACATCGCAGGTTTCTGCTTTCTATGAAAAACATGCAGGGAAGATCCATCTTTTGAGAGTAACATCCATGGTGGTGAAGATGTTCTGGTAAATCAATCCATCGAATATCACATATATATATATAGTATGTATATATATATGATCCACCTATACATATCATAATTGGTTGTAAGTTATATACAAGTCCATATATACATATCAATCCATGGTCCATCTATACATATCATAATTGGTTATAGGTATTATAAGTACATATAAGTATATAATATAAGTTATATCCTCAATTTCGATGGTTCAATCAGGTTTAATCCCTTGAAATGTGTTGCTCAAAAAAAAACACAAAAACCAGGAGCGGGTCGATGCCGCGGAGGGTTCACCGCATCCAGGCGGTTGGATAGCAGTCCAATTTCACTCTGGTTTATGGTAGATATGGAGGTTTCCTAAGTCATAGGGGTACCCCCGTTCATCATCCATTTTAGAGATGGATTTTCGAAATCAACCATCCAGCGATAAAGGGGTACCCCCATGACTATGGAAACCTCCATATATCGAACTACAATGGTTTATCAACCGTCGTTCACATAACTGGGCACCACCTTGTGGAGATGGATGTTGGGATGGATCAAAAACCAATGGAAATTATATATATGAAATTACCATATGTCAGACATAGCATATTACTGTAGGCTATGACTTATGGTACCTGACCCATAGCCATGTCCCAGAATGGTCATTTCAGTGATTTTAGATGATTTAGTGAGCAGATGATGATGAAATGATGAAACATCAAAATTGATTTGATGTGCGCTTACCCCCAAAATGATCGTGAACAAGTAGAGAGGGAGGTGTGATGATCAGCCATGAAATTTGAGGGAATTTGTGGGGTAGCCTATCTTTAGACCCATGTGAACACCGAATCTGTAGTCAAAAGCCAGAGTATATGACCTGAAGAAAGGGTAGTAGACTAGTAGTAGATGAAGTTTCCTCCGCGGTGCACTTTTCCTTGGTGGATGTTCACCCTGGCAGGGCTTTGACCCACTTGCACGTAAGACATCAGAAAATGATTCGTTTGGGGGACCCTTGAACGGAACTTTAGAGAACCCGCTTGTGAAATTGGGATCATACTGTTTAATAGGTCTTGTTAACAAACCCATTTATAATTTGAATACCCATCCGCCAACCATTACAAAAGGATGGGATAGGGGTCGTTTTTCATGCTTCATTTTGTAGTTGGGGAGGAAACATGAGTACTGCCCGCAGGTAATTCGATTGCCATGCAGAAGAAGCTTCCCGGACCCATGCAGAAGCTTGATTTCTATGGATCCAACTAGCACACAATCCCTTCGATCACATCCCCCAAAAAAATGTTTGCAGGTTTCAAATCTGTTTTCTGAGGGTTTTAACATGTTTGAACCATGTTTTGAATCAATTCATGATGATCCTACTTTATTTCCACATGTTTTCCATATGGGACCCATGGATTTTTCACATTTTGGGACCCCAAAGTGGCGCTCCAAAGTGGCTCCGCAAGGCTGCATCCCCGATGTCTGGAATCTTAGCGGAGGATTCCACCGGTTTGGGACAGACATGGACAGATACACTGTCTTTCTGTGTTTGTGTTTTTGTTCCAGCTTTTGCCCCTTGTGTTCCTTATCTTTTTCGGTGTGTTGCCAACATGGCTCTTGTTCTTATTCCTGCCTTGTGTTCTGTGTTTGCTATTTTCGGTGTGTTCCTTCTGATTCTTGTTCTTATTATTGTTGTCACTGTTGTTCTTCTTGTTGTTTTTGTTGCTCTACTTCTTCTTCTTCTTCTTTCTAGTTGCTGATGGCCGTGTTTCGTTCCCATCTCCAGTCTTTATGGGTCACGTGTGCCATTGTGAGAGGGATGGGACTGGGGTGATAGGACCCGAAAAAACTACAGCGATGTTTCATCAGGTATGTGGCTCCGTTTGACGATGAGGTACCTCACAATCCCACGGTTGCTAACATAAATTGGTGAAACAATGTTCAGACAAACTTAAAAATATTAAGGTATGAAAACTAAAGCACCTTGTGCATCATAAAGCACCATGTGTATCATCATTGTACCCCTACGTTTGTAGCTTAAAGCCTTTTTTTTTGACACCACGTGATGGAGTTTATCCCCTTTCCTGCTTATATCAAGTTAAATCCATCATTTTCCTGGTGAAAGCCTGAGTGTTAAATCCCCAATGTTTGATGATAAAGCCCACGTTTGTTTGATGGTAAAAGCCATGAATTTGACCTGCTTCTGATCTCTGAGGCCTTGAGGAGCCCCAGCCCCAGGCGAGAAGGGTGAAGGGTTAGGGTGGGCCCCAGGAGCTAACTTGGAACTACTTGGATAGTTTGCTGAACTCGGGAAAAAAAGGGGGATATAGTATGTATATACTATACTAAATAGTATTTACATATATATATATAACTTAGTGATATAACATATCGGGAATATATATATATACTTCTGTATAAACCAATTAGTAGGGTGAAACCAATGCAATTGAGATATAGCTGGTGGGCCCCTATATTTTGTAGGGATTTAACGTGATTTAACCATGAAAAAAACATGAAAGTTGTGAAAGCCATGGAAAATGTGTAGAGGTGACCCTATCTTGGCAATTACCGCAGAGCGCACATGTCCAGTTCAGGAATGAGTGCAGCCCAGCGTGGGTCCTGAAATTCTAAACGACCTACTCAAAGCATCAGGAACATCAGGTAATATAGGGAGGTTTATAGCTGGCCCCGCAGTTATCAATTGGTGCGTAATCCCGTCCAAGTATAGACGTAACCACTATAACTAGTCAGCCTAGTTAGGAACCAAATTAGGGTACCACCCTTTTTTTGTTGTTCCCGAGACTCCCATTATATAATTATATCCCAAAATTTATTAGGGATGATCTATCTATAATTTCCATTCAATCAGATTAAATCACCATTTTTTCAATGGCCATTTCAGGAACCTAAATTGGAGGTACCTACCATATATAAGGCCTATACAAGGCCTATGTAAGGGAATATCCCCACAAAATATGGCCTACAATATGGTACGTTTGCGTACCTCCATTTTAGGATCCTGGAATTCCCATTGATTTTTTCATGGTGAAATCACCTTTTTTATTCTTGAACTTCCCCCATCAGGGCCCCACGGCCCCATCGTTTCATCAGTCACCTGATCCCCTGAAGGCCGATGATTTCGCCGGTGGAACGCTTTTCGTGACGCCCAGCATGGTTCCTGAAACGCAAATCCGAAAAGCCAAGAAAAGTGTGGATATATGTTTTGTATTATGTTATGCATCATATATATATATATATGTATGAGATGCTATATTAAGATGATAGAATGATATTAGATATATTGTGAATAAATCGTTTATACCCAATTTAGGTGCTATAAAGACTAATACAGGATTATATATATATACATAAGATTACGGATTACTCTCTTGTAAATTAACATAGACCCTGAAAATGACCAATCTTTAGCGGAAACTAGTTTTTCAGCCCCGATTTCTGCCAGGGTGTCTATGTTAATTTACTGGGTGGTAATCATACACACAAATATTATCCCATTAATATAGCTATTATATTCCATTAATGGGTACTAAAAATTGGTACTTAACATTATATTAGATTAATATTAAGTGCTAAATGAATCAAGTGCTGTATCAGTGATCGCCAGGCCCGGGCCTTTGGACTCCCCTAACCGGCGTCAACGCGTCCGCACGCGTCCGTGCGGCTCCTTAGGTCATACACTTTGGATGGAAAATGCGTTCTGTCTTCCAGAGTGATCACATATCATATTATATTTACATCTGTATATATGATACTGGTTGGTGGTTTGGAAGTTTTTTTGTTTTTCCATTCAGTTGGGAATAATCATCCAAACTGACTAATATTTTTGTTAAGAGGGGTTGAAACCACCAACCAGGATATATTATTATGTCCCAGCCTTTCTTTGGATTATCGAATTTCTATGTCCTTCACAATTGTCACATTGTCCCGTTGTACTAAACGATATGTCCTTGAGCTATGTTCAATTTCCAGCGAGTAAACTCGGAAGGGGAAACCAATTGAGGCACAAGCAAATCGAGCATGGCAATGGGCAATCCATATACGTATATTTCATATATGTATCATATATATATATGTATATAAATATCACGGGAACACCATTAATACATGGGATTTATCTTTGCCATGCTTTATAAGCCCATCTAAGTATTTACATATATAGCTAGCATAAACCGAATCGAAAGCCGGGCCTAGTCATAGACCACCTTAGCTGTCATAAATACTAAACATATAGCTGTCATAATCGAAAACCTAGCTGTATATCACAAATGATTAGCTATATGTGAGAACTACACGGATAAATGATATATACCTAGCTATACAATATTTACAATATATATATATATATACCATCTGGTTATTTAACATAGCCATGGAAAATCACCATTTATAATAGGTAAACCATCTATTTCTATGGGCCATCTATTTCCTATGGCTATGTTAGTCATAACCAGAGGGTATCTCCTCAATGTTGGAATTCACAGATCAATGATATATACCTAGCTATACTATATACACAATATATATAGTTATATGTATATATATATATATAGATCATAAACGGATGACCCATCCCACAAACAAACGGTGCTGAAGTCAGAGTTGCAGGTTTGAGATCTCCAGCCGTCCCAATGCAGCTCGCCTCTCCCTGCGACCCTGGAGACACGGAGGACCCGCGGCTTCATCAGTTGCCATGCTCAATAGTGCTTAATGATGATATATGATGATTAATAATGATGATAAATGATGCTTAGTGATTATCAATCCGGAGGTAATAGTGGTTGATAGTTAATATGTTTGTTTTTTTAATGATTGTTGATAGGTATTAAGAGGGGTTCATCATGCTTAATAGCGGATATGCATGATGTTAATAATGTATATTCATGATATAACAACTACCCTCTCGTAAACTAACAGTTTGCTATAGAAAATGGACCATTTAGTTGTTTGATTTACCTATTACACTTTTAGTGATTTTCCAGTTAGCCATGTTAGTCTACTAGAGTCTAGATTTACTAAGTCGGGGACTTTACACCAATCCTATTGTTGTTCACTATTTAGAGGAATCCACTGGGATTATCTTTGTGTTTTTTGTTGTGGCTAGCAAAGCCAAGATGATGGGGATACCCCTTTTCAGGAATCATAAGTACTTACCACCAAATGCTTATGGGATATAATGGACATAGTTTAAGATGTGTATATATACATAATTATCTTACTACATATACCCAACAATATGACAGTTGGGTTTAAAGCAAATAGGGCGTACCCTCAAAAGGCAATTGTTTGATTGGGAGAATGATGGCATCCTGATTTCATACGAACACCAACATGAAATTATGGCAAAAATGGGATAACATAAAAAAAAAAAAAAAAAACTATATTATGTTAATGATTGTTGATGATGTAAGAAAATATGGTGATTAAGTTGATAATAAACCATTATATTAACATAAGAAATATGGTGATGGAACCTTATGATCATGTCTGAAATTGTGAGATAAGTATGAAAGTTCAAGCAGGCAATCTTCCCAGTTAAACAGGGTCCCGTTTTCGGGGATGATTCTTGGTTTAACCATGTTCGTCGGTTCATCTTCTCTGCTAGATTTGGTTTGCATGCAACCGATGTTGCAGATTATGTCATGATCTATGCATGTATATATGTACATATATATGTATATATATATATATATGATCACCCCCCCCATCAGGGCAAAGCCCAGGCGTTGCAGCGTAGAGGGTCCCCATTCCCAATCAAATGTTGTTGCAACTCTGCATTCCGTTGGGAAGATCAACAAAGGTATTAGGGAATATTCAAATCCCACCCCCGTTAGACTCCACATTCAGTTGGGAAGATCAATAAAGGTATTAGGTAATATTAAAATCCCACCCCTGTTAAACTTTACATTCAATTGGGAAGATCCACAAAGGTATTAGGTAATATTAAAATCCCACCCCTGATAAACTTTACATTCAATTGGGAAGATCAACCAAGGTACCAGGGAATATTAAAATCCCACCATCGTTAAACTTCCACATTCATTGAAAATCTTCGATAAGGGTTTAATTCTCCCACCCCCGTTAAACTGCTACATTCATTGAAGATCTTCAATAAGGGTTTAATTCTCCCACCCCCGTTAAACTGCTACATTCATTGAAGATCTTCAATAAGGGTTTA
>Ga0126342_10000824_pt1 | contig 38534 bp, 43 predicted proteins | sample Cyp1metagenome_FD_92528 | JGI IMG/M metagenome (GOLD analysis project Ga0126342, IMG submission 92528) | Coral microbial communities from Lord Howe Island, Old Settlement Bay, Australia - Cyphastrea 1 metagenome | ecosystem: Host-associated > Invertebrates > Cnidaria > Coral ...
AACCGAAAAGCCACGACAAGCCGGTATTGTGTGTGTGTGTTTTTTGTCCGGGGGTTGGGGCAACGAGGCCCTGTTCGAAAGCTAGCTCGGCCCGCGTTTGGTTCCTGGCACTGCTGGGAGGTGTAGCCCTGATCGTGGCAGCTGTCCTTGTTTACCGGCGTTACTGGCACTCCCGTGGTCACAGTGTCTCGGAGCGTGCCAGCGTCTCTTGCCTCAAGGTCACTTCTTGAAACGATTCACGAACGTGGGTCCAAATTTCAAGACTAAGCCAACCCATGGGAATTTGGCATGCGTTTTTGCTTTTGCTGTTGTCCCCATCACAGTTTCTGTCATTCCCGGGTGCCGACCCCAATCCTTGCGTTTCCTCTCTTCCGATCCTAGCGTCATCCCGAGCGATCTGAGTGCTTCTCAACGGCTGTCGGCGCAGCTGAGGTGGAAAGTTTGCTGCGAAAGAGAATGGTGATGCAAGCTCCGGTTTTGCTTCAGATGGTGCAACTGTGGGCAGTCCTAGGCAGCCTGGGACAGCGGGGCCGGGCTCGTGAGGCCTTACCAGAGCTTTCATATTTGGAAACCGGCTTTAGCCAAGTTTTGCAGCATAGATTTCTGTGGATTTGGTTTCTCAAAGTGTTGCCTCTCTTTGAATTCTGAAGCCCCCAACATCTGAAATGACGAGCCTGACGAGTCAAGAGGCAAATTGAAGTAGCTGAATCATTTTCAAGCCAAGCATGTAAGGAAGCTCTACAGCTGACTATTGGCGATGTGCAGAACTCATTCAATGCGCAGTGCAAGTTGGATGGCGAAACGGTTCGCATGCTGGCAGCTCTCGGCTCCCCGTTGTTGCCACTACTTTTGTTGCTTGGCGTATCTTGCTGCATGCTGTTACTTTTTAGGGTTCTGAGCTTAAGCCCGAGTTTCTGCGCCCATTCCATGTCCTCACGTGGCTTGTCTAGACGCGCTGAGGCTTTTGTGCTGTCCTATGCTTGAGCTGTGTCGTCCTGGTCTTGGTGTCAACGTGGCATTGAAGACGCTCACAGTGCTGTTTATCGGTGGTGCTTTCAGTACTGCAGAACTGCTGAGCTGTCAGTTTGAAGATGGAGGTGCTTGATTCATTCGGATGATAGATGAGGATAGTGATTCTGCGCATGACACTTTAAGTTGACATATACAGGCAATGTTCAACATTCAAGGCTGAGTGCGAATCCATCAAAACGTTGTCTTGTAGCCGCCCCCGCCCCGCAGATGGCGAAAGCCTCGGGGACTTTGCCTTTCGCACTGCCCTTCCACACCTTCGCTGCTATGACAGAACTGGCATTGGCTTTTGGGTCGATGCAGCTGGCTACAGCAGTGCTTTGGCATATGGCGTCCTGATACCTCTCTTCCTGGCTCCTTGGCAGAGGAAGCTGAGCCAAGTTGAGTTATGTTGGGGGGTTCAAAGATTTGTGTATTGCCTGGCATGAGGCTGGGCTGATGGTACGACAGCGTCTCGGCCTTGTTGGATTCCCCTGGCCCTTGCCGGTGCGTATCCACAGTTCGAAGAGTTCCCGAGGTTTAGGTCATGGTCAAAAGTTTTTACTCACCTGTGCCCGCCACCAGAGCCTGGGGCAGCTGCGAGCGTGGACTCGCCCGCATGATGTGCGTCAAAGGTTAGATTGTATACCCGTAGTGAGGGATGGTCATCAATCCATTGATAGGGATCTGTTTAGCCGGTATGGGATGGATGACCATAAGCCATATCTCATGCTTTGGCCCTAGCAGCCCTAGCACATTTGCTGGTGTTGTGAGCGTTAGGTACATAGCTCTTCAAGAAGCCCGACTGTTTTGTGCTTATGCTGAAGGGGAGCCTGAAGATATCACGCTTCGTTTGCAAACATTGCAGGGGCAGCTATCAAAGGAATCAGGTCCAAAACGCTTGCTGGTTACTCAGCTGCAGTTTCAGCGCCATCATGAGCCCCTGTTGAATGAAAATGACAATGGTCGGGGCACAATTTAAATCCAAATCAACGAAATATTCCTAGGAATATGGATCGCTGATTATAGCTGAAAAAGGGTTCTAAATCTGTAGGACTCCCATCAAAATAGCTGCTCTAACTGTCCAGGCAGCTGCGGCTGCTTACATGGCGGTGCACTGCCGTGGCAAAAGGATGGTCCGATTACACGATGGATCCATCACCACGACATCCACCGACAACGATGGGGAAGAGGTTCGCGGGTTGAGTGGCAAGATGATCAGAGTGGTGGCCAATGCGGAAGCAGCAAGAAACATCGATGCGTTGCTTGCATGCAAAGACGTCATCGGTTTCATGTGTCACGCATTGTTTGCTTTTTAGTTGTTGCTTTTTAGTTTCCCACCTGCTGAAGGTCTCTAGAATTCAGGACATCCCGCGTCCTTCTTCCTCCTGCCCTCTCTTCCTTCCCTCCCCTTCCCTTCGCTTCCCTTCGGTTCCCTTGTCTTCCCCATTCTTCCCTTTTCCTCCCTTCGCTTCGCTTTTGTTCCCTTCCCTTCCTTTTGCTTCCCTTTGCTTTCCTTTTCTTTCCTTTCCTTCCCTTTTCTTCCTTTCGCTTCGCTTCGCTTCCCTTCAGTTCCCTTGTCTTCCCTTTTCTTCCCTTTTCCTCCCTTCGCTTCCCTTTGGTTCCCTTCCCGTCCCTTTGCTTCCCTTTTCTTTCCTTTCCTTCCCTTTTCTTCCTTTCACTTCGCTTCGCTTCGGTTCCCTTGTCTTCCCTTTTCCTCCCTTCGCTTCCCTTTGATTCCCTTCCCTTCCCTTTGCTTCCCTTTTCTTTCCTTTCCTTCCCTTTTGTTACCTTCGCTTCCGTTCGCTTCCCTTCGCTTTCCTTGTCTTCCCTTTTCTTCCCTTTCTTCTCTTTTCTTCCCTTATCCTCCCTTCGCTGCCCTTTGGTTCCCTTGTTTTTCCTTTTTTCCCTATTTCTTCCCTTCGCTTCCATTCGTTTCCCTTTTCTTCTCTCTTCTTCCCTCTTCCTTTTCCTTTTCCTTTTCTCTTCCTTTCCTTTCCTTCCCTCCCCTCCTTCCTTCCCCCTCGTCCTCACCTCCTAGCTTCCTCGCCAGGTTCCTGGCAGAAAGTCCTCTTTACTGCAAACTGTATGAGGGCTTGGCAGCGCTCTTGGGCTCGCCAAGCCCGAACACTATACTAGTGAAATGTCACAGAATGCCAGAAAAAAACGCCAGATAGAACGTCAGAACATTTGTCAGATAAAGTGTCGTTGGGCGGGGATCAATTGAAGAAAGTAATTTTCATTTCTGGTGCCTCTTGGCTGCAGTTTTTCAACGCGTTCTGTTTGCCATTGAGCCAAGTGGTTTCTGCATGTTTCTGCAGGTTTGTTTCCTTTTCGACAAACCGAGGCTCAAAACCCGAAGACTTACCGAGATGTTGACTGAGCGCATCATGTTGGACGAAGCAGAAGATCGTTTCCTGATTGGTTTCCGGTCGCTGTTGTGCAAGTACACCCTTTGCCAGGACAGACCCTTTCAAAAGACCCATTTCCAGTCTATATCCAGAACATGACCATTGCAACAACGCACTGTTTATCTCAAGTCCAATTCCCATGAAAATCATTGAAAATCATGAGCTGTTTCAACCATGTTCTCGAAATTTCGATATTTCCCAAGATCATTTCAACACATTTCAACCGTTTTAACCCCCTTCACGCAGGACGTGTGGATGTTTGTTGCCACGAAACTTTTGGCATTGGCTTTGATCTCCTGCGTGTCCATGACCGATGCCTGGAAATGGCCCATTGCTTTCAGTGTGGCCATGGCAGTGATTGTTGGTGTGTGCCAGCCGTATATGTGGCCGCAGGCAGGTCCAACGGAAATCGGTGAAAATCCGTTGAACAGCGAATTGGACAAAGTCGCGGTGAATTTCAAAAGAATTCGCAGAGGAACCTGAATTTTGACCTTTTGAGTCCCTCACTTCCCAAGTTTTTTGTCAAATGCGTAAACTCAACCGTTTTTCAGGTCAGCCAACTACAGAGTTTCAGCTACCTGTGTTTGGCCTTGACATCTGTGGCCTTTATCTATGACTGGCCTTGGTTGGCGCGGGTGGCGTTGATGGCGCCAGTGATACTGTTGTTTTGGCAGGCGCGGAAGGGATGGACGATGCAATCGGCGCAAAGTCTTTAAGTTCTGCTCCAATCGTGTAGCATATGGAGGGCTGTCCAGACCAAGAAATACCAAAGGAATCCAAAGGACGTATTCTTTGGAAGAACTATTGAGTATGGCCTTTGATTGTTTTGTTTTCGTGGGAATTCTTGTTGATGCCTTGGGAAAGTTGCAGCTATGGCTATAAATGGCCCTGAATCATTCGAGGTACGAGAGCCCGACTGCAGAGCCGCCTTGGCTGAAAGGTTATACCAGGAGAGCCCTGATGCAGATGCCATGACATGCTGAGGAATCCTGCTGGTTGACACTTCCAGCATCCAACGAATTCGGTCCGAAAGAATTGTTTGGCGTTTGGTTTTGAGGTCAGTTTGAGGTCAGTTTCCGTGTCATTTCGGAGATTTTGAGGTCAGTTTGGTGCTGTTCAAACTGACCTGTCCCCGTCCGTGTCGCAGGAGCTGGAGTCGGAATTGCCAAAGCTCCAGCGAGGAGAAGCCCATGAGGTCATCGTGCAGAAGCTTCGCTTCAGCCGTGAAGCCGTGCCATGACGTGAGTCAACCAGTGAGCCAACCATGGCAGATACTTCGTATGGTGGTTGTGGCATGTTGTGGCTGTAGAAAATGAACGAAATACTGTAACTGATTTGACTGGGCGATGAAAAATGATCGATCTGTGCTGAAAATCAGCGTGAGATGCGTGATTTTTATCGTTGTCACGCGACGCAAATCTCAGGGTTTCTCGGGTTGGTCCAAGAGTTATTCTCTGAAGGGTCTGGTGCCGAATGCCATGTCAGAGAATGTTCTTCACTTGTGCCCAGGGATCAAAAGAAACAACTAGAGAAAGAAAGGCGAGCAAAAGAGTTTTCCTACACACCTACAGCAATCAGAAGAAATCTGAAACACCTTCAATTTGTCAGATGATGAGCCTTGATGTGCCAGAGTCATTATGGGTCACCATTGACCCCGCCCGCAATCTAGATCCGGGTAAAGGGGTAACAAGCTACTAACCTCTGGTAATCAAATATGGCTAGCTGAAAAATCCTCCATTTATAGCTGATACATGATTGTCCCATTGAAATGCCCGATTCTAGTGTTTTTTTCCAGCTAAAGCCATGTTTGACGATACCATAGGGCAAGTAGACCAAGAAAATACCTCATTTGTTCTGACTCGGCTTAACATATCGGACATATCAGAGCCTCATCCTCCAAATCTTCCAAGCCTTGGAGGAAATGTCGGAAATTCAGCGACTTGGACCTCACAGGGCCTCACAGGTGCAGGTGGAAGTGGTATAGGGTGGTTGGAGGAAGGATGGGTTTGATATGTTTCATATGCATCAGTTTCCTGATTCAAACATGGGGATGGGTCAAAACCCTGGCACCTAGTGAACCCCAAGTCATAGCTGGCATTTATGGATGTTCATCCCACTTAAAAATGGTATTTTCATAGGTATTGATCCATAGCCACATTTGTAGCTGAATAGCTGGATTTTGCTGCCACAGCTCAGATACCTCAGTCAGACAGAGCTCCAGCCAGCTGGTTTTTAGAAGTGTGAGCTGGTTTCTAGAGTCAAACTTCTTTTCACAACTCAATTTTTTGGAAGTTTGATTTTTTTCTTTTTTGACCCATTGCCATGAAGATGTCGAATTTCAATGAATTTGACGTTTGCCCCAAAGCTGTCAACATGGAAAATTCGGATTTCATCGAGGGTTTCTCTTACAATCAAAGGTGACTGACTATCTTTGGGGCATATCGTTTTTTTCACAACTTTGGAACGAGAATGACTCCCAGATTGTTTGAAGTGCTTAGACATCGGGAAAGCCTCATGTTTGAATACGTTAGTAACAAATCGTTTCCCCAGGATTTTCCCTCAATCCATTGATACCAAGCCGGTTGCTGAAGGTGCCGGGCGAAGATCTCTCAGGGTGACAACTTTGGATAACTTTGGTACGGTATCTATGTCGACCACAAAAGAGGTGGACTGCTGCGGATTGCGAGCAGTGTGAAAGCATAAAAAGTTGAGCTGCTTGGATTCCATGCTCACTGCATTTTCCATGAGGTTCAGATCGTTTTTTGTTCCGCGATTCACTAAATTCACTACCGTGGATTCGGCCAGGGATATCAGAGAGACTGAGGAAACAGCAGCCTTTTTTGCTGCTTGTTGGTTTTAAAATGTTTTAAATATACAAACCAAGCATTTGTCCGTTGCAGCACCCGCAGTTGGCTCATGTTTGGGTGGCTCAACCACCGAGTCACCTCTGGTGCCCAGCAGATGACAACTTGGATCCCAATTGGAGTCATTCTGGTCAGCTTCTCTTCTGTAGAAGTCACTCGGCAAAGAAACTGGTGCAAGATAGCTGGCATTCCAATCCACCAATCCAGATTGTATCGACAGATTGTATCAAATGATGATTTTTGTCGATATCCAGATATATCCAGTGATATCCAGTTTATGCCAGGCACAAGTTGACGTCACTGCACCGCTGCGATCTGGACCCCTGCAGTGGCATTTGCACTGGGAGTCCATCCTATCTCTTGCTGAGACAGTGTCACTTGGCCCGGCTTCACCATGTCATGCTGATTCTTATCCTTTCTATCCTTCCTCTCTGGGTTTCTGGGTAGATCAAGGTAGATCAATGGAGTGGGGTCTCAAGTTTTTAAGCGCAGTTTAGGTCCCCCTATGAGGCGGTGGCTAATGTGGCTGGGCATTGGAAGTGTGGCTAATGGGAGTATCGATGACCATCGGTCCGAGGTTGAGAGAGCGAAGGGAAGCAGAATTGCTGAGCCAATTTTTCCAACTTCGGCAGCAAATCTACCAGTGGTCGCCGCAGGCAGTCGGGCCCCAGTCGGGCCCCAGTCGGGCCCCGGGCCCGAGGGGACAGAACCACAGCAGAGGATGCCATTTTTCTGCCATGCTTGATGTTGGTTGCATCCAAGAGGAGGAGATCAACACATAGAACAGATATGAACAGATTTAGGTTTGCCCTGGCCCTGCATATTTTGGACATTTGCTCATATCATCCAGGTATGGGCATCTACGAGCATGTCAGAGCTAGTGCTGGAGATGCACAATGCAGATTGGCCCAACAGCTTCTTGTCCCGTCGGAGTTTTGGGTGAGACTTTGAGTCCATCTTGGTGCATTCGCCCATGATTTGCCAATGATTTGCCCATGGCACATCATTGTCATAGAATTGGATGATGGGAAAATTTACAGGAAACCCCTATATTTGATGGTAAAAACCATGGTTTCCTGTAGATTTTCCCTTAAACCAATCCATTGACATTGGGGTTAAAGTTTCAACATGCTGCGATTTTCGCAGCCATTTCGCGCCAGGTTTGGACGTGGTTGAGATGGCCACGGCCAATGACTTGAGGAGTTTGGGTTTCGTGCTCCTGTCGTTGCGAAATCAGCTGACCAGGTCAGATATCGGGAGGGGTTCCATGCGTTTCGGCCATCCACAATCTGAAGATAGGATAGAGACATGGCTCGAAACATGATGAAACATGTTTTTTTGGGTTGGCCCCCTACTGCTCCCACAGATGAGTTTTCCTGATGAAGAGCCCTGGATTCCCGTCCCGGATTTCCTTCACAAGCGGATCAAACTCGGAAGCATCACTGCAGGCTGGAAGAGGATTGGGAACAGATGCAGAAGGCTGTGTCCGAATGGAACAGTGAAGCAAAGCGCTCAACTTCGCATTTGCCGGTGAACTTCGAGATACTTCTGAAGCAAGCTTCTGTCTTGCAGGGCTTGTGCCTTGGCGATATCCATCGCTTCTGTGGGATGACTTGGGGTGACTTGGGATGACGGGTTGACAAAACCCTTGCACCTTGACGCCCATTTGACGGACTGCACCCATGATTTTGATGCAGGGATGGTACATTCCTAATATCCAAAACCGAATCAGCAGAAGCGGAAGCTGAAGCACAAGTTGTTCAGCAACAGAAACTCAGTCTACATCCATGTTGAAGCCATCAACAAGATCCTTTAATCATCTTTAACCGTCTTTGATATTGTAAACATATAATTCATATAATTATCATCTAATCCTTTTCTGCAAGTTGACCCATGGTGAATCGATGAATCGATGAATCGATGAATCCCAGATCGAGGCTGGCAGCTGCACCGGGATTCAGCAACTGCTTAGCGAAGAGCTTGGGCTTTGCCCGGAGCCAGAGACCCAGTGACGACCTGTACCGAAGTACCCTGGCACTGAGGATGTGGAGAACTGCTGGGTCTCATGCCATGGAGGATGATTTGATGTCTGGAGAATTGTCTGATGATGTTTGGATGGTTAAGAGTTAAGATGGTTAAGTTGGTACCACTATACTCACTATACCCATACCCGAATCTTAAATATGGCTCGAGGGCTTAGGTCATTCGGTAGCCTAGCACCACATTTTGACCCGACAATCTAACAGAATGACGGATTTCTGCGAATTGGGTGAAAATAGGGAAGGCAAAACGTCATTTTTTGGTTGGGTTCAAGATGTTTTTGGCTGTTTATGATCTGGATATCTGATGATATCTGGGTGATTTTGTGGTTCTAAGATCCGAAGATATCACACTGATACCCATATGGTTTGATATTGGTTGGGGTTGGGATGTACCCGTCGTCGTTGGTTAAGCCTCTGGTTCTCATTGACTAGTCATGACTCGATGGGGATGCTAATCCTCAACTACCAGAAGCTTCAGTTTTGAGACCTGTGCCCTCTTTCAGAGACATGTAGTGTTCATTGCTGTAGTGTTCAACATCATTAGGGCACCCATAGAATCACAGCATCAAGAGTATACACTTAAATGATCATTTTCAGAATCTGTGTAACAGGGGATCTCTGAAAAAATCTGAGGTGCCATGATGTATATCCAGACCGCCCAATTGGGAGATTTCAACCGCAGAGTTTGGACCTTTCGAGATGCGAAAAATGCGGATGGCCTTGAGAAAATCTTTGATGCAACCAAAGCATCCTTGGACCAGGTGCATTTGGTGCTTCAGAGTTTAGGAGATCGAAAACGGACCGATCGAACCAATGGAATGGATGAGATCCCTGTCCCTGATTGGTGCTCTGGTGTGAGAGAACTGTGGCTTTCCCAGACTGATCCCTGCACAGAACTTGCCAAAGATTTAGCCCGGCTGCGTGAAGAAGTGACCACTTGGGAAGGCCCTCAGATTTTTTTGCGCACCTTCAGCAGATGGCAATTCTCTGTAGCTCCAAATATTACTCGCATCGAGTTGCTGACTGACATTTTGGAGCAGACAGAAAATTGCATCATGGGAAAAGCCGAGTTTTCCCAGAATTTCTCAGCTGAATCCGCTGATTTGCAAGCGCTTGCAGCGGATGATCGAGCCAGTTTGGAAGAGCAGTATCATATTTTGAACCGGGCGGCAAGGATACTTCATCGAGGGGAGCATGTGCAGCATGACATGTTGGGCTTGTTGGGCATGATCCGAGGCTTGCTGGAAGCGCAACATACCATCCATTTGTCCTTTGATGAAGCATCCACCTGGGCATTTCGCATTAAAACCCGCGGGAATGGCTTACAACTTCGACTGCAACGGGTTGCGGGAAGGCTGAATTCACTGCACGAGACCCTGAAGTCACTGCCCAACTACCGGTCTTTAGCCTTCAGGGAGATTCATTCTGCTGGACACTGGGGAAGATTGTCATCAGGCAGGGAAAAACATGGGGCAATGGCATGGAGAATATAGAGATGTGTCGTGCAAATCGTTGACAGGACATCAATGGACATAAGGGACCCTCATAATAAACGTAATAAGGGACCAAAAAATTAGTGACATAAAGGCGAAGCTACAGTATTGCCACAAAAAAAAAGCTGGGAAACATCAATCAAGAGGCCGGGCCATACGTTTTCTGTCCAGACCCCACTGGAAATGGCATGCAATGCATTTTTCATAGGATGCAACTTTACATTAGTTGAAACATGCTGAAGCATGTTGAAACCCTCATAACCCCTGACACCAATCGAATGTTTGTTCTTTGGCCTGTTCATGGTAGAGGAAGTGGATCCTCCCAGCGGGCGACATCTTCAATTGGTGCAACGTTCCTTCACTTTCTGCAAGGGATGCAGTTGTCAACCGATCCATCTGAACCAAAACAGCTCTCGATTTTGGATGTGGGATGTGGCTGGGGTGAATGGCTGCCTTCCATGCTGTTGAAAGCTGTAGAGGAGAGGAGCCTGCGGGAAGATTTCGTGTATTTTGGACTTGACATTGCGGAGCAACCCATCGAGTCTTTACGGACTCGCTTTGGCCATACGGGCCATGCCTTTCAATTTGCAGCAACTTGGATGAAACAGGATGAAACTGAAATTTGAACATGATAACCTTTGCCCAAAGAGGCTTCAGAAAAACGCTTCAATCTGACAGTCAAGCTGGAATTGAAACAAGTCCAAACGCTAAATATCATCAAAAGCGCCTTGTTTTTTTGCGAAGCGTAACGAAAGAAAAGGCCTCCACAAAGCATTGGCAATAAACTGGGTTCAGCACCTTCCACTGTCACCTTTGCTCCTTTAGCTCCTTTGACCAAGTTGATATAAATCGACAGAAGTGGGCTAAGGTCTTGGATGCTTGCAGAGATCCTTTACCAGCGGATTTCTCCGTGGCATTTGTGCGACATGTTTTTCAACATCTGAACCTGGCAGATGCCCTGTCCCTGCTGAGAAATGTGTACCGGGCGAAACCTCAACTGGTGGTGTTGTCCAGTTGGCCCCAGGCCTCCAATCAGGACCTAGCAGGTGGTTCCAGTGCCTTTGAAGCATTGTCACCTGGACATGAGATTTTCAAGGGTTATAACCTGAGGAGGCCGCCTTTCAACCTTCCGGAACCTTTGAAGGTGTGGAAGGAAATGGCTGGAGAGGAACTCTTGCTGTACCCCAGTGCAGTTCTCCAAGGAGTGGATACAACGAGATGACAGTGGAGTTGAGCTCACGGGAAAAAATAGGAGTAAGGCAGTCCCAGATGGAGAAAATCCTGGCTTTGTCTCCAATCTGAGCTTCGCAAATGGAGGTTTCTTTGAGTTTAGCATGTATTGCATGTGCATGGCAGTCTGGTCATGTTTGGTTCACTAGTCCACATTTCCACCATATTTTTTGACGGCTTTGGCTCAGAAAGCTGCGGCCTTACCATCCCCGCACATCTCAGCACCGTCAGCACCGGGGCATGGCGGGCATGGCGCGTTTTCTGCCGTGCCTCTTGCCAGGGGTGACTGGCCATGGAGCCATGCAACTCTGCAGAAAGGAGCTGAAATCTCTGGAGATCCAATTCCTGATGAAATCTGGTGAAGTGCTAGAAAATGCTGGTGAAAATATGTGAAAATGCTGGTCAAGATGGGGGATGATGGAGGTGGAATGGTGAAGTTCGAAGGATCTCCAAAGGGTTGAAATGGAAGTGGAATGTGCCGAAAGAAGTGTGGACAGAAGACAATTTTGTGTGGTGCAAACAGTTCATAATGTTCATACCAAAGGTCGGGCAACAGGGAAGGCAATTGGAACTAGCTTTCGGACAGGAGAATCTGTGGAAAATGGTACTAGTGAGCTTGCCTAAATCATGTCAGGTTGCCAGTGTTAAAGTCGGCCAACAATCCCCGAAAGTGCCCGCGCTAAAACATGCTAAAGCAGTCAAGAGCAGCCCACACGTTCTCCAAACAAAGTCGTTGATTCTGTAACATATCTTAAAATAGGCTATATATCATTTTATGTATCCCAATTCCAATGGATGATAAGTTTTCCCCAGAATGACTCCAGACACATCCAGAGGGCACACTGCTCACCCGGCTTGAGCATTGTTAAACAGCCAGAGGGTGTAGTATGGTGTAATCCATTCGTATCCCATGAAATCACCATCAAAATAACACTTAAATCATCATGTCCTTCTGTTAATTCTTCAAAATGGTGATTTTTCAGGGTAGAATCTCATTATATCTCATTATATCTCATTAATCTATATTATATATATATGATTATAATCTATATATAATATGAATCCATGGGCGGCCATCACCGGGCTTCCACATCCATCATGGAACCACTGAGGTACGAGCCGCCTGCTCGGAATGGCTTCGGAATGTCCTTGCTGGCACCCACCTGCCCGGGAGGATCATGTCAATGGTATAATCAAGGCGTGAATCGAAAAAAAAAAACAAAACACGTCGTTTTGCCAACGGTGAATAATCATGTCAAAAATCCAACTTGGAGAATTTTGGGAGTGAAACTCCAAATCTTGAAAATAACGGTGATGTTCAATTGAAAACTTAAGGTTTTCATCATTAGTGTTCATCACATTTCAGCATTCCACGGTTTTCAAGCTGTACACATTGACGCAGATCCCAGCGTTACGCAGGCTGTGAAATCGGCTGTGCCGAGATCACCGAAACCCAGTTAGGCTGTGGGAAGCCGTGGAACCAACCCTTTTGTGGGGTCAGGATGATCACTTGCTGCAGTACAAAGAGGAGAAATCACTGGCATAGCTGACATCCTTCGACCTCGAAAACTGTGAATGTTGTGAATGTTGTGAATGTTGTGATTATTGATAGAACTGCGAGGATGTTGATTTCTCGAAAGGTTTGATTCTTTCCGAATGTTGCATGTCCATCTTTGCAATCTAATGGGTAAACCCGAAAAAGTGGATGGTGCCAAACATGATCCGATCAGAAGTTTGGTCCTCCCACCTTGGAGTGGCAGGACGGCTATGGAGGGGACACCAAGTACCACCCCTGGCGTTATCCGGGCAATGCACCCGTGAAAGACGCTTGCGGACTGACGGCAGGCGGAAGGCAACCCCTGGGCCAGTTGGATCCGCCACCCGGGTTCAGCACGGGATATGAAGGGAAGGCGCTTCCCAAGCTGCTGGAGAAAACTGAGTGGGTGGCTGGTACAACTGTGGAAGCCCCTTGGAAGCATACGGATCCTGCATACGGATCCTGCATACGGATCCTGACGGCGTTGACGCTGGCGTTACTGGATTTCACGATATCGGCATATGATGCATATGGATAGCTGGGCTTGAGTGTTCGAGAACAGGGCTTGGAGGGCTTGATGGCTTGATGGCTTGATGTTTCTGGTCACATCCACACTATGGTGGATCGTAGCCAAGGTGGCCTGGGGCATTGCTGCCAATCATGGCGGCGGCTATCAATACCGCCTCTGTCCGGCCAGTGAGGATCCAACGGAAGAGTGTTTTCAGAAAACTCCGCTGGAGTTTGTGGGCGAAGTGTCTTGGATGTCAGCTTGATAACTGTAACATACTGAAACTGTCAGTTCTTTGTCCGCTTCATTCTTGGTGTTGCCGGAGAATGGTGGTTCCACTTCTCCGGAACTACATGTCATAAAGTGATCAGTAAAATAGTCTATTGATCTGACTTTCATATGTTTTTGTTCCAGTGTTTTTCTTGGAAATTGCTGAAAACGAAGCAACTGAGGATCAATGGCTCCAATTTGGCAACGGCTATGATGCTTCACAACGCATCACCGTGAAAGCCCGTCGAGTCGGGGGTGAGATCCCTGGCCCGTCCCGGGAATTTCATCATTTTTCAGAGGGGTAGGTCAACCACCAGATATTTAGTGTATAATATTGTTATATTATATATATATGTATTTAGTAATTATAAATATATAAATATTATATATATATATATATATGTATATATTTATATATATATATACATGTATATATGACGAAACCATATACCCGTCCCAGGGCAAACACTCGGCTGTGCACTCATGGGAATGCCTGAATTGACATATATATATATATATAATTATGTATATTATATATATATATTAGATATTATTAGACATAGTTATATTGTATAAATTGAATTCATTCATGTCTATGAGATGTAAAGCCTCAAAAAAACCCTCAGCTGCATAGCTCCAATGTGTTGCGCCGAGGAAAGTCGTTCCAAAGAGATCGACCTGGACTATGAATCCAATACCTGGCTGCAAGGATACCGGTGGACGTGCCAAGTTGCTTGGTACCCGCGGCGTTTTGTTTGAAAAACGATGGATCCCTACAAAAGGTGATTTTTTAAATCTGCAAATTTCTACGAAAATCATTGAGTTTTGGATATTTTTTGTTGTTTTTCAGGCAACAAACGGTCTCAGGCAATTTCCAGAACTGGATGGCCCGTCGAATCGTCGAATCGTCGGATCTCAGGTCCAGCTGTTCCGAGCCAACTTTTACACCAGCCCCTGGCGATGATAAAGTCTGGAAATACGCGGATGGTACTGCGAAAGGGACCGATGTCGGAATCCCATTTTTTGAGTCATCCGATGGATCTGATTTTTTTGCGATCTTTGGGGTGACCCCAAAAAAAGCGATTATATATAGGTGATATCTCAGTATTTTTTCAGTAGTAATTGGATAAGGTGATGTGATGGTCACCACAGTGAAACAGAAATATCAGAAATGTAGGGATTATCATGATTGATTGCCCCATCAGACGAGAAACTGCATGTTTCCCGCAGGCTTGTATGCATTTCCATGCATTTGTAGGATCAAAATTTTTGACACGGCAACGCCAGGATTTTCGGGTACGGTGGTGGCTACTGCTTCGGCAATCTCACTAAGAAACCATCAGCTGCTTGCACGTTAGAGGCTGCGTCCGCGTGTCCATGGAAAATGTCGTGTTTGCGAATGCACGCAGCGGCACAGTTCTTAAAGTTCCTTGAAAGATACAGCAAATGAAAGTGAATGATGGGTTAAGGATTGTGGACAGATGTGCTATTCCATAGCATGAAAAGCAAAAGAATGAGACTACACAAGGAAGATGTTTGCGAATCCAGAGATGCTTGAAATCTGCTGCAGTGTTGCTGCGGGGCAACTGGTTTTCACAGAAGTGGACGATTTTTTTCGGATTTTCTCTGATCTCAGCAACATCGGCAGATTTGGCAGGAGTACAAGAACGCTTCCTTTGATTTTGGCGTTGTGGACAAGGTGAAAGTCCCAGATGTCCCTGAAGGGGACTATGTGTTGAGCTGGCGTTGGGAACCTTGCTTTACAGCTCAGGCAGTTCAGGGGGATGGGGGGGATGGACATGTGATGAAATACCATCTGGTTATGACTAACAGGGCTAGCCCTGTTAGTCATAACCAGACCATGGCATCCTATCATGGTATAGCTGGAGCCCCTGGAGCCCCTGGAGCCCCTGGATCTTGTAGCGATCCCCCATTTTTGGGCCCTAAATAGATCATGTTTTTTTGGGTTTAAGATTGGGAGGATCGGATTACCAACGATCCCACCCGATTAAGAAAAAATGAAAATTCGTGCTATTTCCTAATTTCATTTGGATTGGTTTGGATTAATTATCAATAATTTCGGGGGATCGGATTACCATTCAACCTTCCTAGTCCTAATCATGGTGTGATTCAAGGATTGTGAGATGACGAAGCAGATTTGGACCAACTGTGCTGATGTGACCATCAAGAAGAAGGGTCAATCAGCTGAGCCTTTCAGTCCTACCAAAGGCCAGGAAAAACAGGGCACCTTGGGCATAGGTCACATTGGGTCATCATCATCACTCTCACCATGGGGCAGTTAGATACCTGGTCCATCGAGTTCTATCGAGTTCTGGTGAGATTTGTGATGTATCAAAGCAGAATCTCTTGGTTTTGAACGAGTTCAGTCGTGAATAAGATGTTGAGCTTACCACCTACTTGTTCCAGTCCATTGCAAATTGATCCATATTGATCCCAATCAAGTCGACGGAACAATGTGCTCACAACCTCTCCGACCGTTTTCAAAAAAATCCTCCAGATGTTGAAAAATACGTGGATAAAATAGAGCCTTCCAAAATCCATTGGTTTTATCATCGTTTGACACATTCCGGGCTGGTACCAGCGCCCGCCATCTGACGGTGTCAGGCTGCAGTGCCTGTTGCAATGAGCAGATCTGCAGCAGGTGCCAAAAATGTATGGAGAAGAAGGATGGCGACTGCGCAATGTGCTGGAAACCACTACCCTGGTGGGACGGACGCCGCTGGGTGAAATCGCTGGGTGGAAATCATGATACAAAGCCGCCAGGTGTTTGAGGCTCTGAAACTTCTGTGGCTATGGATCAAACTGATTGTCATTTTAACAATGGACATGAGTTTATTACAGACTTAATTACTGGTTGGTGGTTTCAAACATGAATGTTATTGTCCATTTCATATATGGTATGTCATCCTTCCCATCGACGAACTCATATTTTTCAGAGGGGTAGGTCAGCCACCAACCAGTAATTAATTAATATTCAATAGTATAGTTATACAATGTTATACCATATATATCAATATGAATATGGGAAATTCACCAATTATAGATATTCACATGATATTATTCAAACAGATGACTCGTGGCCCCCCACTGGCGATGTTTGGCCAAGGCACCTATTGGACTCCCAGGGCTAAGGCGATCCAATGCCTTGGTTTCGAGGCGAAGGATGGAGGACCAGGAACATATCGACCAGGAGATTCTCTTGAGACGCCATGGTCACCAGGTGCGGATCGCCCAACTGTTATCCTCTGGTAAACTAAGAGTTTGCGAACTGGAAAATGGCCATAGAAATAGTAGATTTTCCCATGAAAAATGGTGATTTTCCATAGTTATGTTACTTTACCAGAGGGTATCCCCATTTGAAGAAAGGGGGGGTCTGGGATTTTTGAAAAAATGGGTCCCTGGGAAGTAGAAAAATTGAGGTAACTGGACCAAAAAATCATGAGGTCAACTGGTAAAATACCAACCTTTATGGGTACTTGGGCTGATTATGAGCATGTTGATCATCACCCGTGCAGTGACAAGTGACACATGGCAGGTTGTCCCAAGTGCTGGAACACCACCGGTTGTGACAGCTATGTTCGTCCCTTGCAAACTGCAGTGGCGGGCAGGCCTTCTGGGCAATCTGGGATGATTGATGATCTGTGGGGTTGACAGTTGAAATGGATTTCTGAAATGGAAGGGGACATAAGGGGACTGGTTGCTTTCAAAAAACACCTCTTTCCCAAATCGGAATGTTTATGGAGGCTGCGGTTGCAAAAAAATCGATGATCGAGAACAGATAGGACCAAGGTTTTTCCTCAGAATCCACCATTTTCCCTCAAAAAACACCATAGCCAGGCGTGTCGACTGGGTCTTTGTCACAGCAGTGGCACTAGCTTCCGTTGCTGCGCTTGCAGGGCTTGCTCTGGCCCTCAAACTGAAGGCTGGATGGCTAGATGTTTTCGGGACTGGTAACCACTGGTACCCTGCCCGAACCTGGCTTGCTGGCCTGGAAATCACCCTAATAATTGGAGATTCAAATGGGAAAATCATCTATAAATAAATATCAATAGGTGATGTTTCATTAACGGATCGTTATTTGCTGATTTTGCTCCAACTTCCAAACAGATTTGACCTCAAAAACCCGGTGCCTGTGATCGCCAAGCTTATAGGCTGTGCCGCCAAAGAAAGGCAAGTCAATGCGGTACATTATGGTACTAGGCATGTCCCAAAGGTCTTGATCTTGAAAATCTCAAGTCATTCATATTATACATATATCTATTACATATCTATTATATCGCCATATATAGCCATTAACCAGTATTGACCAGTGTTTTGCCACTATCATTCTATAATTCACCACGCCATCCCTTTCAGGGCCAATCTCAATCACAAGCGGCGCGGGAAGTGCAAGCCCCTGCAGCAACAGTAACTGAGATGACCAGTGAAAGTTTTCGTCCCTGACGGCCTCTATTTCTCCGGCAGATGGTCAGTGGCAGGTCAATTTCATCGTGACTCTTGTGATGAACGCGGCTGAAAAGAATGGGGCTGTTCAACAGAAATCCTCATGTTATTGGCAGCAACGGGACTGAGAGAAATTGTGAAGTCACTGACATGTGAATACGAACAACTGAAATCATGCAAAAAATGTCCGCTGTTTCAGATAACTGTGCAACATATTGATTGGCAATGATTGACATTTGAAGCTTTCTGGTTGATGCATGGCCAGTGGTGACCATTTATGGCATCCTCCAGACTGGAACAGACAGGGAGGTACGAGACGACGGGCCGGGCATTGCGAATGCAGCCGGTCTTGTCCAAAGAAATCGTTCAATCCTTGGTGGAGCCGTTTTTGAACCCTTGCACTCGCAGACAAAAAATGGCGGGAGATGAGTCGGAGATGAGGATGACTTGCCATTGATCAACCAGATATAACCAGATATAACCAGATATAACCAGATTCCAGGATCATCCCAGCTTTTCTAAGCTTTTCTTCGATGAAACCTCGCAGCTGTCTGATATCATCGGCACCATGGAGCCTGCTGCAAGGTGGGAGCGACAATGTCCTGTCGTGGTGTTGAAGCCATGAAATTGAGGATTTCAGACCCAACCAGGGACCACAGATGTTCAGCCTATTTTTGGGTATCCCTGAAAAATGATTCAACCTGACAATTTGAGGCTCTAGGCAACGTCCGCAGAACTTGGCTTTGCATCGACTTAATATGACTGAATCAACTCCAAGACCGGTTACATCTCACCACAGGCCTTTTCGGCAGTTGGATCAGTGCTGATTGCTTTCAATCAGCTCCATTTGGCTCTGTCCGAAAGTGGGGAAACCCCACTCTTTTCAAAGAGACGCTAAGTCGGAGTATGCTTCGAATGCTTCGAATCCTCGTTCTTTTTCCAACGCAACTGGGGATAGGATTTGAGATCCACGGAGCCATAGATTTACTGACCGCCTTGCAGGCAGCACTGCCATTTGACTCTTCATGGCAGGCCGAAATTGAAACAGAGAGACCACCAAGAAGTGAGAGTCTTCAAAGACGATTCCGAAGTAGCAGATGGCTTCGAGTGGAGGAAACGACAATTGATACGTTCTTTTCTGTATGTGTATATATATAATATTACATATTATATATATATATACATGGACAATCAGATATACATGGATAACCATTATATATATAATTAGAAGCAATAGTCAGGCTTTCAGATATGGATATATCGACGGGAAGCACCGCAGGTTGCGGCTGTGGCGGAGGTCCTGTGCTGCCAAAGACCATTCGCCGTGAATGGCTGCAGGAGCGATGATAAAACCTGTCCGGACATAGTTTTGAAGTCATGGAAGTCCCCAAGTTATGATCCAAAAGTCTCTTTTTCTTGGGAAAAATGAGGAAAAATTGGGAAGAATTGGGAAAAAATGGGGAAACATGCTTTCTTGGGCCCCCGCAATTTTGCTTGAAGCCCCATACGCCATACTTATCTCTTGCAATCGATCCCAGTCAAATCAAGAGATTCGGAATTTAGTGGTTGCAATGCCAGGAGCTAACAGCTCAGACGCAGCTGAATACCTCCGAGGTTGGGACTTAAGAGATGTTCCACCAAAGATGATCTATCGATTCTGTGGAACTTGCCATGCCCAAGACCACTAAAAATCTTGGGGTTTAACATGGTTTAACGGATAAACATTGGATATTATGATATATTATGATAAAATATGATAAACCAGCAAGAAAATATGAGTTGTGAGCTCCACATTGGGTGGACATCAACGAAGGCTGCAGTTAATTGCTGCCAGGTAAAAGCCCTGTATGCCCGCTTTAGGCCGGACAGCTGATCACGGAGCTTTGGATTTCTCAAGTTGGGCGGAAGTTGAACATCGGTTTCCAATAGAGTTCAATAGATTCCAATATTGAACCCATATTGATCATAGATATCTCAATATTTCCAATAGATATCTCAATCAATGGTTTCTTAAAAATTATTGAACCATGACAGCTCATGGATTCCAATGGTTTCTGAGGCGCTTGGCACCAAGCGGCTACCTCTTGCCGGAACAGTTCAAGCAGACCATGGGTAGCACAGCTGCAGCTGGGATAGGCCTACAGAAAACACGTTCGCTTCATGGTGATGAATTTCCATGGATCGTTTGAGATTGTTTGAGTCGGGATGTCCATATGTTCTTGAGTCGGTTTTGCTGATGTTTTTTCGCTTCCAGCGATTTCAGCATAGTTCATCATTGATACACTGCCATGATACACACTAGTCATATCCAATCATGCCTGGATTGGATTTCAGTGCATCATTGAAGATACCCTCTGGTTATGACTAACAGTTCGCCATTGTAAGCCATGGCCCTAATCGAAATAGATGGTAAACACCGTTCTTAATAGCATGGGGATTGATTTTCCATGGCAAACTGTGAATGTCATAACATGTCATAACCAGATGGTACACAGGAACATATCCACCAGTCATCTCCAGTCGATGGGTGGATTTACTAAGGTGTCCTCGGGCTGTCCGACGATCCCTTCCTGGCGGAGCACATGTTTCGAGTGTCCGGTCCCACCGATGGCAGAGCGGAGCTGCAGAGCTGGGGAGTCTTTTTTTTTTCGGAAACGTCCGATGTTCAAATGTCCACTGTAGAGCTACTATAGCACTGAACGAAAAAAAAAGATATGTCGTGATATGTCAGATATCTCATATGTATTCATATGTCATAATCTGATTGGAGGTTTGGAACCATGAATTTTACAGTATTTTTCCATATGTTTCCCATCATATTGGGGAATCTCATCATCCCAACTGACGAACCATATTTTCCCAACCAGTAATGGTGTTTTGGCGAAGCGGATGGGCCCGGCATAAATTGCCAAGTTTTGATGCTAAAACCATGGCAGGATTTCTAAAAAAAGCAAATACCCAAAGTGTTCAAGGGAATCAATCTTAACCTCTGGTAAATCAATCATGGCAATAGAAAATAACAAAAAAGCTCATAAAGATTCCAATTCTTCAATGATTTTCCCATATTTTCCCATGAAATTCTATCAAACTCCATGAAGTTCGAAGATTTTCCAAGTCGCGAAGGTTCGACTCCTCTGGCGACGGTCAGCTGAGCTTCCACGAATTCGTGGCAGCGTTGGCGATCATGATCCGTGGCACTGAGGAGAAGGGAAATCAGGGAATGGGTCAGGAAAAACTATGTTTTGAAACCTTGTGATATCAATAGATTTAATAGATCTATTGATGTTTACATGTCTTTGATTTTGTTTGGATGATATGATACATGTTTTATATATTGTTTTATCGTTTGTTTGGAAGATTGTGTCACCATTTCAATTAATATAATATTCACCTGATATGATCATCCCAATCCCCCGTTTCGGATCTTAAAACACCTCAGAACATCCAGAAACCATGTTCTTTTTTGTAGGGGAGCCACAGAAAACCATGACCCAACTGGAAAGGGTGGTTTGATATGAATGGGAAATGGAAGTAGTGACAGTGGTGACAGCAACAATGAACAGAAGAGAAATTCACTACTCAACTCATTATTTGAACAAACAGATGCCTGGGATTTACAGAGCAATCTATGTGCTTGTGGTTGAAGGAACCGCATCATGTAGTTTGAAAATTCCAATGAATATCCCCTATATGACCTATATTAGTGTTGCTTAACGTACTAAAGTATCATAAAGTATCATAAAGTTTCAATGTTCCCATGATGCAGAAATTCAGTATACAGATGTATTCACAGTATACATAGCCCATATATATCCATAGATCTCTCTTTCGAAGCATCCGATGATTTTAGCGCCTCGATAGGACCAGAAGCTTCAGTTAAGCTTCGACATGGCAGCTGGGAAATGTGCCGCTGAGAGTCTCTCTCTGGAGGCAGCTGATCATTTCATGGTGAGAGATCATAGATCATAGATTAATTATAGATTAATTATAGAGTAATTATAGAAATTCATAGATTAGGTATAGAAAATTAGATTAATATAGATTAATTATAGAGTAATTATAGATTAATTATAGATAATTATAGAAATTCATAGATTAATCATAAATTAATTAGACATTTATAGAAAATGGTTGTTGTGCCTTTGTGAGATAGTTGTTAGAAACCTGAGATCTTCTTAAACCGTATTGGTGCATCGCCAGCAGGACTTTAAAAAGCCCTCGCCTTAGACCCTTCGAGGTGTGTTTGAAGATTTTGAAGTCAGCAAGCTGCCAGATTTGACGTGGATATGTGGATGTTGCACTGAAGTGAGGCTGATTCGTGCTTGCAGAGGGCTCACATCTTCCTTGCTTGCGACTGCAGATGACACTTCCGAGAAGGAGTTATGGTTTATTGAAAGTTTATTGTCCAGCTGGAATTTGGAAACCCCAGATCAAAAAGGTGAGTTTCCCTCCCAAATGATTTGCGGTTGCCATTTTCCGAAGGTTGAAATTCTCACATCATCCGTATCTTCTCATCCTCAACACCTTCGCGCCTTCGTTGCATCCGAAGGACATGGAACGCTTGTTCTATGAGATCGTGGGTGCAGATGTTTCGGTGATGACCCTGGAGATGTATAAGGCTGGCGCAATTGGGGTTTTTGAGGATACGGCTGGGAGGTGCCAAAAACGTCGCAGCGCATCGCAATCGCAGGCAGCTGTGCAGCATGAGGAGTTCTTAATGGCCTTGGGAATTGTTCATAGAGGCCGGAAGAATGCTGGAAGCTGAAAAGCATCAGGAATTTTCATGATCTTTATGATCTTTAGATATCTTTATGCTTAGTCAATTTAGACCCTACGAAGGTGTCCCCGGTGTCCCTGACAGGATGCAGTGCATGATGTCTCTGATAGAAGTGAGAATCCTTGCTGAACTCCGTTCACATTCTCCTGGCCAGGAGGTAGCGCTCCAAGGACTGCCATGTTTGAACCGATATTTTTGGGGCTGCTGCTGGGGGTGCCCCTATCCGTCCAAATTGCTCTGACCTTTGGAAAACAAAACATGGTTTGTTTCCAAAAAAAAACAACTGTCCAGGCGGAAAAGCATCATCAGCACAGCCGGCCATTCTCCATCGTCATAGCCTTGGTTATGTTGTTGTGTTCCATGGGGACACCCCAATAGCTGGATGGTGTATAGTGGAAAATCCAATTAGAATGAATGATTTGGGGTTACTTCCATTTTTGGACACCTCCCTGTATCTTGATTTCTTCATTTGTTTGGGATATGTCGGATTTGATACCTATAACTCATGGTTGACATGTGGAAATTGATCAATACCTATATAGATCTCACATAAAAAGTGATGAACATGCATAAAACCATATAAAACCGAACTATTTTCATGTGAGCTGGGCACATAACCTCACTTCTCAACTGCTGAGGGCCAGCCACACACACTCCCGGAGCCAGGCGCTGGCACCGATGGGCTGGGCAAAGTGTAAGCATCCACATCGATGATCAGCACTGACAAAAAAACAGTTCTTGAGATTCTACTGTACATATTTTTGTTCAAAATAATTTCTCAGTTCCGGTCATCGCCAGTTCGGGTCAGCACCAATTGGGCACCTGTTGGATTTCTCGATTCTTCCAGGAGAAAGATCATGTCCTGGTGCCCTTTGTACAGATTGCGGACCTGCGATCCCGCCGGGACGCCCAAAAAAATCCCCTTGATGTCCTGCCCTGAAATTTACGCAGTGTGGAATGGATCGAACTGGTGGATCCAATCAAACCAGGCGTGTGGCGCCTTTCTTGATATTTCTTGGCATTGTTCAACACTTCAGGTGATTTCCCCTTTTGTAAATTGGTCCCACATGTCTCAAGCCGTATTTTGCTCTAATTTTGGATACCCAAAAATGTTTGGGTTTTGTTTTGACCAACGAAGTCTTGGAATTTCCTGGGTGCAAATCGTTTTGAGCCAGAACCAGCTCCGCAGCCATGGGTTCAGGTTTGGATCGCGTCGAAGAACTTCTGCAGCAGAAGGCAGGGCGGCAGGGCATTGAAAAATGCGGGACACCATAAATGTGCGGGGCACCTTGGAAGGCGGCTATAACTTCATGATATATGTTAGATAATTGCTATTTGAAATATCATTGAATCACGATATACCATGGTTTGATGACAACATTTCATGATAATCTATCATTTCTAAACTTTGGAGAATCTCCACACGGCAAATGACTGTGGTGAACGCATCCACGGGGCACCCAAACATTTTTTACGATTTTGTGAAACGCTGAAGGTGAACGAAGCAAGCAAAACCGAAAAGTATGAGGACTGACGGGAAGATCGGTGAATGCAGCTGCAAGACTGAAGTAGTGCCCACAAATTTCATGGGTTTGGCTGGCAAGAAAAGCATGTTCCTCAACCACTACATTTGGTGGTTTCCATATTGTTTTAGTCGACAGACCCAAAAACACAGACAATAAAACATAGGAATCTGGTAACCCAACTCAATATGCTTCAAAAATAAGCATGAGGTTTCCGTCATTCCCACGAAAAATTGCCATTCTTATAGGGCTAACCCATGTTTATCTCCCATTCTGTGGGTCCAAAAGTTCCCCATTTACAGACAGACCCAGGATACACAGATCGTTGGCTCGGACCAGTCACCCATCCGTCGGTCCGTGGTCGCAGGGGAAGATGTTGGAAAGGGCGAGCCAGAATACAACTGGGTTAATGCAAGCCAATGATGTTAAGATATGTTAATATATGTTGATTTGTTTGAGATATTTTGGATTTGATACCTACAACCTATATAACTCATCATTGATATACGGAACTAGATCTATAGCAATAAGATGCAATGTTTAAGGGGATGAACATCCGCAAAACCCAGCTATTTTGATGTGAACTACACGAGTACATGGCGTTGAGGCTCTGACCCATCCCGACATGTCACTGTGTTTGGGATATTTGGGATTATGATCCACCATGAAACAAGGAATCACGGGAGTGTGTGATTTAACTGCAAAAAAAAAAACTCAACACCAAGACCACAAAAGAGGATGTGCATATGGACTAACCCTAGCCGCCCATTTATAATCAGGCGTTTAAATGGTTTATAAGTTATAAGATGTTATATAAAAGCTATTTACTTCTATTTACACCTACTATTTACATCTATTTACTTCTATTTACATCAATGTACATCAGTTTACTAAGTGGGATGAACCACCAAGCAGGGCCCCAAATCCCCATTTCAGGCCGGCCGGCCTGAGGCCATCCTCCCCACCCGTGAACCTCGTCTCGGCAGCGGTGGCAGATGCATGGCAGGAGCACCTGAAGTCGTGAAACACCCGGGGGGAACTTGAAGAAACACCAGAAATCACATGGGTTATGTTTATGGTTATCAATGTGATATAAATCTATATGGTTATAATTTGTATCAATAAATGTGATATAAACACCAAAAATAATAACTATGTTATAATTATTATGGTTATTTTGTATGGTTATCAATGTTATAACCATATGATTATTATTTATAGACGGAAATATGATAAACACCAGAAATGAAATTATTGTTATCAATGTGATATAAATCTATATGACTATAGCCTATAGGTATAATTGGGTTATAAAATGTTATAAATATCTGGTTGGTAGTTTCAAACATGACTTTTATTTCCCATTTCATATATGGGATGTCATCCTTCTCATTGACGAACTCATATTTTTCAAGATGGTTAAAACCACCAACCAGATGACATAAACAATGATCAGGAGCTATAAGGCATAGTGTTTTTTTCAAGTCTCAGGGGGTTGACTATCTCGAGTGGTCTGGGTGAGTTTGGGATCAAAAGCACTTCACCTTCAGAATGTTCAACAAAAATCTCCAGGCATGTCATATTTCATAGAATTGGATGATGGGAAAATTTACAGGAAACCCCTATATTTGATGGTAAAAACCATGGTTTCCTGTAGATTTTCCCTTAAACCAATCCATTGAATATTTCAGTAGGGAACCCGAATCAGATGATTACTGGGATGTTCCTACTGAACAGTCATGATTGGAGCATGCAGGACCTCGCAAAATTCATTGAGGAGTGGGACGTGATTCGTGGCAAAGGCAGGTCCATGATTCGTTTGCTTTTCCAGAGACAGGTTTTCGGGAAACGGTAGGATTTCCTGGTTTAAAAATGTTTAAAATGTGTATAGTAGTATAGCTAAAGTTGTTTACCTTCCTTGACCTCCAACTATTTTAGTTCAGGGTCTCCTGGTTCCAAACTCGAGGCTCTGCCACTGGTCTTCGCGGCGCTTCAGAGGTTCGCAGAGACCAGCCTCCAGATTGCTGGCAGAAGCGGAATCAGCTGGCACTGGTGGTTTAGGTGGAGAGTTTGTTGTGAATTCATATTGAAAATGATTTGATTATTAAACAAACTCTTGAATTCAAACTGGGATTGAAAAGTTGTGCTATCAACCTTTGGCCAGAAACTAAACTGGAGAAGCTGGGGGTTTCCACCACTTTCTTCCAATTTTTGCGAGGCAAGTCTTCATACGACTGTCCCTGGTTTCGAGAGAGAAGACGTCCCTCAGCCGAATTGAAACCTGCAGCTGCTTCCGAGCAGAACTCGCAGCGGTTCCCAAAAATGGATGCAAATGGATGGTGTATGTTTCCAATGGTAGTTGTTCAAGCTGGTTTCTCTTCATCTCCACTCCATCAACAGTGTAGTAACATGTAGTAACTATCATAGTGGCAATCTTAGCAATTTTAGCTATCAGAAATCAGATTACCCATGCAACAGAAAGAGCTTTCCAGGATTTTTCAGCTGCTTCGCTTCTGGTAATCCCAAGGGCGAAGTCTCTCGCGAAGCCTCCAGGGCTGTCTCCAGGATGAGTTCGAGGCTCTCCGTCGGGCTCCCAAGCATTCTTTGATTGGTTGCGGATGGTTCGAAATGTTGTTTTTTAACCAAAGATGTGGATTCAACCCTCAAAACTAAATATGATACATTGGGGAATGGGTGAATACATTTGGGACCATGGGAAAGAAAGGATAAATGAACGTTCAACTATGCCTCGTGTGGAAATCCATGGTGCCTTGATTTTGAGCCACATCGTGATTTTGAGCCAGATCGAATATGTGTGGGATGTTTTTAGTTGGTCTGTAAAAGCACATTGGATGAGGTGACATTGACTATGGGGCCGACAAATAGTCGCCCACTTTTGAGATGAGTCGCCCTCCTCGATGGGCTGAGGATGGAGCAGAGCCGCTATGGCGCAAGCAGGAGACCATGCAGGTGGATTTTGCCACAAATTTGCTCAGATCTGACATGATGGTGACATGATGAATGTTTGTTTGATTTGTCGTTTGATTTGTATCCCTCGGCTTCAGCCAGCTTGTGAAGTTGAAAGTTGAAATCCCATCCCATGGCATCCCATGGCATCCCATCACTGACGCAGTTCCTGAGTCAATCCCTTGACGTCATGGCGCAGTCCCACCCAGAGCTGCACTTGGACGTGGACGGCAACCTCCTTGACCTCCACAACAAGCGCACCGGGCAGCTGCTGTCTCCAGAACAGGTCGCCCAGCGCGTGAAAGTCATTCGTCTCAAAGGTGGCGAAGTGCATGGAGTACCGAAGGTCACTTTCGAGCCCTACGAGGAAGAGATCATGGGCAAGAATGTCAACGTGATTGGTGGTGCTACAGGCACAGGCAAGACTTCGTTGATCTACATCCTTGCTGGAGGCATGCAGACAGAAGCCAAGTTGTCCTCTGACACGAAGTGCCCCACCATCTACATTCTTGAGGTGAATGGCTCCGAGGTTGCGATTCTTGACACGGCTGGCCTGTGTGACACAGATGCTGAAGCCAACAAAGTTCCTGAAATGCAAGACTTGCTTGTGAACGCTGTGGCTGCTACCATCAAAAGGTTCCAACTGATTATTGTGAACTTTCTGATGTGTGTTGATGTGGGCAGCCGCTTGCCTGGGAAATTCTGCGAGGTGTGGCCGCAGATGCAAATCAGCCTGGGTGGGGAGAGACTGGGCTCTTTCTGCCACTTTGTGATGACCAAAGCCAATGCCGACAGCAAAGTGGCCAAAGCCCAGCTCAAAAAGCTGCCAGAGTCAGAGGCCTATAAGCAGCTGAAGTACTCAAGCCTGGAATGGCCACTTACGACTGCAGGCTATGAAAACTTGGATGAAATCAATGGCATTCTGAAGGCAGCATCAGAGGCACAGGATGGTTTGGGAGCAGAAGATGTTCGTGCAGATGTGGAGGGCTTGGAGGTGAAACGGAAGAAAGCTGATGAAGTGCAGAAATTGATCTTTGACTTTGGGACGAAAATGCAGGGAGAGAAAATGAAGACTGACATGATGCTCAACATGGTAGATGAGCTTGACGAGAGCATCAACCGTACCTTCGAAGAGCTTGCGTCCCTTGGGCGCTGCCCCAAACGAAAGATTCAGAAGTTGTGGGATCGCTTTGACGAGTTCAGAAACCGCAAGACGGAGCTCAAAAAGCAGCACAGAGAGGGCCTTGTCAATGAGGAGCAGCTGAGGGCAAGTGTCGATAAATGGCAGAAAGATCTTGCAAAAGAAATAGAGGAAATCCGGGCAATGGAGAAATTGGGAAATCCTTTTCGGCATTTGTCAAGGGCGGCTGGCAAAGTCATGGAGGCCGTGCTAGGTGGCAAATCCAACAAATCCAAGCTATGAAGGCTCCTGGAGTTCAAGGCTTTGACATTCGCAGATCTTGGCAGCATGCTCACCGTGAGCTCACCTACCTGAGAGATGTGGTTCCTGAGGATGTTTTTGTTTGTTTGCGCGGTCAATTTCTCTTCCAGAGGGGTGTAGAAAGACATCCTTGATTTGACCGCCTCAATCAGTCAAGTTGGCTGAACTCATTATTAGCAGTCGGTAGACGCAGAGGCTGCAAGTTAATTTTGCACATGGGAATGCCATGGTTCCTGATCCTCCTTCGCATCATGTTGACATCATCAAGTCCATGTGTGGACAGTTTGGCCCCCAAATGCAACCTTTACCTTTCTATCAAGCGCTGCACACATGTTTTTTCATTGCAAGCCTTCAAGGCAATGTAGGAAAATTTATTCAAAACAAAGAATTCAACCATTAACCAATGTAGACTTGGATTGCAAAGCGCAGAACATGTTGGATGTTTCTTGTTGTGCGAAGGAAGGGTGTTGGCAGGCCCATGTTTGGGATGAGCCTCGATGCCTCAATGGTAGTACAGCAAATTGCCCAGGTGGCATGTGCGCCCTAGAGAATACATTCAAGATATTCAAGCCTTTGCATATCTTTGCATTGCAAATTTTTGGGAGGATGTGTTTCCCAAAACTCAAGGCGCTTTGTTGCCTGAGCCAGTAGAAAGCTCTTACAGCAATCAGAATCAAAAGGAAAACAAGCTGTTTGCATTGTTGATGTCATGCACTGCCTTCGCTGCCTTCGCCAAAGCTGCACCGTCCAACACATCTTCGAGTCATGGATGGTAACATGAAAGGACTGCATAGCCTGAAATGAACCCTTGCAGGCCAGCCACAGGAAAGGCCACAAGTCCGGAACTCATGCAATCAATTGAGTGCTACAGTTGCTGCAGTCATTTCACCGATGTGCATTCATTGGTTAAGAGGGCTTTTGGATGATGTTGGATGATTTTAGTGACTACATGACTTTTCTATATATAGAAATATCATAGGATAAATACTGCAGAAACCATGTTTGTTTCAATCAAACCGAAGTGGAACCATCAACTGTTGAGGTCTGTCAGGTTGCTTCGCTTGCCGGGACCTAAAAAGGCCATTGCACCTGTTGTTTGTGCAGTTGTGGGTCGGCTATGATGCGATGTATTAGGAGGAAACTATATAATTGGCCCCAACTCCCAACCATCACATTTTTTGTTAGCTATGTGGTGTCATATACACAACAGACATGCCATTTAGATCCATTTAGGTGGATTTGGATGTTTGATGAAGTTGGACCCAGCTGACGACTGATAGCCGGACAGGGCCTGGCGGTGCACTTCGGTCATGAGAGCTGGAATATGGTGAAAACCTCGGTGATGTGACCCGCTGTTTCACAGATGTGAAACTTGAAGAAATCGCCAGCCAAAGTGAAACAGTGAAACATATTGTTTGGTTATGTTTGATTTATTTTGATTGCTTGTCGGTGCTGAAGGTTTTAGTTTGACCCGTGGTCGGTTTTAGTACAAGTGATTTGCTTTCGCAAATTTCAGGTTCTCAGCATGATGGTTGGAATTCGAATGCCAGCACCCCAGCGGTTGAGTGAAGCTGCAGCGACGGCAAAGGTGGGTTTCAGTCTGATGCCCAGGTCCGTTGCACGCTGCAAACATGAGATGCATCGTGAGCTTCAGCCTGTCAGGGCCTCAGTGTGAAACCCTGCTGTTGTTTCAAGATTTCTTGGGGGAAAATATGGGAAATCTAGATGGACTCGCAGGCTGGACACTTTTGCCACTGCAGCCTGTGCGTTTTTTTTAATGCGGAAACATCGATCTCTTGATTTTCACGTGACGCTGACGAGAAAAGGTCGGGCCGTGATGGATTCCAGGTGAATCTCTGCTTGATTGAACCACCAGGTGACCAAGAAGTCCTCTTTGGTGCTTTTCAGCTTTCTTTGACCTTCTGGAAGTAGTTTTTCCAATGGAAATCAGAAGCGCTCCACTTTTTTCCCATCTTTTTCGCAACAGCAGATGCCACGCTCAGACAGCTCAGGTGGATTTCATCATGCAGGTGCGCCATTCAGATTCTGGATTTGGATTTGCCCAAAAAATGGGGGCCGAAAAGTTGCAGTTTTTACTAGAAAAATATGGAAAAATGCTAACTAGATGATCTTAGGGGTATCCTAACAGACAAATAGATTTGGTGCGATGGCAGGAAAAGTTCACCATCACTCCACGTTTGGTCCAAATCTCAGCATTGTTTTGGTGACAGAGATATCAAACGGTGGAAGATTCGGCTGTTCGGAGACATTCGGAATTCCAAATCATTTCCAATCCAAGATGCCCTACACTGACGAGCGGAAAACGACTCGTTTCGTGGACTTTGCGTCTGGAAACCAAGTGCCAATTAGCATCAAAAAGCATCGGAGTTGAAGGGGTCCATGGGTTGAGATGAACAGGTCATTGGCGTTGTTTCTAAGAAAGTCATAGAAAATCTATTGTTTGGATTGTACAGGTGGGAGTTTGAATGAGGTTGATGAAAAATGGGGCTCTACTTTTGGGACGTACACAGATGACAGCACAGTGGAAATGTTGGTGCCGGAGAGAGATCAAAGGTAAGACATGGTAAGACTGCCTATTAGACTATGACTATTTGAATCAAGTTCATTTCACTACTGAATCAGTTGTTTTGCCCAGCTTTGTTAGTCACTACGAAGGCAGTTGGCGTAGACTGCCAACCGGTTGGCGCCCAGGCCCATGGTCTTTCAAGAGATCAGAACTCAATTCGGCATCCACGAGGAGGAATATTTGCGTTCTGCCCGGTCCTCAGTTGAGCAGCGTTCATCTCGTTTCGTTCTCAGCCTTGGAGGTATGAAGAGGGGTTAGTCGTCGTCATCATCGTCATCATCATCTTCATCATCATCATCATCATCATCGTGCCATCTTATGCATGGTTCAAAGATGTTGGAAGATTCAGGTTGGCTGACTGCAGTTGATCACATAAGTTTCATCCAAGTCCACCAGTCCTTGGAGCCTTGGACGGATTTCAGGTAGGACCTGAGCAGATGCTTGGGAACATGGTCAGCATCTCAGGAATTCAAATTATCTCAATGAATAATGAAATGTCATGCAGATAGATGTGATGATTCAATTTTCCAATGACTCTATGTTTGCCATAGCTTTGTAGTACCCATTAAATTGGACCCAGGTTCTTGGAAACCTCTCCTCTTTGTCCGAGCTCTCCTCCGAAGGAAAGAGCGGCCCCTTGGTCCTACCATGCTGTTTTGGTGTTTGAAGCAGCGTACGGTGCCATGACCCATCATGACCCATAGCATCCATAGCCATAGCCATGCCCCATGGTTTTGAAGACGTCTTGACCCTATCAGACATGCTGCGATCCAAGTTTTTCAGCTCTCAGATCTCTCAGGTGCATTCTTTTACTACACAGCTGATGGAAAGTACATGATGAAGACGGTCACGCCCAAGGAGTTTGTACTTTTGAGGCAAATTCTGAAAGGGTCAGCTGCTTAATTCTCTGGAGTTTTCGAGAACTGAGTGAACTGCTGCGTTTTATCTGAGTTGACCATGGCCAACATGGCCATTTGATATTTGTTTTTTTTCGACTGAGGTACTACGACCACATCAAAAACAATCCCGAGACACTGGTGGTTCGGTTTTTGGGCCTCCATTGCCTCCGAGTTCAGAAGCGAGTCTCTCGTTTCAGGCGTTCTTGGAATGGCCATGTCCAGCATGTTCCAGTTGAAAAGATGGGTTGGTTTGAAATCCGGTACCCCTGCCGAACCCATTGGTTCATCATGATGTTTTGCCATACATGAAAATCTTGGAGGTCACATTGACCAATTTTCAGACATGACAGACATGACAGTCTGGTTTCGGTGCTGAAGGCCATTGAAGCAAAAGAATCTCTATTTTGTTGTAATGGCCCAGGCCTCAGTATCACAGCGAATTGTCATTGGCTTCATTGGCTATACAAGCAACGACTTGTTTTTGGGTGAAATGACCCGTCATTGGGGTCATTGTATAGATAGATATGTGATTAATTATATTATATTATATTATATTATATTATATTATATCTTATTATATAGTAGTACATGTCCATAATGATCATATAGATAAATAAGTTGCTGTATACATGTGTATACCCAAATTATAATAGAATATATATATATTACATATATATATATATTATATATATATACTTAGCTAGCTTCGGACCCATCTTTACTGAACTAGAAGCCTGAGGCCAATATGTTCAATACGCCTGTTGAAATTCATCGCCGCTATGATCTAAAGGGATCATGGGCCGGGGAACTCATTGTGGATGGGGCCAGCCAGCCTGTTCTCTTGGAAAACTCATTGGGGGGTAAAGTTGAGAAAGTAGACAATGAACATTTTGGGGGGGTTGAATTGGCAATTGTCCAAAGCAGAATTTCACAAGCAAGATGCCTCCAATTTCAGTCATAGCTGGCAGTTGAGGTTGGCAGATTGACTGCATCCGAGAAGCGAGATCCACACGTCGCCTTGAAGGCTCAGATCTTGCTGACAGAGGTGTTTGAAAGGGATGATCTTGACATTTTGGAATCAGATGTGGTGAATCGAATGCCATAGACTCCAAGATCACCAGAAGTGAATGGGTATTATTGGGTTACTTATGGTTACTTTATTAAGCAGTTGAGAATCAAAGCGGAGACATGTGACGCCAAGCCTTCAATTGGCTGAGTTTGGGTCGTAGAAAGCACCAAAATGGAGGGCCTCATATTTTTCGACATGAAACCACCAAAAGCAGATGTTGATTGTTTGAAACCTATTGGAAACCTAAATCTCAACGGCAGGATGTGGATTTTCAGAAAGCTGACGAGAAGATCAAGCTTGGCGAGGAGCAATGGGATGCAATGGGGCAAAATGGCCGAAAATCTGTGGCGTATGGCGTATGGTTTTCACATTTTCCCCATGAAGAATGACCATTGAAGTGCTGAATGTTTTTCCGCATTTCGACAAAAGAACGTCAGAAAACGTCAGAAAACGTCCACGATCCATGGCAATCCATGGCTGCCTCAGTCCTTAGGAGCGCCGCTTGAAGATGTTAGCTCAGATACAACGCGACAGTCAGCAGCTGAGATTCGGGAGCAGTGTCCAGAACAACCCCCAGGATCCAGGGGGTAGCCGGGTAGCCAGCTCCTAAACAGACCCATTGTTGATTCAATGGCTGACTCAGAGTTCCCAAAAATTGGAGACACTCTGATTATCTCTGATTCATGTGCAGTTGAGAAGTTGATTCATGTTGATTGCCCTGAAACTGAGGTGAATTTCTGTCAAACAACAACATCATCGACTACTCCTTGTTGCTGGGAATCCATGAAAAAGATCCCAAGGACTCTTGGAACCTGCAGTTGTGATTTCCGAACTTTAGGCCATGGCAAAATGGGATACCACCCGTGTTTGTTCTTTGAAGATCATGGAATTTAATGAAATGTATAGAAACTTGGATGTGAAAGAAAAATAATGAAATATATATATATATATACGCCTATCAGCCAATCAGATTCGGTTGGAATTTCCTATAAGCTTTGCTTATAAGCTTTGCTTACTGTTGTGCAGATGAAGCAAATTTGAAGCAAACAAAAGAATCGGATGGTTATGATATGTTATGATAGATATTTATATACTTGTAGATATTTGTGGTTTCCTCCTTGAAATCGCCGCCAGGAGGTCATAGTGCAGGGTGGCCCCCCCAGATGTTTTTCGGTTTCTGGCAATGAAGTTGTTTCAGGAAGTCCAAAAATGTTGGGACTTCGAAATTTTGGGATGGTGGTTCAATACTCAAATTGACCATTCGGCTTCGTTTGAAGATGTCCGAATTGTGAGATGTCCCCGATCTGACTGAGCTTGCTGCGATATGAGCAGATTTGATGCAGCTGATCTTACCCTTGAAGACGCAGCCGCAGCTGTTTCGACAGCTCGAGTTCCGTTTGATTGTAGCTCTAATATCCCGACATCAGCACCTGTCGCTGAAGTTATCATCCGCAACTCGGTCCAAAATGCTTGAAATATCTTGAAATGCTTCAAGGTCCAAAGGTTTCTTCGTGCACAGCGGAGATCCGACAAAGACACTGTGGCACATCATAAACTCCTGGCCTTATCAGCATCAGCCAGGGACCATTTGTGTCGTGTGGGATGTGTGGGACCATATTCTTGCTGGGCACAGACTGGGCACAGGTAATGTTCGCACGTCTTCTCCTTCTTTTAGTCTTGCCCACGGATGCTCGACGTAGCTTGGCGGAAGTTTCGCCGGGTATAGAGGTCTCATGGAACATGATGGAACATGATGGAACCATACCATGGAAGCATACCATGGAACCATACCATGGAACCATATGGAAGCCATTTCTCAGCCAAGTGATACATGAAAGATCATGCTGGCCATGCACCCCGATACCCCAAGGCGTCCGTGCTGGCCATTCTGGCCGCACCATTCTCTTGGAGATTGAGGATGATATGTTGAACATGTCATGAAAAAAAGGGTGATCTGCGGAATGTGAAGTTTTCATCGAAAGATGACTAATTGTTGCTGTGAAAGCTGTGAAAGCCATTGGCGTTGCCAGCGACTGCCAGGAGGCTTGCTCCGACAGAATACTTTTTTGTGCAGAAACTGAAGCAAATCCCTGATGAAACGTAAAAAAGATTCGTTGGTGATTGCAGTGGTAGGATGTGGTAGGCTTCTCATCGCCAGCAGGACACTTTGGGGAGCGAGCAGCGTGAGGCAGTGGAAACATTTCGCCTTCTACACCCCTGTTGGTTGATGAATAGTTTGGGGATGTTTGGGGATTACAAAATTGTAATTATACTATCCACATCTATCCACATGATGCTTATTATTAATAATTATGTAACATGTAGGAAAAAAGTTGGCACATGATTGTAGTTTGATAGAAAAGTAATTATTATTGGTTGATGATTTAGTACATGATTCTAGTTTCATTGGTTGATGATTTGTGTGCAAAACCCATAGATCATTCGTTGCTGGCTCAGGCCATTGCTGTTCGTGCTCCACAGATGGAAGAGTTGCTGAAGCACACCTATATGGCATTGCCAAAGAACAGCGATGTCCTTAGTTCGAGCAGGTATGGTCAAAGAAAGTCTAGTTGATAGCTACAGAATGCTACAGATTTGATCTGAAGTTGGTATAAGTTGGTGAATTTGTTCATAAAGTCGGGTTTTGAGGCCGTGTGTTTCTTCCCTCCCAGTTGCTTCCGCACATAAACATCGTAAACCAAGACCGTGGTGCCATTGGAGCATCCATTGCCAACTACGCTTTACACAGGCGAGGCTTATCAATGTCCATTACCTTTAGGTTGTCATCACTTAAGGGAGAGAATCGCGCCAGGCTTTTTCTGCAGTTGCACAGCTGGCAAATGAAGGCTGGGAAAAGAGTCCAGAAATCCGTAAAAGTAGGGCTTTGGATATCGACATGCCCCATGTAAGGTCACAGTGTGGTTTCACAATGTTTCACCTCTGGTCTTTTGGTGCTTCGGACTGAGATTCCTAGGACTTGCAGCCGACACATGGGGCTTGGCATGAGCACAGCCCAACTGCTGCGTTGAAACACGCTCCGCAGAAGTTGTACGGATCTCAGTGAAGAAGGGGGAAGCTCTACGGGCCCTCAGCCACTATTTGTCGTGTGCTAGTCCCAAGTATAAACCACCCCAAAGTTTACCGTAAAATACCATAAATGGGTTCTGGAAATTATCCCCAGTCATGGTAGGTTTATGGCATTTTATGGCATTGGCTTTACCACATGAACCGGCAACACCGGCTCACCTAGGCTTGATGTCTTTGATGAGAGGCTGAACAACTTCGGCTTGGATTTGCATGTTGCCTTGACTGCATCATGGGTCATCCAGTCATCCTATCAGCATGGCTTCATCAAAAGCCTCAGAAAAGGGGGATTCCCATCCTCCCAGTTGGGCATACACTGGCTCATAGACCACGTTTTCGGATGAATTTGATGAACCCGAAAGCCACACACGACATCGCCACATCGCCACAGGGTTACCGGAAGGGACAGGCCGGGCCCGATGGGCTTCAACTCCAAGGAGTTGTCAGTGCTCGCTGCGACCATTGAACGTTTGGTGCGCGATGAAGCAGATATGCTCCTGAATGTTCACTGAGTTGCAAAGTGATGGGATCACTTGGGATGATAATTCTGAAAATGCATGCCCTGATGATGTTGTTTGACAGTGGATTTCAGGATATCATCTTCAGATGCATATAATTTCATATGATTATTGTCCTGAAGCTGGATGTTTGACAATATCTGGCAGAATAAATTGTTGACTCCTTCTGAATGATCGCAGGATATCAAGCTGGGCGTGCTTCCACAGATTTAGCATCATCAGATGCGTTTGAAAACCGGGGATACCCCCCAGTTAGGGACATTGTTTATGGGGAACATGAGAAATGTAGTCCATTGGCTTTGGGAAGGTTTTCCGTAAATGTAGTCCATTGTTGTTCCCCAGACATGTTGGGCCGTTACATGCCGCTTCCCTCCGTCTGAGTCCAAGGTGAGCTTCAAAGCATTGGGTTTCTACTCTGCACAGAAACTCAGCGCCAATCATGCGATGAACGTTATGGAGGCGTACATGGCAAGCTGCTTGGAAGACGGCTCTGAAGTTGATTTGGGGCCGGAGAAATTGTAAAAATCGATCAAAAAGTAGTGATCAGTTGAAAGAAGTCTAAACACTAAATTAAATTCATCATTGGTTTACAGATCATTACATCAACATGTGTTTTTTTATATCTTTTTTGATGGAAAAGATTATGAAAAGTTGGGGACTGGCATCATTTGATCATTCGATGTCCCAGAGTTTTCCCTTAGGTTATATCCTTGGCACAGACTCCTTCGGAGAGGAAACGCACCGTGAACTTTCCGTGTCCCGGCAGAACCGCAGAACCGTGCCGTGCCGTCGACGGTCCCCCGTAAAACGACGCCTGCCGACTTAGGAGGAGAACGTTCGAGTTCTGCTGAAGAACATCGGGACAGTTTTTCAGTGCGCTTGAAAACTGGCTGGCTTCAAATGGTCAATGGATTGGTTTAAGGGAAAATGTTCACCGGAAACCATGGTATCCATGGTCAATTTACATCAATTTACCATGAAATATGGGGGTTTTCCATGGTTTTCTGGTTAAAATTGTTCCCCTAAACCATGGACATCCAGAGATCCTGCCAGGAGCTACCCACGCTGGGATGAAGTCAGAGGTCTGTTGCAGGACACCCCTATTTTTTGAGGAAAAAAACAGGGGAAAATCATGGAATTCCAGGAGATGTCATGGTTTTAATATGTTTCAATGTATTTCAATGGTGAGTTTGGATGAGTTTGGAAGCTCTTATTTGGATTCGGAGATTGAATGATATTTGAAAGTTATTATATAAGTCTTTGGGGTATGGTGGTGTTTTTCATGGTGTTTAAAAAGATTGATAGTCATGGTCATGTTATTTCTGTGTTCCCCCAGCGGTTTCATGGGGAAGTTGAGGACTTCAGTTCCAAGACCGATGCTGATCTGGACCTCAGCACCATGTGCCATGGCTCGGGCATAGGCTCTATACCACCATAGGAACATACCCCCTGGTAAACTAACATAGCTATTGAAAATGGCCATTTATAGTGGATTTACCCATTAAAAATGGTGATGTTCCATAGTTACGTTAGTTTACCAGAGGGTAAATGACATAAATGAACATCATATAATGATTATAATATGGAATCTGTATAAGAAATAATATATAACTATCAGATCATCTAATATCATGCTGTTCACATCGTTCGAAGGATTGGTTTAAGGGAAAATGTACCAACACACTTCCATTGAATTTCATGGGAAAATCTATGGGTTTTTGCAATTGGTACATCGGTCAGCCATTCATGTCACATCATGTTTAATTGCCTGATCACCGCAGGCCTTGAGCCCTGGCTCGTGCTAGGAAAAACGTGCCATAGCTGCTTCGGTGTGCTGTTGCA
>Ga0126342_10000825_pt1 | contig 38531 bp, 27 predicted proteins | sample Cyp1metagenome_FD_92528 | JGI IMG/M metagenome (GOLD analysis project Ga0126342, IMG submission 92528) | Coral microbial communities from Lord Howe Island, Old Settlement Bay, Australia - Cyphastrea 1 metagenome | ecosystem: Host-associated > Invertebrates > Cnidaria > Coral ...
ACTAAATGGATGTGCATGCATGATCGAATTTCACTACTAAATGTGGGCCCCTGGTTCAGCTGAAGCGCAAAATTTGGATATATTTTCAGAGTGTCTTAAGACGCCAACATGACTCGACCAAACGCCCTGTTCCATTTAGTAGAGGTACTCGTTTGACCACAAGTTGAGGGACCAACATCACCCGACTCCCCATAAAAAATCCCATTCACTCCCCATTTCTCATGCTGAAATTCCATTTTTTTTGGAGCTGGATTTTTCCTCATCTCAGATCACCAGGGCTTCAAAAACGCCCAGTGACTGGCTTCACCATCCTTCACCGCCTGCGCGTGTGCATCCTCCAAGCGATGCAGCTCTTCTTGCAGCTCCGCCGCGCGAGCCGCTGCGGCACTCCTGAGCCGTGGTGACGACTGGGGATCTCCCATTGGGAAGGCCCATAGGTTTAACATGTTGCCGAAAAAAACGATTTTATGACTTTGTCCGGATGATTTTGAAGCTGTGCACTCCTTTTTGTCTGTTTATCTTCAAAAATATCCACACCATCTCCATGTTTGAGGATTTACCACACAATGATTGCCTGTATTCAACTTGAGCATCATTTTAGGCTGCCAACTGCCTGGAACCACGAACAAAAAAGGGTCATGAACCTTTCATGAAAGAGGTTGCAGCTGACTACAGTTGTAGTGTTTGTTTGTATTGGAAAGGCTAACTACAACAATGATCCCTGATCTGAGGATCTTAAATGCTTAGGAATTAGGTTCTATCCCAAGCAACCACTGAGATAGGCTGTCAAAAAATGGGTACTGTATCTGTTCATCGCTTGTGGGGCCAAAATGTTGAGCCGCAGCCATGACTGATGCCATATCACACTGTGCCACCAAGTCTCTCGTGGGTCTCCCTGGCCGTTGACTCGGCCGCAAGGGCATCTTGCAGCTTTTGGATCGTGGCATTCCTCAGGTGTTTTTTCATCGACATGTTTGGTATATCCCAGATTAGCTCACCATGGTGCTGGAATATGCACACCTACATTTACCCTAAAAATGACCCAGTCATGTAGGTGTGCATCTTCCAGCACCATGGTGAGCTAATCTGGGATATGTTTGGTGCCCTTAGTGCCCTTGGAACGAATCCTTGGGGATCATTGTTGCTTCAAATCCGCCATCTTCTCCCAGTTCCAATGGAAAACTCCCAGGGTCTATCTCCCAGTGGGATGGTGGTATAACATGGTGAGTACTAGAGACTTGGCCAAGTCTGGTAACATCCAATTTCAAACAAGATAGAAATCTTCAATTCACTACTTGAGTGGGATTTTGCCAAATTCTATCTTTTGGGGGGGCGTTACAATGTAATCATGCTTAATCATGGTTAGTCTTAGATACTCTGCAAACAAATAAGCTGTTAATTAGCTGTTTGGGATTTACATTCCCATTGATGGCAAATGATTGTAAATTCCCATTGATGGCAAATGATTGTAATATACTAAACTATCCATCCTTGGCAGGTGAGTCGTCAAAAATACCCAAATCCCATCTCAGTATACTAGTTGGTTGATAGGTCTCCCGTTAACTGTGTCAGGATCCCCAATAAACCAGTCAGTTTATGACCCCAATGACCAATCAACAAGTAGCTATCTTTTCTGGCTCAGATTGCCGTGGATTGTGATAGAATATGATAGAATCATATAGCTTCGTGCAATCCCCAAGCTAATCATCAAGCAAGCGACGTTTTGCAGGCACTGCTCACAGCGAAAAATCTGGTACTCAACTCCCCATCCATGGGGAAGTGATAGTAGACTAACATATATCCTCGGATTAATTAATCACGTTGGAAACATCATCCTGGAAACTGGTTTTCTTTATATCCCATAATATCCCGTAATATACCACTATCTGTGCTATAATTATATATCCCATTTTATTCCCATTATATTCCCATCATATTCTCTTTAATTATAGTATATTATAGTCCCATTATATTCCCATTCTATTCCCATTCTATTCCCATTATCCCATTAATATCCCAAGAATATCTCATTAAACCACCCAATTAATCCATGTTTATCCATTTTTCCATTTATCCCAGGATTTTTACAATATTATCCATTGGCAACATGTTCGAACTCATAAATCCTCCGTCTCCGTGGCCCAGCTTCAACTCCTCCGCTTTTTGCTGCGCCTCCAGCGCTTCTTGCTCTCGCAGCTGCTGCTCCGCGGAATACTCGGCGCGCGCCTGATCCAGAGACGATGTCAAGTCGCTCACGTCCTGGGACCAGAGTGCCTGGGCCCCGTCTAAGGCACATATGATGATAATAATTCTTCAAACAAGCGGAATATACTGGATAATAATGATAATGATATATTTATATGTATAAAGTGCCATAATATATATATATAGAGATAATTAAGATTATATCAAATTATATCTGTATACATAGCGATATCTCTTGATATATCAACATATACCAACTTTAAAGACAATAAACATGGTATCAACAAGGGACATATGTGTGGTGATTGCAACGTCTGAAACGAACCAAAAACTCGCCAGCCACTTGGTGAAAAAGATTCGACACAACCAAATGATTAATTTGACAAATGATTTATTTAAAAAAAAAGGATATGCCATGAATCCAAATAAAATGATAATAATGAATAATGTTGTTTGCTTTTGGACTCACTACATAGTGATACATAATGCAGCAAATGCATTGCAAAAAAGATCAGCCAATCTTCGGGGTCCCAAACAGATTACTTGATACCTTGCAACGAAAAACCTTTGGCTGAGTAATGATGATGGGTCAGATGATCCCATCAAACAAGGCTGCCCATCTTTGATACCCTGTTGTTTTTCCATTTTTGGAAGGCTGGTACAGGAGCCCATGTGGGGTAAAAAAAACAAAAAAAACATGCTAGGTACAATGTGGGGCCCCCCAGTTATAAGATGTTATAAGTTGGTTTATACTGTAAACGCCATTAAATATAGTTATAAGATGTTATAAGTATCATAACCATAGTTACTGGAGTTATAAACCAACTTAGCTATCCCCACATTGTACTTACTAGAGTAGCCATGCCAAGTTTCCCCATCAAAATCGCCCAAAACATCACTAACGTCAGTTTACCTGGAGGATCATCCCACTTGGAAATTAGAAAGTGCTTAAGAACCTTGGTGACATAGGATCAATGGCCATTTCAGGAACCGATTGATTGGAGGTACCTACCATATATAAGGCCTATTTTTTAGGCCTATGTAAGGGAATATCCCCACAAAATATGGCCTTATATGGTACAGTACCTCCATTTTAGGATCCTGGATTTCCCATTGATAGGAAGTCCCCCTTCGGTGGATTGCAGTATCAAACAATGGGTAAAACTAACTATGGTTACTAACCACTGGGATGATCCTCCAATTATGGAAATACTCCAAGTGATTGTTACTCCCCAGCTACATCCAGTTAACCATGGCTAAGTGTTAGGTTGTTAACCACTTATTACTGATGACTCTGGTTTGACTATGGTTGAACTATAGTTCAACTATGGTTTAACTATGGTTTAACTGGGATAATGTTCATATTTTCCAAGTACCCATCAGACATTTCGCATGTTCTCCTTCTGCACTTGGCTCAAGCCCAATTGGTTGGCCGTTTCCGCTTCCGCCATGCTCGACCTGACACATGCCCGAAATCGGCGGACCGAAATCGCCATGATGACACCGGGAAAAGCAATGGGGTCCTGGTAATCCTGATCCATAGTTTACAGATCACAGATGTTCACAGGACCATTGTTTAATGGTTACCATGTTACCATCATGTGATTTCCATAGGATAACCATGGGATATCACTATGGTTACCGTCGTTCTCAGAGGGGTCACCGAGGTTTGCTTGGTGAATGCTTTCCTACCTCTTCCCCCAGTTCAGCGGAAGAGCAAATCGTTCATAAAGGAATGTTACCCTCTGGTAAACTAACATAACTATGGAAAATCACCATGTTTAATGGGCAAATCCACTATTTCTATGGTCATTTTCAATAGCTATTTTGACATAACCAGAGGGTAACAAAGAACAAAGCATGGTCAACTACTCGGGAGCTCGAAATCCATTCGGATTCAGAACAGTTGGTTTGTTGGTTCCCACAGGATTGATATAATCCCCATTGAAACAGTGGAAAACGTATAACAGTATTTAAACCATGCATAATGGTCATGGGGATATTTTCAATGGGAATTCCCACTATATAGTTAATGGTATTCTCTATAATATAGCATGGTATTTTCGTTTGTAATCCTGGATATTCTCATTCTCGTTGATGTAGTTCCGATGTTTCGCCGCTGTTTCGGCAAACCCTTGGCGAAACGACTCCACGACGCACGCCAAGTGCGAGCGACTCTTTCTCGTTCATCAACTCGCTGTGCATCACCTTCAGCCTGGATCTGCATTGATATTTGGAGATACTGGAACCATGTGAACCTGGTTGGTGGTTGACCCACCCCTCTGAAAAATGATGGAGTTCGTCAGTTGGGATTATATCTTATTCCCAACTGAATGGAAAAAAATGTTCCAAACCACCAACCATGTGAACTAGTTCCAAACCTAGGATTTACAGAAACTTCCTAAGATTTCCCCAGATCGAGGATATCCGATTGAGAATCTCAGGCATGGCTGCCACAGGATAAAAACATATAAAAATCCTGATGAGTTCGGGATGGTGACTATGAAATTGTTTTGTTTTTTCCATATCATATTACTTGTTTCAGGGTTATAAACATCCGAGCAAACCACCGGGGGCATTCATGTGTGACTTGACCCATAGCGATATCTACACATGGGCTTGTCGGGCTTGTAAACCAAATTATACTTATACTCAATCTTGCTTGGTCTAATTCACATTCTTCTGTTGGTTCCAGAACCGTTTATTTATTTGGTCATATATCAGGCACCCACTCCAGCAGGTTCTGGCCTCTCGATTTCTTCCGCATGCACGGCACGAGCGCGAGACATGTCTTCCGTCAGCTGCTCCACCTGCTGCTGTTCCTTCTCGCGAGCTTCTCCTGAAAACATGAATTCGTCAGTGGTGGCCTCAAAATCTTAAGTGATTGGCGGGTTGAGAAGTGTCAAATTCACTACTATTTACTCATCTGTTAAATGATATATTTAGATATTTGGTGGCTAGTTGATGCCCTGCTAAAAGTTAAGAATTCTGGGATATGATATGACATTCTCGGTGTCTGCCTTGTCTGCCCATCTGAGTGGATGACTACAATCCATCCAATCATCGACATATGTGTAATTTTTCAAACACAAGCAGCCACCAGACTGAAGTTCTGTTCATCAAACTTAAGTGATTCATGTCACATTTCATGTCACTTAAGTTAATCAAGTTACCCTCTGGTAAACGTTCACATAACTGATGGGAAAATCACCATGCTATTAATGGGAAAACTCACTATTTCTATGGCCATTTCCAATAGCTATGTTAGTTTACCAGAGGGTAACATCGATAATTGTGGTTAGCATAGCCAACCCAGGGAATCCTCTTGGGAATCCATGGGATGAGACTTGAGCACCCCATCCATCCCGGAGATCTCCTGCATCCCGGATCTCCGAAGCAAATTCTTCCTGTGGAAAGCGATGGAAACAAGCCATGGGATGATCTGATCGCAGTGTTTTTTTTCCATCTACGAATGCATGTGTAATTATATGCATCAATATGTGTATTAATTAATATATTTATTATATGTTCTATGTATGGAATTTAAAATATGATATGTATAACATCATATATAATATATAGTGTGTATAAGTGTGTGTACTAATATGTGTACTGCACAGACTATTGCAATCCAGTACATGCGTGCACAAACCAAACGCAATTTAAAAAGTGTTCATCAATGATGTGTATGTCAATGTGGCCAGAAATCAGTATCTATAATTGTCTTCTGACGTCTAAGCACGCGCGCGAATCCCTGCAGTCACTCATTTTTCCCTTGATTGCTTGATTTCTTCATGGTGTCTTCACCTTGTGGTTACTTTCCCGTCATTCACCTGAGAATTGGTTAGAGCATTTCCAGTTCCCACCTCTATCTGGAATCATCCTTGGTATCTAGGTGATTCTAAGTGTATCTAAACATCCGTTGAAATTTTATATGACCATCCCTTGCTCATGGGTTTCCCATCAACGGCCGCGAAGCCTTCATTTCTGCGATGCTCTTTCGACCCTCCGCGACTTCAGACTCGTAAGTCTTCATCTCCTCCTTCCGTGGATCAGCTGAGTCAAAGTCCAAGCCGCTGGGAAAACATGACAACGTTAAACAGACTAGATGAAATGCTGGAACATGCATCCATAACTTGAATAACTTGTGAGGTTGTTTGGTTTTGACACTGTTAAACATGTGCATATCCAAACAATCCATAGAATATTGGTTGAGAGCCGCAGCTCAACAACATTCCCTGGGTTGTGGTCTTGAATCCAATCCTGAACCATGGCCTCTCACTCATTTTAGAGGTCTTCAGAATGCAGGTTTACTTGTAGCACACGGAACTGTGTACAGATTCTGGTCAAAGGGCGCGCGTTCGTAACTCCGCGAAACAAAAAAAACGAGCTGATCGTTTCGAAATTCTTCGAATCCAATCCGCGGAGTCCTGTTGATTTGATATCAAAATGACGACTCCTGACTTTGAAAGCCAAACATCGAAGGTTTACCATGGTTTACCATGTTTTGCCTACACCACCGAATCATTTAAAACCATTGACTGGATACATTACCTAATTTGAATCGTGATTGTTGGCCGTGGACAGTTGGGCGAATGCGCCAGAAATTCGAATGACCGTATTCTGGAGGTCTTTCGACTGGTGCCTTGACCGCAGGAACTTTCGACTCTGGCCAACATGCCTTTGGTTTTCTGAGCATTGAGCGAAGCTGACTCGTATACCCTTCGGTAAACTAACATAGCTATTGAAAATGGCCAGTTATAGTGAGTTTTCCCATTAAAAATGGTGATTTTCCATAGTTATGTTAGTTTACCAGAGGGTACTACGTATACCAATCTGCTCTGCAAAGATGCCAGCTATGTTCAGCTGGTAGTGGGAAGGTTGCTCATCTCGGGTGACTGGATCCCGAATCGGTGCCCGACGATGAGATCATTGGTCGATCACCAGCTAGTCTCCCTCCTAATCAACATAATCAACCTATAAGCAACCTATAATCAACCTATAATCAACCTATAATCAACCTATAATCAACCTATAATCAACCTATAATCAACCTATAATCAACCTAGAATCAACCTAGAATCAACCTATAATCAACCTATAATCAACCTATAATCAACCTATAATCAACCTATAATCAACCTATAATCAACCTATAATCAACCTATAATCAACCGATAATCAACCGATAATCAACCGATAATCAACCGACAGTCAACCTATAATCAACCTATAATCAACCTATAATCAACCTATAATCAACCGATAATCAACCGATAATCAACCGATAATCAACCGATAATCAACCTATAATCAACCTATAATCAACCTATAATCAACCTATAATCAACCTATAATCAACCTATAATCAACCTATAATCAACTTATAATCCTCAGTGAATTTGTGTGTCACTCAACATAATCAACCTATAATCAACCTATGCCTCCAACAAACCTGTTTACCCAGAATTCAACATATGGGCTCTGGGTCAAAACCCATCAAAACCCATCAAAGCTCACAGCAAAATAGTTGGCATTCCCACAAATATCTGTTTATATATCCTTATCATGTGAGTAAAGTTAAAGCAACAAGGGAAACCAACAATATTGAATCATATTTGATTAATCATATTTAATATTACCTATTATGATAAATTGGATCATATTAATCATTGATATCATATCTATATAATCATATTTCATATGGTAAAACGGTATGGTTTACTATCTTGCGAACTTTTCGCCCCGGTTGGTTTTTTGTTCACCCCAGCTCCTGGAGTTGCTCCACACGTTCCAGGTGCCGCTCCGCCTGGATAGCATAGGGCCTATAGGCCCTATAGATGGTTAATTGGGAGATATACTGGTTGGTGGTTTTAACATGTTTTAACCATCTTGAAAAATGATGGAGTTCGTCAATGGGTTCCGAATGACAACCCATATGTGAAATGGAAAATGAAATTCATGTTTGAAACCACCAACCAGTATGAGCAATTGAGATGGCTTCACTACGGATCCCACATAAGGGTTCATCAGGGTTTACTGAGTTTACTGATTGGATTTGCTTATTATATCTTATCTGGTTGGTGGTTTTTCGCCTACCCCTCTGAATAATATGAATCAGTTGGGATGATTTTTCCCAATATATCGAAAAATAAAAGCCATGTTCCAAACCACCAACCAGTTATTATGACCTCCCGGAGCTTGGCAGAGTTGGCAGAGCCCCACTGAGGTGTCTATTGACATTAACGTCAACCCCGAATTAATAAACCATGGATTATTATTTAGGGATATTTAGGGGGTATTCCCCCAATATTTCATATGATACTTAATCATGGTACCCTCCCAATTCAACAGACGTAAACGGGGTTTATTAATCACCTCCAGCGATGCCCAGCTGGTCCATGTCATTTAATGCCACTGTACCGGAGGCACAACGGATGCTGGCCGAAGAACTCATGAAGAACATTTTTTTCGTAGAGATTGACCTGTGAAATACATCATTTTCCAGAACTACAACCATGCATAGTGTTGGTGAACTATTCTTAACCTCTCTCATTTCATCAAACGGAACAGTGGGAAATCAAACAAACACGTGGTAGCTTGGCAGCTGGGTTATGACTCGGCGGTTTTGCGGTTTTGCGCCGGCCTCAGGTCTCCCGATCTTCTTGGTTGAAACACAACTTTCTTGGCGCCAGGCTTGCTTCAAATCCCAGTCTTCCTTTGAACAAACCTGGATGTATGAAAATATACATGAAGACTAAGATAAACCATAATGATTCACTATCCACTTCGGCAATTTGTGGAATTTTGGGGATACTTACCCGTACAATTCCCATCAATTACAGTGACGTCGCAGGGTTCCACTTTTTTGGCTCCTGGTGTTTTTTCCACTGGCAATTTATCAATCAGCAAATCCACGGAACAAGATGACATGCTATCATTATTTGACAGTAAGCCTGAAGATTCAAATTGATTAATGGTTATTCATGGTTAATAGTTATTAATGGCTAATGATGGTTAATTAATGGTTATTAATGGTTAATGGTTGTTAATGGTCAATAGTTATCCGATGAAATATTTCTGACCCAACTTTTCGATGGGTGGAGTCCCTCTGCCACCACACCTCTGCCCTTTCGGATCGTAGCTTCTCCTCTGCCGAGGCTGCTTCAGTCGCCTCGCTCTGGGACTGCTCCTGCGCTGCCCAGTTTCAGCTGGGGAGGACCTTTATAGGCCCAACATGGGCGCAACATAGCCCCAACATGGCGCAACATGGGCCCAACAGGGCGAAACATAGAGCCAACATGGTATGTTCCCAACCCCCAACATGAGCCGTACAAAGGCCCAACGTAGAACATGACATGGTTTTATTGGAACTTCGGAGCTAACACTCCGGTGTGGGCGGTTGTCGTCGCGAAGCGACCAGAATACCAGGCTGGTCATAGAAATGGTCAGATCTGGAAAATCATGGAAAATCTCAAGTTGACACACTAGTTTTTACATGTTTTTGCTGCAAATCAGTTGGAACATGGATCCATATACTCTGAGGAAGGGTTTTGGCTGTGACATTACTGTTGTTTTTTCGGTGTCACTTTCTCGGGAAGTGGTTGGATCGATATGTCATCAATCCATTCGTAGGGATCTAAGGGTAAATGATTCAAAAAATAATCATCGGAAACCATGTCGTTTTTACCAATTCTGGGATCGTGGTTAAATGGACATGACCACATGAGGTGGTCTTTTTTTTTCAGATTTTGTGTGTTGACCTATATGACCTGGCCACCGGTCAAAAAAATGATACCATATGATACCATAATATGGTCATTGTATATACAGTGATATATATATATATATAGTGATAAAGGAAAATAACATTGCCAGTGCCAGCTATGGCAGCTATGGTATGGATACTTGACACTATCATCTATACATATATATATATATATACACACGTATATATATATATACAATATTCATACAGACATAAATCATACATTTGCTATGTGTACAATATATTATATATACACATACAATTGGATACATACCATGATGACATATACATTACCATTTCATGACATGTAGAGATGGCATTCGCAAGGATTGCCATTGCCAGAATCAGAAAGGATTTCCCATCTTTCAAGGGAAGATTCTCCTTTGAAAACAGCTAAAAGGATTACCCTCCAGTAAACTCACATAGCTACCTTATGGACCATTTATAGTTGGATGATAAAACCTTTCAAAATGGTGATTTTCCACAGTGTAGTTTACCAGAGGGATCCACAAGGTACCTCAAAATCCGGGCACCTCCAGGCTCTTCTGGAGTAGTTCCACTTGGGATTCGGCACTCTGGAGGCTTTCCTGGCGCTGCGAAGTGAAGCTTGCGAAAGGGTCGTGATGGCTTCGCGCTCAGGGCTGGGGAATACGGCACTCACTGTGCGAATTGGGTGAGGATCAATTATCAAATTATCACTGTAGCTTCTATTACGTTTGTACGTTTGTACTGCAAGATACAGTGCTATCTCAGAAAGTGCAAATGAAATTCTTGGATAAAGCACGCCTCGGAACCGGACATCAAAGCAAATATGTATCGCTTGAATGCCTACATAGACCTGTTTGGTACTTCTTTTCGCTCATGTTTGTTCGACTGCACGGTCACGTTGATTACCAGAAGGTAGCTACTGCATGTTTTATCACCCGTTCGGTCCCATAGCGCTGTTTCTCATCCTGTATGGGTGCCATGGCTACACTTCACCATCCCATCGACCAAAAAAGGGGATGGTCGTCCACTGTCGTCATTGTCCACTGTCCAAGAATGATCGCATTGTCCACGCATTCCCCGATTTTTTTATGATCCGTACTATCCATTCATAAAGAATATAAAGATATAGATATAAAAAGCTAGTTGATGATTGGCCTTGGACTATATCAGATGTACTAGTTGGTGGTTTCAGTCCCTGTGAAAAATATGAGTTCGTCAGATTGGATCATCATCCCAGCTATTGGGGAAGTAATAAAATTCATGTTCCAAACCACCAACCAGATAGTTACAAGTAGTAAAATTTACCATATTCCATTCATATTCATAGATATTCATATATAGAGATTCCATTCATATTCCATTCATATCCCCATTATGACACGAAAATAATTAATAATTATGACATTATAAGGATTATCCCGTATATTATGGAAAATAATAGCCATGTTTGAAACCACCAACCAGTGTATCTTTGAATGTTGCTTGGCCACGACATGAAAATCACCGGTGCCGTTATGCCGTTGGAGGATTTTTTAACATCTCGTCCCCGAGCCGTTCCAACCTGGGCCGCAGCCAATTTTCTGGCCTGGAGCTCGGCGATGGATCGTTGGTTTAATGGATTTCTCTCTCTTTTTACCAAGGTGATCTAGAATGAACTTCACCAAACATAAATGTTATTTGAATGTAGTGGATATATGTGTATATATATATATATATATATTTAAATATATGTATATACATAGTGTACTATGTATGTATGAATTCTTAACTTAGACTATGTGTTTTCGTTGGTGAGTTTCCCCAACGCAAGGAACTGAACAGTAAATGAACAAGTAATGTTGAGGAGACCAAGGGCATCATGAGAAAATGACATACATTCCAAACCAAATTGGAGGCCGTTGAATTGATGGCGTCCCTGTTGAACAGCATTTCTGGGGCTTGTCTATGGAGGTGGTTTTATGAATTACCCTCTGGTGAACTAACATAGCAATGGAAAATGGCTATTTATAGTGGATTTTCCCATCGAAAATGGTGATTTTCCATTGCTATGTTAGTTCACCAGAGGGTACCCAGATTCATGTCTGGTGATTGATACACCGATGCACATACGATGCAAATGAGATGAGCTGGCATGTTTAGTAAACATTCCTGACTCAGTGGAAAAGCAGTGACCACAAAATGACATAAGTAATATACATAGTACAGTATGTGGGTGTGTCCAAAAACCTTCCTATTGAATATGTAACCATTTCAACGGCGCTGTTTTGAGCTTCGAAATCACCGGATTTTTATTGTTTTCACGTCCACCAAACAGCACAAAAACCATCAAGATGGTGCATTAGAACAATACATGGCTTTAATATGATGTAAGCATCCGAAACTAACAAAGATTAACAAAGTATGTCATGGTCAAAAGATTGTGTATGAGTTATGGTCATCCTATCATTAGGATTCCTTACAATAAGGTAATTAATGTAAATCCCTATTGATGGATTGATGACCATCCCCCAATATAGGTATATAAATGTATATAAGTTTTGGCCATGGCACACATATGTATATATATATATATAATTATAAATATTTGGCGATCTATCAAAACCTATATTCCCAGTATTTGGTGGTTCAATCACCAATTTCTGCTGGTTAAAGCCCATCAAAAACATAATATGAAAATCATCACCCTCCCAAACTACTTTATGCATCCCCCCCTCCCAATACTACATGTTTGATAATGTATCTAAACTAGGGGGACAGTGTCCTTAAAGTTAATGCCAAAATGTTTGGCCTTTTTCGGGAGCACCACGTGAGAAGGACAACACGTGGTGTCTTCACACTGCAGGTTTCTCACCTGTTTTTATCCGATGCAGCTTGAAGATCTTTTGTTTATTTGGAGCGCACAATGGCATTTTTTTCGACCGTCCACCCTGGGGATCCATGTGGATTCCAGGGGTACCCACAGAACCCAAGCGGTTAAGCCCCTAAAATGTACGACCGCGGGGAGACATGGAGGAGACATGTTTTGGTATACCTCCGAGTGACCCAAACAGACATTTTGTATAAAATGAATTCCGAGACCGCGAAATGTATATGTTGATATATTTTGAGGGGGTGTACACGCCCCAAGGGCCCAAGGGTTGGGGAGTAAAAATCCAATGAAGCCCGCGCACCTCCGCTGCCGCCTCCGCCGCACTCTGCGCCGCGCTCTCGCCGCTCTCGCTCTGCATTTCGCTGAGACGAGCTGCAAGACTGGAGACCTGCGCTGGATGGGCCATGGGGTCAGCTTTAAAGGGTTCACCTTTGAAACCAAATAAGATAAACCTACCATGCATCCATTTGGGGATGGTCTTTATCACCCATAAAAATGGTGATGCCGGGGATGGTTTATTAATTATCAAATTACGTTTGGCAGGTTGCCAAAAAACAAGAGAGACATGATTGATCCCTATCAAGCATCAATCAAATCACCACTGTTGTGATGGTGATGTACTTTTGCAACTTTTTGGGTTCCGAGGCATCGGGAATTGAGCCACTCAACCTGCTGGCATCCCATGCCCATCCAAATAGCCACGGTCCAGTTGCAATTCCAGTGGGTAGTCGCAATAGTTACAGGGGTTATATCCCAACTTGTGGTGGTCATCATGGTTATAGATATTATAAAAGTCATCCCAACTGCACCCCCAATATTTATAAATTGGATTGCAAACCCCACTACATATAGGTCAACAAACCGGTCATCCGTTTACAACCCCTTTATCCCCAAGTATGCAATGAACAACGTGATCAAATGTTTTTTCCTTATGCCCAGATGTCCTAGGTGCCCAGTACCCGCATCCCAGGACAGTGATCCTGTGCTATATTCCCCCAGTTTTGTTTGGGTTTCAAAGGTTCTAAACCACTTACAATTCCTGGGGCGCACAAGTACCATGAAATCCACCCCCATGTGCAAAATCATCAAAAGTTGATCAACGGGAAAACCACTGGCTTGAAAAAGGTCCCCCACCGAAATATCAACCCCCATTTCCCAAGATCTCTATTGTTCATCCCATGTAAAAAATGCACCACTCATATCCCCAATGATATCGCCATTCCGGCGAAGCCGGGTCCCGCAGTTGAAGAAAACATTGCCAATCTGAAAGATGCCCTGCAAAAAATTGAAAATTCTTTGCTGGTGAACTTAGATATTCCCATTGATACCAAAAGACTAGTTAGGATTAAAGTACCCATCTAGGATTGACCTAGACTGGTTGGTGGTTTCAACCCCTCTGAAAAATATTAGTCAATGGGAAGGATTATCCCATATATTATGGAAAACAAAAAATGTTTGAAACCACCAACCAGTAGAAAATTGCAGGGTTTTCCCCAAACCGGCAGAGTCTCCAACCTCAGATTTGGAGTGTCTCAACTCTTCAGCTTCTTCCGAGGCCGACAGCAGCTTCTTCTGGAGCGCTTCCCTCAAAGAATCCAAATTCTGGCGGAGGACGCAATGGGGATATACCTACCTATACCCATAAATAATTGAGATTAATGGGGATAAGAGATATATTATTATTATATCATTAATTGGGGATTAATGGGGATTAATGGAAATTTAGTGATATAATATATAATGATATAATAATGATATAAGATTATAAGATGTTAGATGTTCGAAGCTCAATCTGGATTGGGAGAATCTGAGCATCGGGAACCACCCCCCTGGCGTCGACCCGAAAAAAAAGTGGTTTTATGTCAATGATGTTTTATGGTTCAAAAATGTTCAATGATCTCATCATCCGACTCTAGAACAGTTTCACATCCGACAACGCCCAACGAATATGTTTTTGCAGTGAAAGCTGGTTGGAAATTACTTGATACCTAGCTCAATATAGCTCAATTAAATTCTGTGAACTGTGCCTTGGGATCCATGAATGGCAAATTCCACCAAAATAAATCATCGTTACGATTTACGGCCTCCAATTTCAAGTTCCATTTTCAATCTCTGAGGTGTATTTGCTGGTTTCCAGAACCCCATTTTTTCAGAACGTGTCTCTTCTCTGGTCCTATTGTTATCCCCAAGCAACAGGAGTTTGGCAGCCTGTAGAATCAAGGAAAAAGGCCTGGAGGATCACCATTTTTTTATCATCAGTGGTTGATCATCATAGCTAGTTCACCCATTTATAGATGGGATATTCATGGGATAACCCAGCCCAAAGGGGACTTCCTAACCATAGCTAGCAATATTGGTTCCTAAGAGGGATGATCGGATGATCCTCCAAGCGTGCCACAGTCGAAAAAAAAAAACTGTGGCACCCCATACAGGATGGGGCCCCCCAGTGATGTTAGTTGGTTTATAAACCATGATAATCCCCATTAACAGACTATAGTCTATAGTTATATCTACATATATTTACCATAAACCATTGAATTCAGCCACTTAGAAACCAACGGTTCACGCTATCGACTGGGGGCCCCATCCTGTATCTCCTCCAAGTCGCAATTCCTCTCGCAGCCGGTTGACTTCCTCCTGACAGCTGACCAGGAAGGCACAAGTGACCTGATTTTTGTTGGGCATACCAGGCACTTTTCAGAGCTGAGATTATTACCCAGAAATGGTTATTTAAAGAGGGAGGTGTGATGATGCATCCAACATGTCCAACAAGGTTCCCTTTAAACTTTAAACAAATGGAATCATTCGTAAAATAAATCCAAACATAGAAATAACCATCCTTTCGTAAACTAACGTAGCCATAGAACATGGCCCATAGAAATCGTCTCGTTTATTTATCTATTTGAATGGTGATTTTCCATATAGCAAACTGTTAGTTTACCAGATGGTATTTGGTCACCCATCACTTGGAGCACCTTGCTCTCTGCTGCCACCGCTGCCGGCGCTGCCGCTGCCACAGGCGCAGGTGCGGCTGCTGGTGCAGGGGGTTCCTGCGCTGCCGCCGCGTCAAGGGCCTGAGGCGGTGGCAAAGGTTTCTATCTTTTGGATTTGGGAAACAACAGAGATCTATAGGGAATATCTACGGAACATCACACACACATACATAATATACCCATATATTTGAAAGGCAACTTACCATCATTTCTAGGAGGATGTTGGTTGGGTATTTTTGTTGAGGGTTACTACACTCACAGAGTTTCAAAGGGGGACCAAAACACCAAAACAAGGCCTGAAACTATTCACAGGGATCAAACTATAATATAATTTCCAGTGGATGTAACCAACCCGAAAAGACTGGAATCGTCCAATTCTTTTCGAATAATGAACGTAAAGTGCTTACAGGTAACCTTTTGTTCTTCGGAGAGATTAAACGAATGCGGCGGCAGCAACATCCCATGCCAACTTGAAGATCTATGCGTCCAATGACGAAAACAGATCAGGTCGATGGCAACCAAAAACTTAAACAAACTGCCAAAACCATGTTTCCGATATATTCCCATATTTTTCAACCAGAGGGATGATCCTCCAACCCCATCATTCCCATATCATTCCATATCATTCCCTATTAACCAGTAGTTTTCCATATTGTTCATATTAAATCATCATATTATAAACCAATAAAACCATATTTTCCACCCTAATGTGGGATGATCCATCCCAACATCTCCCACTTCCCACTTTGCACCTTGCGAAGACGTTTCGTCTCCAGCGGCTTCAGGGCCAGATGCGCGGCCAGGTCGTCGAGGCGTCCCAGGAGCTCCGACAGGGTGCCGATGCCTTGCCTTAGACGTGGGGATGACCAACCGGACCTACCTATAGCGGCTATAAAGAATCATGGTTGATTCATAATGGTTAATGCTGGTAAATCAGAAGCTATCAGTGTGGCGACGAGGTCCGTTTTGGAAGCCTGGGCAGTCATTTTGGAGCCAGTTTCTTGTGGCTTCAGAAAAGCGACGTTAGGCACAACCAGCTGCAGCCCGCAGGCGCCATGTTTCAGTGTGGCAGTCATGGCATTTTGGAGCCAGCTTCTTGTCGCTTGAGAAAGTTACAGGCACGACCAGCTGCAGGCCGCAGGCGCCATCCGTCCTTCACTGCCATGGTGTTTCAGTGGGGTGAGGGGGTCCGTTTTGGAAGCTTGGGCAATCATTTTGGAGCTAGTTTCTTGTCGCTTCAGCTGCAGGCCGCAGGCACCATCCGTCCTTCACTGCCATTGTGCTTCAGTGTGGCGAGGCGGTCCATTTTGGAAGCTTGGGCAGTCATTTTGGAGCTAGTTTCTTGTGGCTTCAGAAAGCGACGTTAAGCAGCTGCTCCGCAGGCGCCATCCGTCCTTCACTGCCATGGTGTTTCAATGTGGCGATGGGGTCCGTTTTGGAAGCCTGGGCAATCATGTTGGAGCTAGTTTCTTGTGGCTTCACAATGCTACGTTAGGCACGGCTAGCTGCAGGCCGCAGGCGCCATCCATCCTTCACTGCCATCGTGTTTCAGTGTCAGCTAGTTCTTTTCACTTCAGAAAGCGACGTTAGGCACGCCCAGCTGGAGGCCGCAGGTGCGACAAAATCATCCATCCCCAGCCTATGGGGTCGGCGGCAGCGGGTGTAGCATTATGATGATTAATCCGGGCGCCGGCCAACGGGCCAGCCCGTGTCCTTGCCGGAGGCCTTCGGTAGGGCCCTGCCGCCGGCCCACCCCCGGTTCACCCCGGGACTACTCCCGAGGGACTGAAGCGGTGTTAAAAAACATCGTTTTTTACAGTGTTTCGGGCCCTTCGGCGGCAAGGGATTTCATCTTGGCGATGTTTTTTAACATTGGTTTTTACGTGGTTTTGGGCTCCAGGAGGGGGCCCGGGGCGGAAAAAATTGCATCTTAAGATCGTTTCAACATAGATGGCCCAAACATGGCCTCAACATAGCTCCCAAGAGGGCTCAACATGGGCCAACATAGGTCCAACATAGGCCAACATGGGCCCAACATAGGCCCAACATAGGCCCAAGATGGGCCCAACATGGGCCCGACTTGGCCCAACATAAGCCCAAGATGGGCCCAAGATGGCTCAAAATGGGCGGGACTTGGCGCAACATGGGCACAACCTGCGCTCAACATAGGCCCAGACTGCTTCCATACAGGCAAGCACTGCGCATTATGCCGCCTCAGTTCAACATATGTAGCCCTCCCTCGGTTTGCGCGGAGAATCTCGGCCCAATCTTCCCACATCATAAGCCAAACGTCATTGCTTGGCCGGCTCCCGGTCCGTAAGCAGCTATCTACTGCATATAAAGCATGATCAACCACAATTAACCATGATTTATGTGGTCATGCCAATAAACAACCCCCCAAGTCATCACTATTTTCATGGCTCAAGTAAGTGTATAATGGTAGTTGTTTATGACTTGAGTTTACCACATTCCTACAAATGTGGGATACTGAGCCAGCAAAAATGGTCAAATGGCTCTGTGGTGAAATTGCTATAAGTCCGCGATTTTAGCACCAAAAATAGATGGAGGTTTTTCCATTCCCAATCTTAGATACCCTGCAAAAACAATAAATTCTTTACTGCTTAGTCGATATTCCCATAATACCAAAAGACTAAAGGATTAAAGTATCCATGTAAGATTGACCTAGTTTCAGACACACTTCCACTAAACACTTGGTGACACCTTGTCTATGCTGAGACTATTCACGATATTCGGAGAGCTTCTCCTGGGCCATCCCAAAAAACGGGGGTCAGCTGAGCTGATCTCCAGCGCGTTTGTCGCTGCCAAGAATCTGGGAACACCAGGCGGTGGTCTCATCAGACTGAGTCAGTTTTACCTGGGCGGGGAGGGCGCGAAACAGCTTAGATGTCAATGTTTGGGAAACAACGGATGGTATGTATGGGATGATTTGGGTCAGTTTGGTGCCTTGCAAACCATCATTCATCCATTGTTTATGAAAAGTAGAAGATGCTTTTTGTGTGGTACCGTTTTTTGCATCAAGACCTAACCAAGCAAGACATGACCAACACACTCTGATTACTTCTCATGTTGGGGTCTAATACGGTACAGGGGCATATCCTCTAATGAATTTAAGCCATCAATAAAGTCTGAACCAACAACAGTCAGGGTTTCTTAACCAACAAAATGTGGATCCAACCAATGGAAATTTTGGAAAAATCCCAGGGCAAACTTTTGGATTCATGGGATGTGTTGATAAAAACAGAATCTCCACCCCTTGTGCCTCCTTGAAGAGCTCCTCAATCCTTGCCGCCACCAGCCCCGGCGCCAGCGTTCCTTGCGCAGGGGGTTCCTCACCGGCATGCTCCTGTGCCACAGAGCATCGGATGTGTTCCCGATGGTTCCCCACTTAGGACCGTCAGTACGAAGCGAGATTACTGGGCTGCAGGATTGGGGTTATAGACAACTTAACGCAACTTGACGCTGGTCAGATGTTCTTCAAGGAGCCTGCAGCAGCTTGCGAAGGCGCTTCTCTTCGATGGGCTTCAGCTGCAGCTCAGCCAAAAAGGCATCCTGCTGACCAGCCACCTGACATGGGAATCTGCCACCGACAGCGTGGCCAATTTTTGGTGAAAAAAAGGATGGAAAGAATAATGGAAAGATGATGCAAAACGATGAACACTGGCTAAAATATTGTTACATAAACATTTTCCCGATATGTTGAACCCCAAGTCTTAATGCCCCAAGTTGTGTAGCCCCAAACGTGACCAGAAATGGGCGTAGTTCCTCATGGTTGCACAACCTCCTACTGTAGTAGTCGATGGATGCTTTTAAAGTAGCAAACCAAACAAAAAACAAACCATCAAACCATACAATGTGGGCTTTTCTAGATAGCTAAAGTTGATGCATAAACCCCATAAATATCCATGAATACTGTAGTCAAATGTGTATCATAAACAATAGATATTGAAGTTAGTTCAACCAACTTAGCTATCGTTTGGGGGCCCACATTGTATCCCTTAAATAATTTTAAATAATACACTGTGCCCTAGTCAGCATATGTAAGTAGCTTATAAGCACAGCCATGGGCACACACATCCAGTTGTGTAACCTCCTTATGATGTTGGTTATTCGGATGAACATTAATGGCCATCATGTTTATCAGAGAAAAACAAAATGAATTCAATTGGGACCATTCTCCCATCCGAAGAACGGAAAAATGGTAGAATATCGTACCGGTATCATGTTTGATACGAAAAATGTATATACATATTATATAGTATTGTATTTATACATCATTTGTTTAGACCACCTGTATAAATATATATATATATATTATTATTATTGTTATTATTATTGTTATATATTGTTATATATTACTGTTTTTTCCACCAATGGAAAAAATCAACTGAGGCGGCTCAAAATTGATGCATACCCTGAATCTGTGAAGAATATTGCAGACGCTGGCGCTTTGCATCGCTTGTGGTTTCTCTCAATTGGCCAAAGCTTTTTTCATTGGATCAATGGGAATTTCAAGATCCTAAAATGGAGGTACTGTACCATATTTCTGGCCATATTTTCTGGGGATATTCCCTGAAATTTAGGCCTGATAAATAGGCCTTGTATATGGGATTGGTACCTCCAATCTAGGATCCTGAAATGGCCATTCATTGAAGTGAGACCCACAAAGGTTCCATCAGCAGCACACAATGGGAACGACCCAAGTTGTTCTCCACTTCTGTAGATCGAATCAATGGCCATGCAACAGGAACCGAATTTTCAATTGGAGGTACCAATCCCATATATTTTTGGCCTATTTTTCAGGCCTAAATTTCAGGGAATATCCCCAGAATTCATATGGCCAACAATATGGTACGTTTACGTAGCTCCATCTGTTGGGTCCTGAAGATTTCCCATTGATCGAAATCTGGAAATCTAAACGAAATAACTATGGGTCCCGCAACCAGCTGTTGATCGTGACCAGCAGGAGCTCATGACCGTAGCCACAAATGAATCTTATCCATGCATGTAAGTATGTATATATACTATATATATTATTTTGTTATACAACATATTATATATATATGTACACAAAGTATATATATATAATATGTTGTATAACAAAATAATATATATATATACACAATACCTATTGACCTATTTGTACACAGATTTTGTCTCCAAAATCCAGCCGCGCCCCGCCTGCGCCAAGCTCGACAGCCTGGTCCTTTGACACCACGCCACAGCCTGGTCCTGGCATCGCTGCAGCTTGGCCGTCTCCAGGAGCTCGGCCATGGCCGAAACAACGGAGGCCTGGCCGTCTCCAACGCGCCTCGCTGTATCAAAAAAGCTGAAAGACATGGTAGAAATGGTGAAAAACTGGAAAACTCAACATTTCTGAAAGATCTTAATAGTGATGTGTCTTCTTTTTTTCTGTATATTATACACTTGTTCATAATTTTTCTTGGATATTCTTAGTCTATGAAAACTATGAAAACCCACATATTATTCTTAGTGTATGATGTGTATGAACTATGAAAGCCAAAAAAACATATCCGAACAAATAAGGGGAAATCTCCCCCAAAACCCTGCAAACTAGCTTGGTATAAAACATTCCTCTCCTGAAGGGGGGCAAGAAGAAACATGTTTAAACTCCCCAACTACCATTCAACCAGTTTTTGAATCCTATTTTTCATACCTAAATCATCCTAAATCTTCGCATCTGATTGGTTTTACCCCAAATTTGCCAACTTTCACCTGACATATCCAAGACTATCCAGCCACCATCGTTGCCTCCGCCGCTGCCGCAGGTGCTTTGGCCACCGGCGCAGCGCTCTGCGCGTTTTGCAGCTTGGTCAAGAGCCGCCTACCAGGGAGAGCTAGTTGACCCCCAAGAATAAGGGTTTATACGGGTTTATATAGATTTATATGGGTTTATACAGGTTTACATGGATTTATTTGGGTTAATTATTAAGGGTTTATCATAGCTTTATGAAGGGCTTATTAACCACCAACAAGCACTTTTTTGTGGGGTCCGCTGTGGGGTTGGTTGAATCCCCTTGAGAAGGCAACAAAGACCAAGGCGTCATTCAGTCACTGGCAACCGGCCAGCCGATGGTGGAAGCCAGTGGAAGCCATCAATGATCATTGGGTATGCCGAGACGAGAAGTATTTCCCCCAAGAGATGGCTGGTGAAATTGTCAAATTCACTGCATTGAAGAAGGGAAACAAACCATAAGTACAGGAAAGGACACTTTTACAAATGAAACATTATCTTATGTATATATTCTATATGGTTGTATATCTATTTATTCATATATATATAATTAGCAACCCCCAAAACGATAGAAAGGAAACGTGCCACCGGAATTTACTCGGACCTCGATGCTGTTAGATCCTTGATATACACCTAACAGTCAGCTCTGTGCCGTGTAGATTGTACACCCTGATTTTATATGTCCATATAGATGATATAGGTTGTATACTTCTGAAACAATATGTATACTTATATATATTATATATATTATATATTATATATATTATATATTATATATTATATATATTATATATTATATATTATATATATTATATATTATATATTATATATTATATATATTATATATTATATATTATATATATTATATATTATATTGTATATATATAGAATATATTATGTTATATAATTATATATACACACACCAAAAATCCGCACAGATCTCCTGTTGATATCCCCACATTGGGCTGTGCTTAGAAATGAACCAAGCCCCCAAGAATTTTCTGGAGAGCTCCACATTCCACATTCGGCTTCAGTCGCTGTTGTTTTCCTTAAGTTCGGCAGTTTTTCAGGTCTGGACCATTCTGGACCCATGGCCAAAGCCAAAGCCAGATTTCAATCTCTAAAGATGGATCCATTCCTGATGATTTCCCAGGAGATCATCATCATCAATGGGTCTCTGAATGGTTTATCACATTGGAGGATTATGAGATCATGGATATCATTTATGATAAGTGTTGATGGGTATGGTGGAAATCATAATCATTATCATTACGTATCACTGGATCATCATGATAAATGTTCATGGATGTTATTCATATCAATAATAATCATAATCATAATGATCCAATGATCTTATCATAATCATTGTCATAATCATGATCATACATACCCTCTGGTAAACTAACATAACTATTAAAAAAAAAAAAAACACACCATTGTTCATGGGAAAACTCACTATTTTTATGGCCAAGTTCAATAGCTATGTAACAAATTACCAGAGGGTATCATAATCATTATTCATTATCATAGTAGGTATTCATATTTCATATCACAATCATTTCATGTTAATTTACTGGAGGGTATCATAATCATTATCATAATCATTATCATAACTGGTTGGTGGTTGACCTACCCCTCTGAAAAATATGAAAGTCAGTTGGGGTTACTATTCCTAACTGAATGGAAAAATAAAAGCCATGTTCCAAACCACCAATCAGGGCAACATAACTATGGAAAATCACCATTTTTGATGGGCAAATCCACTACAAATGGTTATTTTCAATAGCTTTTTGTATGTTTACCAGGCCGGGTATCATATGATATCTCAGCTTTCCCCCATGGATCCAGTGAGTCTCCAGCGCTTTCTGTCAACGCTTGGCCTGGCCTCTTTTCCAAGAGCTTCAGCCTGGCCGGCGACAGCCATCGACAACGGGGGGACGGTCTCTCAAACGTGGCAGAAATAAGTGTTCATGGGGATATTACCCCTTGGTAAACATACAAAAAGCTATTGAAAATGGCCAGAAAAATAGTGAGTTTTCCCATCAACAAATGGTGGATCTTTCCATAGTTACGTTAGTTTACCAGAGGGTATGGGATGTTTTATGGGGATAATATGGGATGTTTTATGGGAAATATTTTGGAAAACATTCCATCATATCCCCATAAAAAATCACCATTTGGGAAATATTTCACCCCAAACAACTGGGAAATGTGTGTTCATTTGATGTTCATTTGGAATGTTCGACTTGATGTAATTACTTCACCATGATTTCTCATCAGAGACATGTTGCCAATCAACGAAAAAATTGGGATTCGGACAGCAAATCTAAGCTTTGCCGAGATTTCACGCAGGTTCGGTAGGGGGTGGTTGGGGGGTGGAGTATCTGCTTCGGTAGCGGACATGCACCCACCCTACAAGTCTGTTGGTTTTTTCCCTTTCGTAACCTGATAGGATGAAAGTCACCATATCGAATTGAAACAAAGCCATAAACCCTACCGGCTTTGTGATTTAAAATGATTCAAGGGAACGAAAGGGCTAATTTTATGGGTTTTAAACATCACAGTCCTGTATCCAGTATCCCTTGTGTCTACCTAATTCAAGTACATGTCTTTGCTAGGGAACACTATATATATATATACATATGGAGGTTTCCTGAAATGAGGGGTACCCTTTAATCATCCATTTTAATAGGATTTTCCATTGTAAACCAACCATTTTAGGGTATCCCCCATTTGTGGAAATCCTCATATTGCTTGGTCAATAGCTATCCCTTGTATTTCAAAAACTCCCCAATCAATGAATATCAATAAACCAGCTAATAACTGGCTAGTTGGTCATATAACCCCCCCTTGTTTTCAAACCCATCGTATGATTCGTATAACTGTCATGGCTCAAGTGGTGACTTTCGTATCTACCAAGGGACCCTAGGGCTTCGGCGAAGTCGTCCAAGAAGTCAAGGACCTCCTCTAAAGTGCTGTGACCTTCTCGTTTGCACCACTCCTGCGTTGTGTCGTTGGGCATAGTCAATAGGTAGTGGGGGGTGATTTTGTGGTCATATATATATATACAGAAAGGATCAGAAAGGTGTGTTTAAAAGGATATGTATGTAGAACTATCGTAGAACCATTACAACAGAAAGAAACTGGGATATAACCCCTTTTGAAATCTTTTGACTATGACTATATACCCACTTGTTCAGTGAAACTCCACCACAAAGTAAGGTATCATGATGCACCCAATCATAGTTATAGAGTTATATCCATCCAGCAAAGCAACGCCCTAGCTATTGACTATTCCCTTATGTCCTGCTTTTGTGGATAGTATGATAGGGATTGCCATTTCCAATGTATTGTGATGATACCCAATGTATTAGATAGGAAAAAACCATGTAATTTCCTAGATTGTGATGATACCCAGATATTATTAGATAGTATAACCATGTATAACCGTAGTATAACCCCTAAGCTAATCAGCTCATCATCAACCCTGCCGCTTGAACAAAGGCCACTTCTGGATGGTCCCCTCCGGTCATCAAACTCACTTCCCAGCTACCCTCTGGTTATGACTCACAGTTCGCCATGGAAAGATCCACCATTTTTAATAGGTAAACCCAGGTAAACCATCTATAAATGGACCATCTATACCATGGCTATGTTAGTCATAACCAGAGGCTATAACTTCCATTTACTTCGTGGATTCTCCACTTGCCACGTTTACCAAAAAAATTACCAAAAAGGATATATTAATGCTATAAATGGTATAATTTTTTACGTCCATTTTCGCTATAACTTCCATTTTTTTTGTGGATTGTCTATAAATTACTTGTCCAATTCTTCGGTGACTGGATGGACCACTCGGATGAATGATCGCAAGGAAAATTCCTGGGGTCATCCCTGGAATCCATCCTGGAATCCATTTGTTAATGTAAACAAACATAACAACATAATATATCTTCCTATAGTATATAACTACAAGTCCTAAGTGTATATATATATTATAATATATATAATATAATATATGCATATCTGGGACATAACTGCTGAATGGACAACTTGGTAGTCAAAAACTCTTTGCAACTCCCCTCAACAAGGCTGATTCCCAGTAGTCGGATGGAATTTTGTTTGGATCATAAGATGTACCCGGCCTGGTAAACTAACATAACTATGGTATAGATGGAGCATTTATAGATGGTTTACCGAACTTAAAAATGGTGATTTTCCATGGCAAACTGTTAAATCTATGGTATAGATGGCCCTAATCGAAATAGATGGTTTACCGAACTGAAAATAGCATGGTGATGGCTTCCATGGCGAACTGTGAGTCATAACCAGAGGGCAGATGGTCCAAAACGTGCAGCATCTGGGAGATTGACATGTCGCAATCTCTGGGAGACCATGTCGCTAACCGCACCGTCGGCAAGGCGGGGTCGGATCCACGTGGCAATGGTGGACCCACAAGCCCCGTTTAAACCAGGTGGCGGGTTGACTCACTGTAATTACTCATCAACTCATCATTGATCAATCACAATCCCCATATTTATCCCATATTTATCCTCGTTCAGTTCCATGGTTGTTGTATTCTGAATACCCACAGTACGCAAAAACCCTAATTATATATATAATATACATATATAAACTTATCCATGGTTCGAAGGTTGGAAACCCCTTGTGATGTCTTCTGATCTTCGTCAAATCCTGTGAAATCTGCAAATCTTCATTTCTGATGGTTAAATCCCCATTTTGCATGGTAAATGATCCTCCCTACCACCGCAGCGCGGGGCCTGCGCTGTGGCCAAGTGCTGCTGCAAATGGGCGCTGCCCAGCACCTCCTCCAGGCCCGGAGGGGGCCCCAAAGCCTGCGGCTGCGAATCTATGGGGGGTTCCATACATGGGAAATCCCCAATTTTCTGGATGGTGAAAAGAAGGGAAAATCCCATATGAAAAATTGGATGATAACTAGGGGTAGCTCTATGACTTAGGAAAACCCCATATGGTTATCCATGGTGATCCAAGTATAACCAAGCCCTCTTAGGTCGGTCAGGTGACTAACCCCCAATGATGGTTGGGGTTTATTACAGCCCCAAACTAAACTGTCTGGTTCTTGGTTGTCTTATATCATATATCCTCATGATTTACGAAGTTGAAGGGGAGCTATGAAAATCGTGGTGATTCAACCAGCGCTCAGGGTTTATTGAGGGCTTTGAAGGCTCAACCACCCACTGCATCACTGAGTAGTTGCAACTGCTGGGGTAGCAAATAATGCAATCTTCAGCTCTGTGTGGACACTGTGAGTTTTCGATTCCTGCTTCTGCCCCAATCTTTGTATCACTCAGCTGCCAGTTGCTAAAAATCTGTGAAGCTAATCTTCTGAAACTCTTTACATACATATACTGCATATACTGAGTATAACTACATAACAGCCTTATGAAAAACTGGATTGTCTTTTAGTGCTAGTAGCCTGGTAGCTTCCCAGTTCTGGTCGCATCTCCGGTGGCACAGCGAAACGTCGGCATCATGGAGAAAATCGTGGGATATCTACCGACATTTACCCAAATATCACCCAACGGTAGCTATAGAGAACCAATTTCTGGATGGTATGGGACAATGAAATCTCGATAAATCCTGCCCCCACCGAAAACACCTCATCATCTGTCGGCAAGGTGGTGGGTGCTTCCGCCCAATCCTCTGGTTCTTCGCTCCATTCCTCCGCTGGCGCCTTAGACCGAAGGATCAGGCTTCACGAGGGATATCCTCAGAAACTCTGTGACCTTTAAAGTTGGAATGGGTCCAAACTCTATAATATTAATAATACATGGGTGAACATCCCAAATGAACAGGTATGTTGGGATGCTCGTCAACCCTGTTTTCGGGGTTTCAGTTGTTGGTATTGACCCATTCTCAAAAAAAAACACACACCAGAATCCAGAAGAGGATTCAGGATGACCAGTTACCCTCTGGTAAACTAACGTAACTATGGAAAATCACCATTTTTAATGGGAAAATCCACTATAAATGGCAATTTTCAATAGCTATGTTAATTTACCAGAGGGTACCAGCTTAGATTGCTGAGAAACTGTGTATGGCAATCATATGGAAGTGGAGATCCAAGCCTGCCAACACTGATCATCCCAAAAGATGGGAACAGGACATCCACAACAAGATGCCTCTACCAGCTGCGAACTACAACTGTATATATATATATAATTGGGTAAATTATCATATTTCACTAACCTGAATAGTTCGGCCATTTGGGGATGATTTCCCTTATTAACCATGATTCCAGGGTTCGGGAGAACAGTGAGGTCGTTATAATTTACCTAGAATTATGTATGATTCGCTGTATATTGTCACACTATACCCACGAGGTGCTCCGGTGATAAACATGATAAACATGAGGCATCACCCACTCTGAAGGCGATCCAAAGTGAATGGGAAACAGAGCTTGGTGAATGGCCCATTTTTTGAACATCACCGGTAAGCTTTAATTGTTTGATTGGTGGTTTCAACACATCTGAAAAAAAAAACTGCATTTTTGGGACCACAGCACATATATTACTAATCATGAAACATGTTTGAGACCACCAACAAGAGCTGGTTGTTGGGACAGTATCAATTTCCCTCATGATGAAAGCTTGGGTGGTGTTCAAATTGGACAGTTCACCAGTTCACCACCGTGTATATATAATTACATATAGATAGATAGATAGATAGATAGATAGATAGATAGATACTTTCCTGATATTTCCTTGGAAAATCATGGGCGTTCCTGACATTTGTGGATACACTTTACAAACATCATACGCTTCACCGACAGTAAGGCTACGGCTGGAGGATCCAACTTGTTGCCCCAGGTGGTGCTGCTTTTGGCATAGCAATGGATACCCCATGGAAAGTTGTGGTGTTCTTTCTGGTACATACCCAACTGCTATGCCAAACGAAAGGCCAATTGCTTGGTGCTTTCTCCATCACAGTGGGAGTATGGTACAGGGACCCCAGGTGGATGGGGATGGGCCAACTGCTCAAATTTTGTAGTTTGCAGATGTTTGCAGCCCAAGCATACGAGAACATCGTCTAAATCTATCCAACTCGAAGGTCACAACCCGCCCCATTCCAATAAAATCGAAGAAACATGGAAGATTTCGTATGATTCTCTGATTTTCCGGGAGGAGTAAGAAGGTCAACCTGTTTCAGGTTTGGCCCCTTGGCCCCACAAAACCAAGAGTCCTCTCCAACGCTTTCCAGAAAGGATCCAGCACCACGACCTCTACCCTTGCCTTTGCCCTGCCGGAGATCATCCCGGAGTTTGGGAGAAATTTTTCAAGAAACCTATGGCGCCTAGTGAAGCCAAAGATCAAGGGGATGTCCGACGTGAAACTTTTCGCAAAAAAAATTGAACAACTTAGACAGGTTTCTTCAACATGTTCGTTGCATTGAACCAAGTCTAAGAGTGATCTGCTGGCCAAATCACAACTCACCATGGACCCAACAAGCATTAGTAGGGATCATCAATCATCTCAGAGAGGGCTGAAAACAAAGACATATAGCCTATAATGCAACTATATAACATATAAAATCATCAACCAGTAGGTCAGTTGATGTCAGTTGGTTTTCTTTGATGTCAAGTCCAGAGCTCTGAATTTCAGCTGAATGCATTGTGGGATCATGTTTCAACCGCAAGAAGAAGTGGTTGTCGGTCTTCATCCACCGGCTTTCCATCAAAAACCAGTTTAAAAAAACGTCCACACAAAATAAATCCAGATTGCAAGCCATACACCTTGGAGATGGTTACCATTTTGATTTGGCCTTCCCTTCACACTTGGATCTTCCATAGTCACCTCATGTCACCACTATCCAGTAGTTCAGGCAAAATCCCTTCGGCGTTTGACAAGCAACATTCGTTACATATGTTGAATCTGGGTTGTATGCTAATTACTCTGCTCCCTCCCTCTCTCGCTCTCCCTGAATCTATGCACAAGTCACAAATATAATATATATATAATATGTGTGTGTGTGTTTATCGTATATGCATATTTAAAAAAATAAGCATCATTATTATAAGTATCTATGAATATAATATTCTGAATATACAATTATTTTTATGGATATTACGAGATACTTTCGAATTATTATAATGGTATATAATGGTGGTATACAGTTCACCACCCATCATCTTCGCAGCTCACCGCGCCTGGTAGACGCCGCGCCCAGGTCCTCCGGCTCCTCCGGCTCCTCCAGGTCCCGGCGCTTTCCGTCGCGTGCCCCAGCCGCTGGTGGCAGAGGAACTCGGGGCTGGACCTGGCTCCGTTGTTCCATAAATGGAGGTACCCCAATAGCTGGATGAATGGAAAATCCATGGAAAATCTGATGAAAATGATGAAAATGATTGGGGGTATCCCCATTAAAAAAGAAACCTGCAGAACTGAAAATGGACCCTCATTAAAAAAGAAACCTCCATCTAGAACTGGGATTTTCCAGCCCCCATTTGAAGACAATAATTGCTGCATTTTTATGCCTCCTTCAATGCCACGGGGCCAACTTCCAAACCGATGATACATGTTTTCATGTGTGGGATGATAACTGGGGAAAAGGTCGTGATCAAAACTGGTTGCTGGGCAAATCATCGAAGGTAGAACAGGGAAGAACAAATGTTTGATGTCAAATTTTACATTCCCTGCAGGAAATGCTTCGTTAAGTAATATTAAATTATTAAATTAATATTTGAAGATATTTGAAGTATTTCGCCACCAAAATAGACAAAGGTTAAGCCATGACGAACTGCCCAGAAGTCGCGACTTGAGGGTCAGTATTTTGACTACAGCAATTCCAGGTCAACATTGCTTGGTTGCCGCCTTCAAACTTCAAATTTCAATCCCCAGCCGCAGTACTTTTTTGGTCACAATGCCACTTCTGATGATCTCTGAGGCACTGCGCGCACACGCGCACAGGCATACACACAACTGACAATGCCCGAAATGCAGCTGCTGCTGTGCACATCAGATCGGGTGCTACAAATGTCTGAGCCGATCCCCGACTTTGTTACTGCCGCCGCCAAAGTTTGGATTGCCCCACGTCACAACGCTTCCATTTGCCACAATTGCAGCAAAAGCGAACCGTGTGGCATGGATCTGCTGAACATTCCTGAGCTGGTCCCTCACTCTGGTGCTGTCACCACCATTGTCTGGAACACCCCACGTCACAACACTGTCATCTGCCAAGATTGCGGCAAAAGCTGCCCCTGTGGCATGGATCTGCTGAACATTCCAACATTCCTGAGCTGATCGCCGACTGTGTTACTGTTGCCGCCATCTCACGGAAGGCCCCATGTGACCATCATGTCACCTCCAACGCACCACAAAAACCATGGCACGATGTTTTACAGCTACTTTGGACTGCTGTGCAACAGCAGTAATGCTGTCTCCACTTTGAAGGCCCGAATCTTGAAGAGTTTGTGTTGGATCCACAAGGCGACCATCGGGGGCAGCAAGCCTGAGGAAAGGTAGCCCTAAAGACTGCTGCGCCTTTATTTTCAAAACAAAAACGGTCCTTGTCATTGTCGGTCCAAGTGATAGAGCTACACACCGGCCACTCGGCAACGACACGTTCAGTTGCAGTTGCAGCATCTTGTTTATCCTCAAACCTTTTCACCTTGTTTTTTCAGGTTCCATAGCGAATGTGGCCAACTCACTTTAGCTATGTTTGCAACAAACCATTTACAACTTGATCTCAACTATGAAGGATTGTAGAAAATTGTAGAAAGGATGCAGGAGAAGGATTGGCTATACGGCTATACCTTCAAGAACCTTTTGTTGCCAATCAACTAATAAGTTTCAGGGCGGAACTTCAAATTTGCCTCCAGACTACTGACTACTGCAGTTGCTAGAACTGCTATTCAGTTGGACTTCCAATGAGAAAGAGACACATCTGACACATATCTGACCAGTCATGACCAGTCCCAGTGATCATCCAACTCTGGCGGTTTCCCAATGGCTGCGGAATTGGGTGGAAGTGGACAGCACAAAGCAGCGCTTCTTAAAGGCCTTCAAAAAGGCATTCCGCGAATCCACGAATCGTCGCTGGCTTCAAAATGGTCAAACCATCCCCCAGTCATCGCAGGTGGTATAAACCTATGGCACACATTAGTGAACTAACTCTATATATATATATATAATTGCAATATGAACCGCATGAAATATTCCAATCTTCCAGTTATTGATATGGAATATCCACAATTGTATAAATATTTTATGGGGATCTACGGGGTACTAGGTACTTGGTCAGTGACTAAAGTTGAGTAGAGATGTGCCATGAAGACTTTCAACCCATTATATTCGCAGATTGTAAGGGGATCTAAGTCAGTCAATTCCATGATAAAATGGGAACACATAGTAGAAATGATTGAATGCTGGTTGGTGGTTTCATCCCCTCTGAAAAATATGAGTTCGTCAGTTGGGATGATGAAATTCCCAATTGAATGGAAAGTCATAAAATTCATGTTCCAAACCACCAATCAGTGATTGAATGTTTCGTATTTGACAACCCCTCATGAACCTATCGATGTCTTGGGATACAACTCACCATGGTCGAATCAAAGAAATAATCTCCGATGGGACCCCGTTTCAACTGTCTGGAGTAGAGCCGCTTATCAAATGCATACCTGACAACTGAGGCAACAGCAACGCAAGTAAGAAATTCATATAATTCATGCACCGACATGTGGAATGTCAGATATCTATAGATATGTATAGATATGTCAGCTGCAAATGAGGACTCAAGAACAATCATAATTAAGGATATTTACAGTGAATACAATTGGAAGCAGTTTATGCCATCCGAAATCAGCCCTCTTCAATGGATGATCTTGCAGGGTCAATTTCAGGCAGAGTATATGACAATGCGCATATTCAGAGCTACGTGACGCAGCCTGGCAAACTTTCTTGAGGAATACTCTGCAACAAAGTACGAAAAAAACATCTCAACTGAGTAATGTGGTAAACCCAATAACTATTGGGATGGTTTACACCACCCAATTGTAGTAGTACAAAGGATGGTTTAGCATTGGGTTTACTACGTACATTGTTGTGTTCCTCCACAAAAGAAAATAGGCCATGGACCTACCATTAATCTACCACAACGGAGGTTTTTTCAGCCAGATATGGCTTTGATATGGATTTGCGTCAAATTTAAAGACCTGGGGGACCACAGACTTTGGTAATTCTTTGGTATATGTTTCATATCAACCATCCAATTATTGGGTACCTAATTTTGACCCATACAAGTACCCATATATTTTGGGCGAGATCAACGCCCATTGGAATCCAACCCAAAATCATCGCCCCACAGTTGCCTGAACTTCCTTCCACCTGCTTCTTCAGAAGCCGCAACGACATGCTGTCAGCGGCACAAGAGATCGGTAAATTCTACGGGTTTCGATCATTTAGATGAGTATCTAAGTGTTCAATAAGTGTTCAACTTCGGAGAGCACCCATGTTTGGACCGCTGCAATTGTATTCATTGGATCTTGCACACATTCACTGAAGCGGGCATCGCTGAGCGGCTCATTGGAAGACTTGAAACGTCGGGTGAAATCACTTTGAATCTATGCTGGTTTTGATAGGAAACGATTCACACCCATTCTTGCTTGGATTTGCTGGGGTATAGTTTCCGGCAGTGTGTCAAAACCCTGGTACCCCTGTAGTTCACATCAAAATAGCGGGATTTATGGATGTTCATCCCATTAAAAATGGTATTATAGTGATGGGTATTGATCCATACCCATATGATTTGCTGGGGCATGTTTCGCGGTCCGCTGCACGCTCCGCTGCAGCCGTTCAACAGCGGTGGCTCGGCGTCCGCCACGGAGCGTCCGTGTGGCTTTTCTTTTCAGGATTGATGCTGAAGCTGTGAAAAACCTCTGAAAAGTATTGAAAAGTATCCCATAGGATCCATGGTGCTGGTATATATGCTAACATTGGGGGTATATTGATGGTAAATGTTACCATATATGTAGCATACATGGATCCTATGGGTATGACATGGGGATGAGTTCAGTTTTTGTGTACAAGGTTTTTGTGAACATGAATCTCTTCTAGTTGACTTATTTTGACGGTAAGAAATGGTAACAAACCGATATATAACACCGTGAATGAATCGCCCAACAAAATTATACGCTTCTGAGTTTGGGTTGCTTGCCGACGGACCAGAGCTACAACTGCAAGTTTAGATCCAGTATGGCATCATACAAATACTCAAGGGAAGATCTATGAACTCTTCATGTTGTCCCTGTTGTATCCTATTGCTCAGTTTGCATCATACTGGTTGTACTTAAATTTTGACATGTTCGCTCTCTCTCTCTCTCTCATATGTGTCTTTGGGTCCGTGTCATTTCAATATAATTGCGACCATAGAATTGACATTCCAAAGGTGTTGCAAAGCCAAGATGAGATCCAGTGATCTACACATCCATGGATCCCGAATTCTTCCTGAAATGTTATAACCCTTCGCTGGTCAATTCCTATCTTCTTTTGGCTGATTCAATCCCAAATACTCCCAGGTTTCTGCTGGTCAAATCCCGTTTTGAACCCCATTTTGGCTGAATTTAAATCTCGAAATTAGTGAAATCATGTCAAATCATGTCATATCTACCAAATGATCCACGATCTACCAGTTGTTCCCATGTGGGTGGATCTGAAAATTGGCTACCCCATGCCATTCACTTGTTCGTCAGGCTCCTCCCTACTAACATAACCACAACTATATCCATGATTCATTGCTTCCTTCTCTTTTTTGGATACTTACCCTCTGGTTATTTCACGTAGCGAACTGGAGAATCACCATGCTATTAAGTTCGGTAAATCATCAAAAAATGGTTCATTTTCCATAGTTATGTTAGTTGACCAGAGGGTTAGTTGATCATCATTTTCCCAATGATTTTCCCAGTCTAACCCATTAGACCACTAGTTTTGATGGTAAAAAACATCTACAGTATTTCTATGGGCCATGGCCTCCATGGCTACCCTTCAATAACCCGTTTTTGTCAATACCCTGGGCTTCCAGGACTCCACCAAGACCGGACGCATGGCTTGGACCAAGGCATCGGCCTGACTCTGGTGTAGATGGATTATATATAATATATATATATATATATATAATATATAATATATATAATATATATATTATAGATTGTATAGATATGTTAGTGATATATAGATATATTGGAGATATTATAGAGATATTTGTATATTTGATTTATATATAGATATAGATATCGAGCTTTAACGATAGATATCGTAGATAGGCAATTTTAGAAATACACCAACCATAAATATTGTTTAGTGATACTATCGATGTACAACTATATAATACTATACATATATATATATATAATTACTATAACTAGACATATAGATATAATGAATAAAATAGATATTGTTATATAATTAGATGTCCGTTTATTGGCCTATATTTCAACTTCCAACAGAAATGGTGATTTCATGGTATTTAAGCAACCCAAACGAGGATATAATGGGGATGTCATGGCATAAATATAGCATAACATAGCTAGGGTTTATGGAAATTAACAGTTTGCCATGGACAAATTGGCATTTAATCATCATCAATAGTGGTATAATTCGATAAAATTGGATGAACTTACCTTTTCGAAGGTGGGCCCCCGTTAGCTAAGTTGGCGCAAATAACTCCAAGTTCATTCGGCTGTGTGGCATTTATAACTATAGTTCATGGGCTTATAAACCAACTTATCGTTAATATCATTGTAGACTTGTAGACAGTTTGATTTGGGATACCACAATATAGTTTAGTGGCTTAACTAGCGATATATGTTCTGGAACTATATATATATACACAATATATATATAATATATGATATAAGGGGGTCCCTTAAAAGCTCTATATGATTTGGTGTTACAAACATTATATACATTAATACATATTACAGTACCTAACACCAACCATAATACGTGCCGAACACCAACCATAGATTAGTGCTGGGATAACCAACAAGAAATGGGAAGATGATGGGAATACTCTGGGATATGTGGGACTATGGGAGGGGTTTATATAGCCTGGTCCCCTAACATGTTCAAACAACTGGAATGTATCGATGTAACCATCCCCCCTTGTTTTAAATGTAGCTCATGGATTTTTGACCCAACACCAAACTAAAGAAATCACAGGTTATCATTAACCAAAGTGAATGATTTCAGGATTTTGATGGCATTTTGAATTTGATGGCATTTTATGAGATGTTTTGCTATGAACAAACAGTTTCAACTTTGGGACAATGGCAAATGATAGAGAAATGATTTCCCCTCTAACCTGCCAAATCCAAGAGTTACTATTACTGATTTCCAAAGAAGGTTTGAGGCTAAGGGTGTCCAAATTCATCATAAATCTTCAGGTTCGATACAGTACAATGTTGAGCTAGGTCTAAACCAAAAAGCATCTAAGATTTTCCAAGGACCAACCAGAATCATCAAGAATGGCTCTTTTTGTCTGGTACAACCAATCATACCTGGTTGGTGGTATATCTACCCCTCTGAAAAATGATGGAGCTCGTCAGTTGGGATGATTTTCCATTCCCAACTGAATGGAAAGTCATTCAAAATTCCATGGTTCCAAACCACCCAACCAGATAACCAGATACTATCATATTAGGGTCAACTAAGTGCTTTTTTCATGTCGTCACGGTGGAGATTTTCCTCGCTCCATGATTTGATCTGGTGCCCCATGGCTCCAACATCTGAAATTTTATGTGGTGCAAAAAACACCCCGAAAAACGACGAAAAGACGAGCCACACGTCACGTGGACTCATTCTGAAAAAAAAGGGCGAACTACCCTCTGGTTATTTAACTATAGTAATTATAGCTATGGTATAGATGGCCCATAGAAATAGATGATTTTCCCAGCTACAAAACTCCATTTATTTTGGGGATGTTCCATGGCTATGTTAAATAACCAGTAGATGAAGATTCAATACACTTCAATAAACCACCCGTTCTTGATACAGGATTCGCATTGCGCCAGCAGATCAATGGAAAATCCATGAAAATCCACCTTTTATCCATCATGAGTAGGGAAGGGAAGCCATGCGTTTTCCATCTCGTTTTGTTCGTTTCTCCAAGGGTACATGGTGACGTTTCCAGTTTCATCAACCAGTTCATGGCACCTCCTGAAGTACCCAGTGGTTTTCCCAGAAAATGCAGCACCTGTTCTCCAGTTCGTCCACTTTAAACGGCCCTTGAAAACGGCCATTTTTTCTGGACATCAAAAAACTGGACGGAACACAAAAGAAATCACCAAAATGTTGGGTCTAAAGAGTCTAAAACGTTGACCCATCGGTGCAGGACGTCCGCTAGCGGCTATGTACAACGTCCCAGCAATGTCCCGCGAACCTACCCAACCAGAGTTTTTTGAGCCACATGTGATGAGCAAAAGTGGATGGTCAATCTGCCGGAAATTTGGTCAGGCATCTGGCACATAGCAGAAAGTCCGCCAGATCTGCATTCTTGCAACAAACGCCAAACGCTGTATGCAGTTGAAGATGTGGCTTCAAATACGACAAGGAATTTCGAACTTACAGAGTCCTACAGGAATAGATCTGCAAAATGTAGTTGACTTCATATCTAACTGGATATCAACTTCACATCCTAACAATTGATATCTAACTTTTCACATCTGCACAATATCTACAAGTCTTCTGGATAAGTCAACCTCATATTGTCGGGTGGGTGGAAGCCCGATATGAATATGGTTGGTGGAATCGCTACCTGTTCTAATTGGATTAAGAATTGAGACATTTCGAGGTTAAAGCTACCTTGTTTTCTGAAATCTACCCTCTGGTAATTTGTTACATAGCTATTGAACATAGCCATTTATTTATGGTTGATTTACCCATTAAACATGGTGATTTTCCATAGTTTTTTGTATGTTTACCAGAGGGTATATTCTGGCTGGTTAGAGCTACATGTTGCTTGGTGACATCAACTTGTTAGGTTGCTCCTGAAACTCGCTCAATGATTTTTTCGGTGCTCATCCACCTCATACATGGATTAATACTCATAATATGGTGGTGTCCTAAAATGGAGATACCCAAAGTGGATGGTTTATAATGGAAAAACCTATTGAAATGATGATTTAGGGGTATCCCCATTTTAGGGAACCTCCATATTCAGATTGTATAATTACATATTCCACGTGTCCGACTCAGCTTGGGGCGCACAAAAGCCTAAACCAATCTCTACGGAGCGACCCTCCAGCGCTTTGTTCATGAAATCCATGAACAACGTACCCTCTGGTAATTTAACATAGCTATTGAAAATGGCCATAGAAATAGTGGATTTTCCCATGAAAAATGGTGATTTTCCATAGCTATGTTAAATTACCAAAGGGTAGGTGTTTCGCTCAACTTTGGAGACTAAGCCCATGTTCTGCTGCCATCAGATCTGCAACTTTCTCACCGATCATCACGCAGGGCGCTTGGGTGTTGCCTGCCCGGGCGTAGAAACGCGTTAGGAAAACAACCTTGATGTTTCGTGCCGTGGATGAGGCAGTTTTGATTCATGACATTAACAAATATTAACAACCAAAAACTCTGATTCGCAAAATAAGAAACTAAAATCTCTAGTAGCTAGCAAAATCACCAACTTAGTAGCTGGAAAACCACTAGCTAAAAGACCAACTAAATCAAGCAAATGACCAATGCAACAACCAACTCATTATGCAGTCTTTTTGCAGATGGCTACGGATCAAAACCCACCCTGGTAAACATCGAAATAGCTGGAAAAGGGCTGGTTTATGTGTAACAATCCCATTGAGATTAGGATTATATATACGTGTGTATTTATATACATATATATGTATATATATGTATATATATATATGTATATATATATATATATATATATGTATTTATATAT
>Ga0126342_10000826_pt1 | contig 38530 bp, 39 predicted proteins | sample Cyp1metagenome_FD_92528 | JGI IMG/M metagenome (GOLD analysis project Ga0126342, IMG submission 92528) | Coral microbial communities from Lord Howe Island, Old Settlement Bay, Australia - Cyphastrea 1 metagenome | ecosystem: Host-associated > Invertebrates > Cnidaria > Coral ...
AGTCGGGTGCACCACAGATGCCACGCGGGTGGGATTGGAAGATTTGGGGTTGGAACTCATCATTTTCTGGTGTGCCATCTCCATGAACGCTAAGGGGTGTCCATTAGGCACCCCTTAAGAATCTCAATTCTTGAAATTCATTAGGCACCCCTTTGAGCGTGCTGGCAGATATATGCGGTTGTTGTTTTTTTCGTTTTTTTTTCGCTCTTCGTTCTATTTTTTATTGTTCGCTTGTTTTTTCGTGTTTTTTTCTTTCTAAGGTGACCTGATGACCGGGACCTTCAAACATGTAAAAAACTCGTGGAAAAAAACGAAAAAAGGAAAACACGCGGAAAAAAAACGAAACAAAACCGGAAAAAAACGAAGAACATGTTTTTTTTGTTGCTCCACAAAGGTGAACATTTCCTATGGCTCAGGTTTCCCAAATCTGTTTTCTCCTAAGATTTGTAACTCGAAACATGAATGGTCTAAGGAAGGCTGAGCTGCAGACTCTTGACATCTATTCATATTTCTTCGCTCCTGTCGTGGCTTTGTGTTTCAGACAATTTACATGATTAGTTTGCTGCCTCCTGTTGTTTCAGGGCCTGCAAGAGGTCTACTGGAGCATAGCACGTCCTGGAGGCTACTCGTTTTGCATAAGCCAAAAATGTCAATGTTGAAGCGGTTTAAACTATACACTGAAAGAGGATTGAGAGAGTCGAAATAAACTAGTAGAAGCGCTGTTGAACAACGTTGCAGCCACTTTCGACTTCAGATTTTCATCAGGTCTGCGAGACTCTTTTCGTGGCTGGGCAGCTACATTGATGCACCCTCGTAGGATGCTGGGATTGAAAAGATCAAAACTTTTGTGCTAGGACTCGCTTCTATAACCTTTGAATACTTTTGTATTCTTCTTTAGGTGCTAAGTAGAGATGATAGACAAACACTATATGATGAATATATAATGATAACATAGAAACATGTTACAATACAAAGCGATGTGCTTGGCAAAGCGACACTTTGTTTGTTCCACACCTGGGGCACGGAACTCCAGGAGCAGCAACAGCACTTCAGCGCAAGCTCAAGCTATGTCAGGTCAACCGCCTAGTGCAGGAAAACACAGCAATTGGCTGAGTCAAACTTTAAACATGTTTTTTTGATTTGAGAAGACCTTGGTAGTCCTCTTTCAAAGCAGAAGACTGGGCAAGTGAATCGATTTATAACGGACGCTTGTACGATTTTTCCTCATGAGATTTCAGGTGCTTGAGATTTGTACCCCTTTACACTTTGCGAGTGAATGCTTTCCAGCGGTCCAACGGGACGCCCAGCCAGTTCATGTGCACTCTCTTGCCTGCTGCAGAATTCAACATATACTGAGGTCTTGGTCAAGTCTTAATCCAATTGCAGAACGCCATCACGCCTGAGCACCAGGCAGCCAAAGCAATCACAGCACTGTTTGGACGCCCAATCCACGGAATGCCGCAAAAATCGCAAAAATCGCAAAACAACATTGCAACTCTGAGGTCAGAGGAGCTGCGAAATCCACGAAGTCAGCCTATCTTGGAGCAACTTGGGCCGCTGAGGCTGCTCAGGCCAGGTTTTAGCAAAAATGCCCGAGGCTGCTTTGTTCCAGTGCATTCCAGGACATCTTCCACGAGCATGACCTGGATGTTGGCAGAACTGCGTTCTGAATACAAAAAGAAGGAGTTTCAGGTCCAATACAAGCAAATTGGAACAAAGCGTCCCCTCTTTGTGCCTCGGCAAAGCCTTAAGAGGCAGTGGCACATTGCAAAGACGTCACTTTTGTTGGGCAGGAAGTGAGCCGTGTTGGATGTCGATCCACATCTCTTTCCCTGGGCATCCCTGGACTATATAAGGTACTGGAGATTCAAAGTAAGATTCTGCCGAAATATGGCTTCAGTGGCGATGCGAAAGGCGTACTCAACATGAAAATGGAGGTTGCCTTACTGAGCCGCAAGGACTGACAACTTGCCACAAGCAGGGCAGCTTGCGCAAGATCAGCATCATTTTCATTGTAGCAGGACAGGATGATTTGGAAACTCATGATGGACATTCACAAACTTTTGGATCTCCCAGACTCTGCAGCTGCCGAAATCTTGACCCTGGATTTTGGCGCAGCCAATCAGGCGCAATCCTAGAGCAGCCTTGCTGTTGTTGTGCAAGAGCGTCTTTGACACTTGAGTCACATTCAATGATTTGAGCATCTTCGCATGAGTCCTGTCCGACAGGTGGAGCATGAAGTTACGTCTGTTTATCAGCAGGAGGGCCAACTGTTGGCAGATGAAGTGGTAGCGTTTGCAATCAGTAGGAAGATTCATCGGCAAGCCTTACTAAGCAGCATTTGCCGAGTGGTGTCATCGCATGCAAACAAGCACGGGTTGGTGGAAGGCGCTTCAGCTCACCACTTTCGAGAAACTCGTCGCTGCGCGCCTACACAGACAACGACGGAGCTTGTCAGAAGGCAAAGCGCGAGCAGTCAAAACTGTATATTACTATTATATATATATATAATATATTCTATGTGAAACGACCATTGCCAAACAGACCTCATAGCCTCATTTCCACCTGCTCCAGCATTCACAGGTACTTCCAAATGTCCAACTGCTCTGCACAGGGCACCCTTTAAGGCTCAAAAAGGCAGCCGTCGCTGCGCTTCGCCGCAAGCCGCAGTTTGATGGTAAGCGGAGCTGGTTGGTAACCAGCAGACGCTTGGTGCTGAGCAATCAGCGCTTGCTTAGCGCCCCCAGCGCTGTGCGCTTTCGCTGGTGGACAGCAGTGTCTGCTGGCTACTTTGGTGCCCGCTTCACTGCCGGCGCCTACACGCACCACAACGACATGGCGACGCTGAGATTGGAGACCGGTAGATATGGAGTCCCCCAATACTCAAGTGCCTCACTCAGACCAATTCGAAGAGTACAAGGAGAGAGCATGGGATCTTTGGTATGGCAGAGCTGGCCAAGATGCTTTGCAAAGTGCCACTCCTGTTCACCTCCGAGCAGGACTGTCCAATTCAGCTTGGGAAGCAGTTAGGAAGTTAGAACACAAGAGGCTGATAACCAAAGATGGAGATGGAAAACCAACCACTGAAGGCATGGACTTGCTTTTAGAAACGTTGAAACTAGCAATAGCTGACGAAGTGCCAGTGAAAATCAACGAGTTGTTTCCGCAAGCCTGCTATAGCCCAAGTGTTTGGAGGCGACCTGCCGAAAGCATGCAAGCCTACATTGTTAGGCGCGAGCAGGACTTCCGCAAACTTGAGGAGTCAAGCCCTGGAACTAAGGTGTCAGAGAATCTCCGAGCGATGATGCTGCTGATCTTTGGTGGCCTTGACCCAAAGGAGCAAGTTTCTGTCCTGAGCTCCGTCAACAATGAGTATGACTTCGGCAAGATCAGCCACGCGATGCGGATCCACTTCCCAAATGCAGCTGGTAAGGTAGTTCAGAGAAAGGACTACCTTGGTGCTTCAGCTCGAGGACATGCCCCATCTTCCTCGAGTTCCTTGCTGTTCAGAAAGCCTAGATGGAAATCTGGTGGCAAGCAGCACGCCTTTGCAGCAGAGGACTATGAGATGGAAGATGAAGAGACCGCTGAAGACACCTAGACACCTACCACCAGAATGACGATGACGAGCAGCCTGGCGATGATGATGAAGCCTGGGTTGCAGCCTCTGATGATGAGCTGGTAGATGCCTTCATAGCTGAGTACCCTGATGACCCTGAAGGTGATCAGTCGCTCGCCGAGGCCTATGCGACTGTCCTCCAACACAAGCAGTTCAAGAAGAAGATGAGTGGAGGAAAAGGGAAAGGCAGTGGAGGTGGAAGATTCAACTTCAAGGGCTCGGTCACCATCGATGCCAAAGCCAAGGAGAACAGGCGACAAGCCGTGCAAATCAGTGACTCCTTGCACCTCCTGTGGACAACGTGGCCACTGGAATGGCGACGATGCTTGCCCCAATGCCAAGAAGTCGTCCAAAGGAAAATCCAAGAAGAAACATTTGACATCGAGCTCACCGAAAAAGAAGCCTGCGACCAACCTTTTCGTCTTGCATGATTCTTTGGAGTCTGCGGATGAGAAGACCCAGTTCATGTGCCTTCCCAACAAGCTGCCCAACAACGACGTTCTAAAGAATGTCAAGACCTCCGAGTATGACCTTGCTCTCAAGAATGACCTGTGCCTTGGGAATGACATGCCTCCCAAGTATACCCAGGTTCCTGTGTATGACACCGCTCCTGTGAATGACATGGCCCATGAGAATGACTTGGTCCCAAAGACCTTTTCAACCCATGTCACCAACGAGCCCAATGCGTATGCGGACAAAGCGTCCAAAGCCTCTGGACCGGACAGTCCTCTTTGTGTCAGAGGGTGGCAACAATTCAGATGGCATTTTTACTACTCCCTTTTCTTTTTCATCAGTGCATGAGGTACTGATGGTGCTGAAAGATACAACCCTGTTCGAGCATAGCAGTTTTCATGGTGGAAACGTGCGCCAGTTTCACCGTGGCGCAAATGGACATACACGTTTTGTGACGTGCAAGGAAGACTCCTGCGACAAGACCGTCATCAAGGCCAAGCGCAAGACGCCTCATGAGCTCTGGAGCTACTTGGTCCAGATTGCCTTGTGCACCAAATGAGGACAAGCTGCCAGGTTCCGAGCTTTGTTCAACAACGTCTGCAAAGTTCGCGGTGAAGCTGATGAAGAACGACGTGGTCTTCGCCTACCTCTTTCTGATGATGGCCGATTAGTTTCTTTGCCTGGTTTGCCAAGGTCTTCAGCCTCAACGACTTCAAGGAAAACGCCTTCAGAAGCTCAAGTACCTGGATGGGATGTCGTTAGCGAAGCTCCTTCGAGCGCTTCCGGCTAGGGTGCCCCAGTTTGTGATCAAGAACCAGTTTGCTGGATCTACGGCATGACTTGCCTGCGTTTCCAACGTTGGATAACTCAGACCTTGATGTGCTGCAGCCTCTGCCTTCAGATGCATATTTGCTGGGCCCTGGAACTCCCTTTGAAGGACTGCAGTATGACCAAGTTGCGTCCTCAGCTGAGTCTGCATGGCACTGTGCCCAAGTTTTGGACTATGTTTTGGATGGCCGAAATGCTCTCCATCCAGAGATCTACCGTTTTGCATTTTACCTGTTTGGCCCGGTGAAGTTGGTCCACAGTGCGGGCATGAAATGTATCAAGTCAAGTTCTGCACGTCCTGACAAACGACCTGCAAACCTTGATGACATGGTGGCAAACCGCCACATTCGAGTTCCACTTCCGCATGATCCCAATCACCCCAAGATCGTGCAACTCCATGACTGTGAAGTGATGATGGTTGAAATGCCCGATGACAATGATGCAATTGCCCAAGCCTATGTGGCTTCCGATGCTGATCCTCCTGGACTTGCAATCCTCGACAGTGGGTGCACCCGCACCATGCACGGCAAGCAATGGGCCGAGAAGTTTGAAGCTGCACTTGCCTCCTTTGGACTTTCGCCCAAAAGCAGAGTCAAGAATCAACTCTTTGCTGGGGTTTGAGGTCAAGTTGCAAGCACCACTGTCAAGGTCTTTCCCATCGGCAGGAACCCATGGCGAAATCCACTCAGCCGAAAAACCTGGAGCAACACCACTCCTTCTCTCTCGCACTTTCATGGAAGAATTGGGTACAGTTTTGGATTTGGGCAAGGGCACTGTTTCCTTCACAAAGATCAACGTTTTGGACTTGCCGTTAATCAAAACCTCACGTGGACATCTAGCAATCAGTTTTCTGGACTTCGACTTGGAAAAGTTAGATGATTTCACCACTGAGGAAGCCCATGAAGGATACCTCCAAGATGAAGTTCCCGAGGATTGTGTTCATGATCCTATGCTGGATCGCCCTCCTGGCGTCAATCCTGATGATTGGCTTGACCAGCAGTACGAACTGGAGTTCTTGCGTGCCGAGGCAGCCAGCTGTGATCAAGTTTTAGCCGAGATTGCTGCTGGCAGAGAAGCACGTGCTGCTGCTCAAGGCCTTCATGCTGCCCAAGATGATGGCCCAACTTGCGAGGACGTGTATCTGTTTGAGTCCCTCATGCAAGAGCAGCCCAACACCATCCGGAAAGCCATTCACAAAAAGGCCAAGAAGCTTCACGCAATGTCCAATGCCGTTGACGGGGATGATTGGCGTTTCTTCCGGGTGTTGGCCGGCAAGACTCCAGCTCTGAAGTCACCTCCTTATGGAAAGTGCTGGATGAAACAGCTCTTTGCAGGACAAATGGGTTTGACTCTCCTGCTTGTGGCATATGGACTTTCGGTTGGAGTGCCTTTGGACTTTAGCACTTCCAACTGGGATGCCACGACAAAAGATGGACTTCGACAGCTCAACCGTGACTTCCAGGTTGAGGATCCCTACTGCACTGTTCTGACACAGCCTTGTGGTCCTTGGGGCAATTGGGCACGATTCAACGTGGCCCGCGGTGGTCCTGCCGCGCTGACCGTTCTTCAACTACAAGAACGTGGCCGACCGATTCTGAAGTTGGTGAATGACACGATCTGCAAGCGTGTCAAGGCCAAACGACATGTTTTTGTCGAACAGCCCTCTGCATCCTCATGGCTTGATGAGCTTGAACTTGAAGGTGTCAGAGCTTTGATTCAGTCCAGCGACTTGATCGTCATCAAGGCTCATGGATGCCAACTTGGCTATGAAGATGCTGATTCTGGACTTCCGCACTTCAAGCCCTCCACCTATGTGACATCCATGATAGCAGCTGAAAGCCTCTTCCAAGATTCCTCTTGCGATGGTTCTCATCAACATCAACACCTTGAAGGAGCCAACTCTCAAGGTCAGCGCGCTGTCCAAGCCTCAGTCTGGCCTGACAAGCTCAACAAGCGTGTGCTGGAAACCATCGTGCAACAAGCTGTGATTGAGCAAGCTGCCTATGAACAAGCTCAAGATTCTTTCCCTGCAGAAGTTCGCCGACTTCCTCAAGTTGGAAAGAGTCCCAAAAGAAGGAGGAAAGGACGGGTCACCACCTTGACCAGCCAATATGGTGGAGCCCCTCCGGTCTACTTGGGACCATCTGAACCTCTTCAACTTGCAATCCAAGATGGAGATCCCTTTGCTGAAGATCCTCCTGATGAAGACGATGCTGATGTGAGGGCACGACAAGCCTCACAACTTGAGCCTGTGCTCCATCGAGCTGAAATCCAACGACGTGAAGAATGGCTCAAGATCGACCCTGACATCCGCAAGATCCTCAGAACATTGCATGTCAACTTCGGCCATCCCACCAACATCACCTTGCAGAGGGTTCTCCGCCGACAAGGTGCAAAGCCAGAAGCAGTTGCTGGCGCTGAATTGTTGTCATGCGATGCTTGCGGTGAAAGTATCAGAAGGCGACGTCCCAAGCCAGTTCGTCTTCCCAACAAGTATGTCTTCAACAACCACTTGCTTGTCGATGTTTTCTATGGAAAGGACATTGAGAATGAGTCTTTTTGCTTTCTCAATGTGATTGATGATGCGACTGGATTCCAAGTTGTCAGCTGTCTTGGAACTGTCCGTGGCCCACCTGCGTCCAAAGCTGTTCTCTGGCATTTCTTGACATCATGGACTTCATGGGCAGGCCTCCCTCAGTCGATCCAAGCTGACTTGGGGAAGGAATTCATGGCTGACTTCACTGCCTACATGAAACAGTTTGGCGTTGAGACTGAGAACATGCCGCTCGAAGCCCCATGGAAGAGCGGAAAAGTTGAACGAGCCGGTGGCCTATGGAAGGACATCCTCATGCGAACTGTCCATGAGATGCAGCCGCGTGGTTTGGACGACATGATCCTCGCCACGTCCATCATCACCCAGTGCCGCAACTCCTTTCCAAGAAGCAACGGCTACTCGCCGAACCAATGAGTTTTAGGCCAACCAGAAATCAGACTGCCTGGCTCACTTTTGAGCGATGAGGAATCCCAACGTTTGGAGATTCTTGAGGCCGCTGAAGACCCAAAGTCAGCAATGGCCAAAACTTTGAGTATCAGAGAAGCCGCAAGAGTTGCCCAGATCGGGCTTGACACTGACTCTCGTGTGCGACGCGCCTTGCTTCACCAGTCCACACCTACGAGAGGGCCTTTTCCTGTGGGAAGCAATGTTTACTTTACTTCCTCCGGCTTCAGATGCCCAAAGGCAGTCGACGAAACTACAAATGGTTTGGTCCAGCCCGAGTCATTGGCTGCGAGCTCAGATCTCCCACACGGCTTCAAGATGAAGAAGAACTTCCCACCGATGGTGGACAGCCCAGAAGCTACTGGCTCAGGTATGGTTCATCAGGTGTTTTGGTGACAGGTGAGCAGTTGCGTTTTGCAAGTGAAGACGAGCTGATTGCCGCTCATACAATTCCACAAGAAGTTTTGGAGCCTGAATATGCACGTGGAGCAAGGAACTTTGTTGACCTGCGAGGTCCTCTTGCTTCCCCTGCTCAACCTGAAGGTCAAGAACCTCTTGCACTACCAGCTTCATCAACTGGACCACCTGCTCTGCCATTTCCTGCACCTGCCGATGAACTTCAGTCTCCAGGGTACTCTCCCAGTGAGTTTGCACCTGATGCTGAAGGAGATCAACCTATGCAGCCGACTCCAACAACGAATGATGAAGTTCCCCAAGGGCCTGCAGACCCTCCTGATCAACCAATGGGTCATGATGACCACCAACATCCTGCCCATGACCAGCAGTTGAGCACAATTTCTGGAGCTCCTGAACCAGAACCACAGCCGATCAACACACCAACAGGTCAGGCACAACTTGGACTTGGACTTCAGCCTGTACCTGTCCCTTTTCTTGCACCTCAGACTGGCAACCTCCAAACGGCACTTCGAGACCCAGATCGTCTTGATGGCTATCGAGCCGTCCAAAGACAACATGGCCAACCACCTCAGAGGCCTTACTTTGTTGAAGACGATGATTTTGAATGTGAAACAATGCCTTCAATCCGGAGAGGATGCTCAACTATGAGGGTGAGGCATTTACCCCATCCCAGTCAGAAGAGGAGCAAGAACAATGTTTTGTTGAAGGCCTTCAAGGACCTGGTGATGTTTTCCTCACAGGAGAAGCTGTGCGCTCTGAGATTTCCCTGAAAGATCTTTCTCCAGAAGATCGTGCCAAGTACGATGACAGTATGGCAAAGGAGTGGTCATCCTGGCAAAAGTTCAACGCCGTGGAAATCCTTTCACCTCAGCAAATTGAGGACCTGCCCGAAGATGCCAAGATCATCGGGACAGATGGGTCCACACTGACAAGAACCAGAAAAAGCGCCTCATGTCTGCCGCTCTTCAAGGCAGAACTGGAAAGTCACAAGCTCAAATTCAGAAAGAGTTTCCTCTGGAAGCGAAGAGCCGTTTAGTTGTCCAAGGTCATCAAGAGACCGACACTGGTATCAGAAGTGATTCACCAACGGCCAACCTTCTTGCTTTCAATTTGGTTTGTGCAGTTGCTGTTATTCAGAAGTTGATTGTCATGGCTTGTGACGCATCCACTGCCTACCTCCAGTCAAATGGCATCAGCCGCTTGCTGTTGCTCAGGCCACCGAGACCACCTCCTCCTGGAATTTCTCCTCATGACCCTCTCCGAGCACTTGGCTCAATTTATGGTACCAAAGATGCTGGCAGAGCTTGGTGGAAGAAGCTCTACAAAACCCTGAGGTACTATAACTGGATCATGTTGCGTCTTGAGCACGCACTATTTTTCTTGGTGGTGGATGGAAAGCTGTGTGGCATTCTCATCACACATGTCGATGATTTGTTTTGCGCTGGAGAAGGTAAACAGTTTCATGTTTCCATTGAGGCCATGCAAAAGGGCATCCATTTGAAGATCAACAAGGGCAAGTTTCGTTTTTGTGGAAAGAACGTTTTTCAGCCTGATGATTTTTCCATTGAGGTCGACCAGTACGATGCCATTGAGGCGATCGACTACATGGTGCTGCCTGGTGACAGGCGAAAGATGGTGAACAGCCCTCTCACAGAGGCTGAAAAGTTTTTGTTTCGTGGCCTCATCGGCCAGATGGGTTGGGTCACACGCCAATCTAGGCCCGACCTCATGGTGAACGTTAGCGTTGCTGCCCAAAGTATGAGTTCCCCAAAGGTGAAGGATGTGATCAATTTGAACAAGCCGTGAAAGCCCTCAAAGAGAGCTACCAAGCCAAATGGAATTTCATTTTCAATGACAAGTTGACCTTGGAAAACTGCAGCGTTTTCGTTTTTGCTGACAGCAGTTTTGCGAATGGCGAAAATTTGAAGTCCCAGTGCGGCTTCATCACTGGTCTTTCTGTTTCTGCACTGAGGGATGGATCCTCCTGCCCCATCATGATCCTAGAGACGTATTCAGGTAGCATCAAAAGAGTTTGCCGCAGCACTCTGGCTGCTGAATCGAATGGATTTTTGAATGGAGTTGAAGCTGGGGCTACTTGGGGACCCTGCTGATGGAGATCACGCATCCAGGTGAGAGACTTTTAGATTTAGATCTTCAATTCGTCAAAAGCAAACTGATGTGCTTCACGGACGCAAAGAGTCTGGAACAGACACTGAACCGTGATGCAGGTCAGCCGACCGATAAGCGTGTCCGAATCCTTGTGTCACAGATCAAAGAGATGATAGGTGAAAACAACTACGAAAATGACCCTGATGCTTTCGCAATTTGGACGGACACGTCCCAAATATTAGCCGACGCTCTCACCAACCTTGGTTGCGAGAGGGATTCCCTTTTGCATGCGTTAGAGAGGGGCCAGTGGCAGCTAGAGCCATCTGAACAGGCCAAGCTGCGCAAGGTACAGATTCGAGCTGGCAGACATGCCAGAAAAGCAGCTAGGAAGTTTGCAACTTCTGCTGCCAGTAGCAACACTGTGAAAGCTGAGGACGGGTGTGAAACGACCATTGCCAAACAGACCTCATAGCCTCATGTCCACCTGCTCCAGCATTCACAGGTACTTCCAAATGCCCAACTGCTCTGCACAGGGCGCCCTTTAAGCTCAAAAAGGCAGCCGTCGCTGCGCTTCGCCGCAAGCCGCAGTTTGATTCTATATAATTTATATGATGTAGGCAATAAGAGCCTTTCATGCTTCAAAGAAAGCAGCTTGAAGTTTTCCAGAGTGACGATGGTGGCAACTCCATATAGAACTTGAGGATTTCTATCAAAGTCTATTGCACTGAATAAACACGAAGCAGAACTAGATAAGACTGAACTGTTTATTGGGAAAGCCGCAGCTGGCCCCGACAAAGGACAAAATACACAAAACCCAGTTAAAAGGCGTCAGTCCACAGGTATACAATAGCATGCAACAGCAGTCTTTTTCAAAAGGTATCAAATCATATCAAATCAGCACTCTGGGCCATAGGGGTGATTGCTTCTCAGGCATTTTTGGGTCTCGAACTTTGCAGTTTCAACCGGCATTGTTTGATATTGTTTGCCTGTTCGGCATTCTTGGGATTTCGTGGCGAGGCTTCGAGCTGCTTTGGATGCGTCTAGCAGATCCATTGCAGCCGGCTCCGGTGTCACTGCGAGAGCTAGCCGCATTTGGGGCAGCTTCACGTTTCTTGGCTTTCCCATGTCAGCGATGTTTCAGTATTGGTTCAGCGTATTGATACTTCAAGATTTAACCAGCAGGATCTCCAGGGCTAGTCATCTTCCTCTTGGCTCGTTTTTAAAGTGTTCTTGGGTGCAATGAGATCTCCACAAACCTCCCGTAGAGGGGTTGAGATTGTTTTGAGATTGGATTATGGAGTGTTGCCGTTTTTTTGATGACGATCTACCCGTTGATCGCAACTGCAACATTGCTCAGTCGACAGCGAGGCGAGAGTTATGTCCTGACTGGAGCATCTCGAAGAAGGCTTCAATTGCTGCAAATGTTTGCAAACCACAATCTGACAAATTGTGTCATCAAGCTACTGTACGATGTGATTTTGTATCTTTCACGTGGTTTTACAAGCCCGATTTATGTCTAGAGTCTGGTACCATATTGTACAGTAACGGCCGAGTTTTCCTTCTGCGATTGGCGAGGTTTGCCCTGGACGTCCTCAGTGCTGCATGTGGTGTGATTGCAACAGGGAAGGCGTTGCAGATAGTGCGGAAACTTTGCTGCTTGGCCAGAATGCCAGATGCCGGAACGCTGCGGGATTGGACACAGATCGAAGGAGATCATTTTGACATCATCCGTACGTTCAGCCCCATTCAGCCAATAGTTTTTTTTGTTTGGCTTCTTAGGAGATTTTCTTCCTGTGGTCGTGCTACTAACTACACATGAGAGTTCACATGTTGCAGGTGCAACAGTGTAGAAATCACTCAACTGCACTGACTGGATTGCGACGCTTAGGCTTAGATGCTCATCCAGCAGTGGTAGCAAAATCAGAGGAGACCAGACATCACAGTGGTATTTAGGGAACTGAACCTGCATGCGATGTGGATAGATGTGGATAGTTAGCTGGGTCTACTCGCAGTGCCACAGCAAAGGAAAGGAAGACAGCAGCTTAACATCGTAATTTGTATCAAGATGTGTCAAGCACGATCATGACGGTGGTCATAAGATGAACCCGGTCTGTGAACGACAAGTCCTGGGCACATTTTTGAAGCGCTCACAACATGCAGGCTGTGGATTTGGTGGAATGTGAGCTCCCCCGATGCTTTCAACAGCCGGAGGACGGATATCTTGGGGAAGATAAGACTTGGAGAGACAGAGAGGTGAGTCAGTCAGACTGTTTGAGAGAGAGAGAGAGTGTGTGTAGAATCCAGTCTGTCATTTTACTTATATCATGATGTTTGCGTTGGAAGAATTGGTTCCTTGTGTCAATCAAGTCAGTACAGAGGATTGCGATAGAACAGTAATATGCTACGTAACATTGCTGTGTATACAGTAGTTCGGCATTCTTTCTGAAAGCATGAGAAAGATAGCGGAGAATATTGTGAGTACGTAGTGGGACTTGTAGAATGAGATGAGATTAGGGCAACTCTTCCAACATATTGTTAATTTTCTATAGTTTTCTTGTGTTACTGTGAGTGAAGGCAAGGCATTTGGCTTCAGATGGCTTCAGTCTTCCAATCCGCGACCTGCTAAACCGGGTGCTCATGGCCTCATCTTCTGAATCATCTGCGAAGCATAAGAAGGAAAAGAAGAAGGACAAAGGCAAGAAGGATAAAAGTGATAAAAAGAAGAAGAAGGAGGACACGTTCGTCATATTGGTTTTATTATGGACTGAAGTTGCAAAACTGGTGTCGCGATGGTAGTTTGACAGACAATTGTTCAGAGTTTTGGCGGTTTTGTGGATTCTTGAGTGACAAAGCCGCTGAGGGTCGCTTCGAGGCGAGGATGAGCTTGATGATTCTGATGATGATGATGATGATGATGAGGATGAGGACGAGGATGAGGACGATAGGGCCGCTAGGGCCGACAGGGACCATAGGGACGATAGGGCTGATAACGATGGCGATGGCGACGATAGTGAGGACAAGGAATTATATATTTGAGTGTCTTCTTGTTGCTTTGAAGATGCGACATGCTCCGGCCCTTCTAGAGTCTCGCAACTCCATTGCCATTACTTCGAAAGCGACGGGCAAAAACTCCTGTTGGCCCATTTCTCAGATAGAAACCACCGTGATGACTTTCTTCTAAAATTATGTTTCACGATGTTTCACGTTTTTCCCCTTCAATTGCTGAAGTTTCCTGCCAGGAGAAAAAGTTAAAAAAGAAACAGAAAAAAGACCGAGAGGATTCATTGTCTGAAGTGATTCATAGAAAAACCGGTTCTGTTAAATTACCTTGCATTTAAGCCATGCATATTGCAACAAAGGGATAAACACATAGACTGATTAACTGTCTCTATCAAATGTTCGTTCTTTTGGCCGGCGCACTGACTTAGCAGGAGGAACTACAGAGACAGAGTTTTGAAGCTGCTCTAGCAGCTGCAGCTAGAGAGCGCGAAAAAGAAAAACAGGGCAGTGCAGACAACATGGAAAAGAAAGACTCGAAGCTTACAAACAAGAGGACCAGGGTCTTGGAATGTCCTTACAATTGCCGGTACTTAGACAGTGTATGGGCAGAATGTATGCCAAGAAGAGAAGGACTTGTTGCATCTGCAGTCCCATGGTGCCACTGGATTTCCAGCACTTCATTCACTATATTCAATACCCAGATGAACCCTTGAAAGCAGGACAAACGAAGAGAGAAAAAAGGAGAAGAAGCAAGATCAGGAGGCTGTGAAAGCCACTTAAAAACATAGTTTTCCCAAGTTTTTGGACGAAAGGTGATCTGAAAGATTGTGTCAATTGGTAGCTTACTGTAGACCTTGATGGATGACCTTGATGGATGGGACAGTAGTGCAGGGGACATGGTGGTGCAGCCTGAACACATCAAAACGTTGCGCATAGAAATGCCAGGACTCCAAAAAGCAGAAGCCTGCAGTACCACAAAAAGGCTCAGGTGAAACCTCAATTATAGATGCCTATTCCTATGATCCCACCAAGAAAGCATCTGGCGACTATTCGAAGCCAGATGCACTGTCGCTAGCAAATTCTGGTCTGGACATTCAGAGAGCGATCTATCAACAAGACCGTAGTGAGTACACTCCGGAGCAATTGCGGCGTGCTGATCAGCTGGCAAGGATGAGCTTCTTCATTTGCAAGTAATTTGAGGACAGCCTGCGTGGTCTCAACCAGCCCAACATCTTCATCGCAAGCTTTGCTGCAAAGTTGACACTTGATTCTCTGCCCCGTGGAGGGTATGATGGTAAAAGGAATGCCTTCCCCAAAGGGCTTGCCCTATGGCCCTATGGCACCCTGTAATCAAGGAGTTTGCCTCTGTACTTACAAAGACGCTGGATGCGCGGTCAGGAAATGTGAAGGGCCGCAACGTTTTGGACCGATGCGAAACTCAGGCTAATGACTACGTGAAATCTTGCTAGGCTCCATGTCACTGTACAAAAGCGATAGAGGGCTCCTGCGAATTTTTCCTGAAGGTTGCAAGAGCGGCACTGCTAGTTGGGCAGTGGAAAAGACACAGCCCGATAGATGTGTTCAGAATCAAACTGCTTCCAGCAAACAACATGCCACCCCAGAAGTGCGTTCGTGCCCACAAGCTTCATATCGGATTCTTCACAGTTGGGGTTTTGATCTTGCGTTCTTTATCCATGTATTCCATGTCAAACTTGAATATTCCTACAAGTACAAGATGCTACAAGCTCTCGTAACCGATACCCAAGTGTGGAATGTTTGGCAGGTCAATGCTGCTCCATTACTGCTTCGATGGCAGCGGGGTGATCGGGACATTGATGCCACAGAGGAGCTACTTGTGACAAAGTTGAACATTCAGTCTGTGGGTATTGGTGGCTTGCATATCTCACTTTCTTATCTTTCTTGGTAGACATCAGCAAGCTCGACACAATCAGCAGACTGCTCAGTTACCCACGATCCCCAAGTTGCGTGTGATTTTTGGATGTCATTGGCAACACCTGTGAGTGAACCAAACTATGTTTTGTGGGCTTGCTTGATCGCACTTTGATGACCTCCTCTACTTTTGAAAGCGCTTTGTCAGACTGCAGCAGCGCTCTGTGAGAACCCAAATCCGCACTCGGCTCCCAACCTAGAACCGCAAGGCAAAAGCTGTGTCTTTGCAACATTGTGCCTCTGGCATCCGGAGTCAGCCTGAGTCCCTCAGTCCTCCAAACGATATGTGACGACTGCTGAGTCTGTTTGTTTCACACGCAAAATCACACAAAGGCAAGGCTTGAGCAAGTCATTCGCAGAGCTTGCCACTTGAGTACCAACAGCACAAGAGCTTACGCACTTAGTAGCGCGAGTTGACGAAAAGGAATTCCTTCCACATTTCTTCTGTAGGAGTCCGGCGTGTCTGCTTTGCATTTGGCAGCGGGCGACAATCACGGGCCACTACTGAGCGCACTCCTGATCCTCAATGCAAACCGCGACGTGAGCTTCAGTTGCACTGTTGACAAATAATGGAGGCAACAAACACAGCGAGAGTTTGCGACAGGTGGGCGAAACGCTCTTGAAGTTGTGGTGATTTGAAGCTTTGATATCCTTTGTCATCTGTCAAAATTGTTATATCAGTTATATCTCTCAAATTCTTTCAACGCCAACTGAGGCGCGATCATTTGGGCCGCACTGCGGCCCATTGGGCTGCTTCCCGTGCTCAGCCCTGCCTAGTGCTCTTGCAGCGTGCCGGCTTTGTGGGGGGCCCAGCCATGCACCAGAGCAGAAGTCACGGGCGCTTTTGTGAGATCCTCAATGCATATATGTTATTTGTAAGTGATTTGAATGATTTGGACATTATGATTGAGTCTGATTTGTACATGATGTGTTTTTGATAATTTCCATTTTTTTCATTGGCAGCATTTTATGCAGAGTCCTTTTGATTGGATTTGTTCAAAGGATCTACGTGCCCCTGATCTTCATGGGCGCACACCACTGGCTATTGCAAGAATGAATGGCATGATCCTTCAAGATTGAGACAGTGAGCCGTTAGTGCACTGCACCGAGTTCTCCAAGAGTTCTCCAAGGCAAGCAACTTGAAACATGTAGAGTTTGCTGAATGTTCGGAAGAGCCACTTCAGCGCCATTGTGGTAGCGAGCGAACAGATACGTCTCTGCAAATGTCGTCTACCAGGTCTGGCCAGACCAGGAATAGACAGACCAAAGAATCCGCAGTGCTGTGTGCACAGTGGCCACGGAAAACATGTCACAAGCTGTTTCAGTGCAAGCGCTTTCTATAGAACAAAGCGTTGGTGAACAAGATGGGACCGTGCATTTTTGGAGCTTGATTTAGGCTTTGCACCATTGGCAAGAGACCTTGCATGACTCGATCCGCTCTGACGGACTAAGGTGAGCAGAACCAGTTGGGGATGCATCTCGGCGTCCAGAAAGGTGACTTGGCATGATTTGGGAATCAATTCAGGTGATCACATAATTACTATATAGCGTTGGGAGAATGGGTCTGGAGGGTACCTTTTTAGTTGTGATCCAGAAACAGAAGTCGTGTCCAAGGTCAAACAATTCTTGACTCCGTCGTGCATCCTAGCTGCAATTTCTTGCAAGATAATCCTAGTGCGCCATGAGTCATACGTTCGCCATCCTACCTTAGTCTGGTATTTTGCTTCTCAGGAAAGGCAAGCCCGATATAGGGCCTGTGGTGGTCCTAGAACTGGGTTGTCATGCAGGCTAGTGGGACCGCGTCAGCTCTTGGAATACTGGAACCCACTGGCGAAAGGGTACTAATCTTCGTCAGAGATATTTTCGAACAAGCAAGTTCTTTGAACAATAGATGTACTATATCAGACACAAAGAAACCTTTCAAGTCGGAAAACTTTTCTGCGGATCTTCCAGTTTCATCCAATGCGTTTTTCAGAACTGCAAGAGTCACAGATGGCAGTACAGCGCCCTGTTTTGAACTTGTCGCAGCTTGCAGGAGATGGCACCTTGAGCATTTTCAAGGCACTTAAAGACCGTCCTGGCAGCAAGTCTCCCAGCAGCAGAGTAGCTTTTGTTTGGTGCACTGGGATCGAGACATCTCCCAGTGACAGAAGCCTCCAACAAGACGTTGGCCAAAGAGTATCGCTGGCTGCGAGTCCCTCAAAACATCTCAAAACTATGTTGGAATTTGGAGGTGTCGCGCTGCCTCTTTGGGCGACTAGCAGTTTTACAGCTCCTGCAGATTCTACAGATCGCCATGCATTTTTAGCAGTGCAGGTTAATCTTATGTTGTGCAAAGGATTATCAGCACGGAGACCAACAAGGAGTGGTTGAAGGCTGCCAAAAGAGCCTTGGCTGTTCCTTTCTTTGGGGGATCGCCCCTAATCAGGAAAAGGTGCCGGGGCATACCGTTGGGCCACCTTAGTGTTGTTGAGACTGGAGCAGAGACGGCGGCGCAAAACATTGTGCTGTCATTCCAACATTCAGCTTGGCAGTGGACAGTGGATCCTCTCCTGTCTGAATTTTAAGGAATCATTGCTCATGCAGGCCATGGCTCACATGTTCAGTCGGGTTCTCATTTTCTGAAGGGTCAAAGTTGGTTGAAGCAGTCGCAATTAGCAAATGGTGCAAGAGTGCAAAGCTATACAAAGCTGTGACTGCTTGTAGCGCCGCAGAATTCAGAGGTGGATTCCTCTGCTTTTGCCAGAGAAGATAGACTTCTCTGACTTTCTGAAGAAGGTGAAGGCATCGTGGAAGCAGACTCAAGCGTCAAGCTGCTTCAAGTGGAGCCAGAGTGTTCCGATCTTGAGCATCTAGATTCTGGATGATTCTGGATGATTCTGGATGATTCTGGATGATTCTGGATGATTCTGGATGATTCTGGATGATTCTAGAACATCTAGAAAGAAGATGAACGAAGCACGTTCAGGGCAAAACTTGCTGCCTTGTCAGGATGACTATCAATTGAAGAGTTTTGACTCTATGGTCTTTGATCATGAGGAGTGTCGGAGTCATGTGCAAACGCAAACTTGGGGTAGGGAGTCACTAGTTGCAGCTTCAGGAAACTCACACTGCCACCACAATACTATATCACCATATCTTTTTGCATCTGATTTTCTTTAAAATCGTCGCCCTTCATGATACATCGTAATGTTCCAACCTATTTGTGATGCACATCGCCAGGAGAAACTGTTTCTGCCCTATTTGAAGACAATTCTAGAGCAGAAAATGCTGAGAGTCTGAGCAGCATGGAGCAGCATTGAGTTCGAATGGTTGAGACTCTTTGACCAGTCAGAATTGTTTCTCCTTGTGTGTGTGCGCCCTCTTCTACGCGTTTCTGCTTCGCATTTTGGAGATTGAAGAAAGATTCATTTGCAGGCAGAGCAAATCAAACATTATTCCCCTGCTGTCGTCAGCCTCTTTATGAGTTAGGAGCTGTTCCGTTTTAATTGTTTTTTAATGATTCAGATTGTCTCAGCGGAATTTGGCAGTTATTTTGTTACAAGTTCCTGCCTAGAATCGAAGGTTCAATCTCTGGTTTTGGCCCAAGCCCAAGCATTTATAAGGAGTTGGTGGAACCGTACAGATTGACAACGTTAAAAGGAGCAGCTGCGCTTCACAATGCACTTGACGCTGACAGCAATGGCCTATCTCTCCTGAAAATCTTTTATTTCTCGTGTTGCAAATATGACACACCTGACGCATTTTTGGGGTGCCTGAGTGATGCAAGAGTTGCTATGGTATAGGTTGCACCCATGTTGGAGCAGTTTAGCTCGTGATCTAATAGATTTTCTAGAGAACTCTTTTCTTCGGATGAAATTTGATGACATTCTGAAGACATTCCTTGAGGGTCAGATTTGTCATGCTTCGACAGAAAGTTTGCTCCGAGAGGAAGGCTAGTGCCTTGGCAAAGTACCTGGACTTCGTGAAGCCTGGACACTTGCCAAGTCATGGCCAGTGCGATCCATTTCATTCAATTATAATATATATATATATTTATTTATTATTATCATTATTATCATTATTATCATTATTATTATATAATAATAATAATTATTAATTCTTCTTCTTCTTCTTCTTATTAATATATTAATATAGACAATATATGTTGATAGAATAATTTATGATATCATATTATGCACTATAACTTTCAGATACTTTTAGCCCTTGTGCATCAGGTGAATAGTGTGGCAATCACAGGATAGATAGGATAGTGAAGGATTCCTTCCACGGACTGTCATTTTCATTGTGAATGTGTGGGATTCATAGCCCTCGACCGAGGAAGGAATGGATTCAGCACACGGGTGATTCAGGTGCCGGGCTAAAGGTGCACAAATGTGAAAGCACCGAAGCAGCACATACATCTGGATTGCGAAAACATGGGTTACTCAGGCCACACATGCTTGACTTCTTACTTCTGGTTTTTTCGTGAGCCATGACTCCAGCCCACACTCTTCATCCGCCATTATGTTGCTACTGGAACCTCTTCGCCCCCAGCATGTCTGACTAGAGCACGTCCAGCACGTCCATGTTCTCCTCAGGTTGATGAACCTTATCCTGATGCTGTTGCAATTTCACAGTTCCTGGAGATTGCCGAGCTTTAGCAGGGCAAAAATAGTGCGCTAGAACTGGTGCTCTTATTTTAGATGTCGAGTGTTCACAAGAAAGGCATTGCACTGAGCCAAACAACTTGAAACATTGTCTCGAGAAGATTCCGTCCGGAATTGACTTTTGACATTTTTTGTTTGTTTTTTAAAGTTTCGTGGAATACCACTCTGTCAGGGCTGCTCGGGGAGAGTCAGTCAATCTGGCTTGTTTCTGCTTCTTCTTGATGACACGAGCAGATACATTAGTATACTTTGCAGTATGAAAGGAAACAACCCATTTACTCTCGCTCCATCAGAATATTTTTCTATACTCTCTCTCAGCAGATAGATTTCAATGCAGTGGATATCATATCATACTACTCAACTGCGATGGGAGCAGATTGAATCCAGATTTCAAAACCGATCCTGAGCACCCAATATTCTAGTCACTCTAGTCATTGCTTGCTAGGTTGACAGAGCCCCGAAGTGGATGATGAGACAAGCTGGACGGTACGAGATTCCTGTCGTGCTTTCAATAAAGCTCACTTACACCCTAATGATTTTTCATCTGAGTTTTCATCCATATCACCACCCACCCCGGAAAGCATGGTCAAAGGTTGCAAAGCAAGACCGGAAACGTTTTGCTTGGTTTTACTCCTTTGAACAGAGTTTGCAAGAAACTTGTGCCCAACGGCCTGTATCCTTCGTTACGTCTGAAGGTACTTGCCTGAGTACTTGGTGCACCCGCCGTCATTTTACAGATATCTGAGATGGTGTGGGGGCCAGGGTTTTGGGAGGACTGGGGTTTGGGTGAAACATTTTAACATGTAACCTCGAGACGGGTGCACTCTATAGAGGTTTGAGCAGGAGACCAAACAGATGGCTAATGACGCCAAGTGAATCCAAGCGACTTCAATTGACGCTGCAGCCGCTTCATGGAATCTTGGAATGCCAGGCGATGCTGAGTCACACGGATTTCTTCACGGTTTGCAAGACGCGTCCCAGTAGCACACAGAATCGTGGGATTTCTGGGAGTGTGACATTTGCAGCATGAATTCTCTTATGCCGGCAACGAGGCCAGAATTGGCATGCGAAATTACGCTGCAGCCGTGCGCTGACATGTTGGACAAGTAGCGTATCAAGAAGTTGGATAGACACACCTTTGCGCTTCTCTCCATGTATGTTTGGACGCTCACGATGTTGATGCTGCTTCCAAGAGCCCTTGAACCTTCTGACTATGCATCCTTTCGGGCCCACCACCCATGTCCACGGTAGAACTTTCCCAGTGATTGCATGCTGTTTCTAATAGCCGTTCTGTACTGCATGATGAATCTGTTTGCAAAGAAGAACTGGGCCGCATCAAAGTTTGCAAAAAAAATGCTGCATGCCAGGTACCGCAGGTATCCAAGCCTGGATTCTTTGATCATTTTCTCTGACATTTTGGTTATTCCAGCGCCGGCCTTGCTCTATTGCGGATACTGCATGCTTGGGATGTGCAGCAGATCTCATCTTGTCGAGTTGTTTCATTGCTGAAGACAAGACCAGGGTAGTTACTAGTTTCAATGCTGCTCAGCAGTCAGCGCTCGCTTCTATCGATGATGAAATCCCAAAGCTTGACTACGCTTGAAATGCCTAGTTTACTGCACTTCAGTACTTGCACTCTTTGGTTGGTTCCAACAAGGACAGACACTAGAGATGTCTTTCTGATAGGCACAATACTAGTACAGACTCTGCTTTGCAATTGCCAAGGTAGCCATGGGAATGAACTGCAGGATGGAGCCCAAGGCTCGAGAAGACTTGGTTCAGATCCAAAGTTCACAGAGAGAGGAGATACAGAGAAGATCTTAGAAAAACATAGAAAAAACACCGTTAGTCGCCTAGTCGCCTTTAGTGTTGAAGTTTGGTCGGCCCTGGCCCTGACAGGTTGGTCCTCAATTCGACTTTGCCCTCGAGACCCCGGAGGATGCTTTGGAAATGTGGATTTTCCTGCGTTTCCTGCGTTTCCTGCAAAGACTTGAACACAGTTGCTGCGCAGTTGCTACACACGTGCTATAGCAGGACATGGAGAAGCTGAATCTGACCCCCGATGTGGAGGCCACCATCCTTCAAATCTTTTCAGTGCTGACTTTGTTAATGTTGCGCAAAGTCCATTTCAGCAGTGAAGGCCAACATTTTGACCATCAAAGTGTTCATATTTCTTCATCACTGCATGTTGTTGTGCAAAAGGAGTTGGTGCATAAAGAAATGTAGGTCAAATAGCTGTCTTCAGATGTACTATTTGGGGGTGCCTAGTGGCCTAGTGGTTCGCTGTAGAGGCAACTCTAAGCTATGTCTTCGATGCTGTGTATTGGACACGCCAGCAGGCGCAAAGCCAGGGGGGCGTGTTTGATCACAATCAGCAGCTGTTAGGAATTTCTTTAGAAACGTTGGCTACAGTGGCGAAGACATTCGAACATTGAGGATGGGGGAGGTGAAAGGTAATGCAATGAAATGTCAAGCATTTGGCATGATATGATACTGCTTGATCACATACCTCTGCAAAGGATGTGGTTTTGTCTAGGTCTAATTTTTTCAGCACGGTAAAACCTTGCATAGCATGATTCATGTCAGAATTTCAGCATTTCCATCACGTTGGAGAGCTTTGCATTAGTAGTGTGGTATGTCAAAGCAATATACTGCTTTTTAATGGTTTTCCCTAATTTTCCCTCTGAGGTGAAAAACAAAGTGCCAGTCATCGGCTTCTCTGGGGCACCATGGACTCTGATGGGCTACATGGTGGAAGGCACAGGAGAAGCAAGAGAAGTTGGGTGTCAGTTCTTGTTGGTTTGCTCTTGATTCACTTGATCTTTTTGCCGGCAATTTGATGTCGGAAGTACTTTTGGTGTTTGATGGTTGGTGTTCGACATGTCTTTTTCGTCTGCAAGACAGTGCGTGCTTGAAATGTCTTGAGAGCATCAGAGGTAGGGTGTGCGCCATTGAAGGTGGTGCTGTTCGCAGCTTTGATCGTGCCAAGAAATGGCTCTACCTTTACCCAGAGGCCGGGCATTGACCTAAAAGACTATAAAAGCAAAGCTCTGGCATAGCTCTAGCTAGCTTAGATCTGAAGATAGTGATGAACTTTTGAAGAAAAGAGGGAGGCTGAGACTCAGGGAAGCTTGAGGCTTTTTTGACAGCTGTATCTTGAAAGGCATCTCGCAAGCTGCTTTCTGCCCTACGAGATATCGTGGCTGGATCCTTTGAACTGATGTGAAAGGATTGGATTTTGCTGAGAAATGAATGCACTTTCCCACGTGAAAAGAAATTCGCTTCTCATGCTACGTTGTTGTGTAGACTCGCCCTGATCGAGGTTGAGTATTTGGTGGGTCAATTCGATTCTGGAGCACCGCTGTTGACGGCTGGGTATCTCAATCACTCCGGGGGTTTGACAGATGTTCTGGGACATCAATTCGCTGAGGTCTTTGACACCAATTGCGGTGAGATCCCACCAAGGCTTTGTTTGTTTTTCCTAGCGGATTCTGGCGTCGAAGAATCAATTGTTGCTGTGGAATTGGTTCTGATGATGGGTGGTGATGGATGTATTGACCCTGTGAGAGTGTTAGACAATGTGCTTCTGCAAGTACTCTCAGATCATGCTAAGGAGCATATATTTGCATGTATATACAATATCTGTGAGTATTCATAGGTAGCAGTATACTGTCAATGTTTAGATTTTAGACGTGAAACTTGCTGGATGCCGGTATTTCTCTCAAATTGCTACCGCAAATTTAGCTAGATCACGTCTGAAGTCTTTCGATGTGATTTGGTGATATGGTCGTTTGGTCTGTCTTCGCAAACTTGCAGGCTCTACGACGAGTTCTGTGTGCCTGACTTGAAATACATCGCTACAGAGGCCAGAAAAAATAAGGCATGCGACCATGCCTCCCTTGAAATTTCTACCCAAAAAGTTTAAACCAATATACAGTTCAATGCCTAGGATTGGAGAAATCGGTGGGAATCAACACGTTTGAGCAATGAATCTGATTTATAGGTAGGTTGGGTTTCGGTTTCGGATCTGGCATTCTTGAGATTGTTGTCTTTTAAACCCATAACAGGCTGGCATTGACAGTAGTTGAGCATATTTGAGCCCTGCAAAAGACCCGGAATATGCATCGTTGGAGCTGTTCAAATTGCTGAAATTTCTATTTGCAAAGCAGCGAATACGTTCATGCTCTCAGAATTTTGATTGATGGTCATGGTGCTTTATTTGCTCATTTCACCCTGATGTGGGACTGTCTAGTTGTCTGCATTCAAAGGCACTTTTGATATCTTTTTTTACGAGTCATTAGCTCGGTTAATCCTGAAAAACTGATCAGTGCCAGCTCAGATCATGTCAATGTGAGGTGAAAAAGCGACGCCCCGGCGCTCTGGTCTCTGTGTTCCCCAAAGATGGGGAGTGTGGAATCTCAGCGACAGTGCAGCACTTTGGAGTTCGCTTGATCTTTTGGGTTCCTGACATTGACAAGAAGGGCCCGGTGTCTCACGATGATCCACATATACACATCAATCTTTGGACGGTCAGCTAGTTGTTTTCAAGCATTTGTTCAGGTCAGCAGCTGGACGACCTTTAGATTTAGGTAGCGACGTCAAAGAATAACCCCATGCACTTAGGAGCTAGTCAGGTATAAAACAGTGGTACTTTTTGACCTTTTGCACTTACCTTAAGCGTGACACTTCAGATAAAACGCAGTTCAGCAACATGCTTTAACATCCTCCTTTCTCATGGACTGACTCGGGTAAAACCTTAGTTTGGGGTTTCCTTGGTTCCAGTCAGCTGCAGAATGGTCCTGGCGCTGCTGATGCAATCGGAAGGTTTGGAAATGAGGGTTTCAGAGAGTAAGATTGAGTGTGGTCATTTGTATTGTCACAAGCAAAAACAGTGATTTGAAACATGCAAGCGGTATCCAGATAATCGACCAGCATATGTTGGGTGGCTGAGATCATGATCGTAGATCAGAAATGTTACTTTCCCATTGCATCAAATCATAATCACATCGCTCAAGGTGCAGAGACCCAGAACTTTTCTTCCCGTCTCTCTGAGAGTGTGAGTTTCTGAGGATGGCTACATTTGAAGACAGCGACTTTGATGTGGTTGGAGTGAGCTGGACGACGTCTCCGGCGGAGGCGTGAAGATCAAAGCCGTGTGTAAAAAATGTGCAAATTTACCTTCTGCTTAGTGTCTTGTCCAAGTGCATCAGATGCATCATTGGGGGAAACAAAGACCCTGTATGCAGATGTGTGCAGTAGAGTGTCCAGCCAAGTACGCAAGATGGGAAAGCGTGCTATGCGTGCTGTGTTGACTTCAGAATTTTATTGCTGCCAGGCGCGGAGAAGTTGTCCGAGCAAGTGCTGCCGGGCATGTTTGCATGCATACACGCATGGTTCAACTGGTTGGGACAGCTTCTTTCATGGCGTTACTTGCTTTGGGACATTTGAACATTCTCTATGTATGCTTCCAAATACGATCAACTTTCCTGCTGATAGATGCTTGCAATTCTACATAGAAGCAGCAGTGTGCATTCAATCGTGTCTCATTCAATGATTCTATTCTTGCCTTACTGAAGCGACATTCGGCTACTCTTTGCAACAACCTCTTAGCTGCGAAGTGGCATACTCTTGCCAAGCAGTTTGTTTGCTGTGCTTCTCTGAAATCCACTTTGGCAAAAAAAAACAGACAACCTGGAAGGAGCTGCAAATGAAGAAAGGAATGCATTGTTTACATTCGCCTGCGCACAGAACATGCATGTTGTATGTGTATGTATGTGTTATATTGAGAAACAAATCGACATTGTACAGGTATATGCAGTGTCATAACCGACATGTGCCGGTATACATTGAGGATACAACACGTTCCAGTCAGTGACAGAGATGGAAAGAAAGAAAAAAAAGAGACTTCATGGTCAAACTGTCAAACCATTGCTGAACCTGTGGCACTGCTGGAACACATTGGAACACTGGTATTCTGATGACAGGACGCTGCAGGGCAATCTGGATCCTCACTTGTCCCGGACTCAAACAGACACAGATACTGGACAGATACTTCAATTTCCATCAATTTCCCACGACGGGTTCCTGCATCGCACTCCGAGGCTATATGCAGACACAGAGCAGATTCGAGAAAGAACGGTCGCAATGGTCAAGGAATTTGGTTTGATCCTTAGAGGACCGCATTTTATTCAGCTTTAGTGACTTAAATGCATTTTATTCAGCTTGTCTAAGGCCCTTTTGCAAGTGTTGCCATTCTTGTAGAACCAAGGGGTGCCAAAGTACATTTGCAACCTTGGTCATGGCATGCCCTGGCACTCAGTTTTTGCTTTCTGGAGCAATCTAGAGATCAAGTCTGAAAACAAAACGCGCGATGCAATGGACAGCATGAGAAACTGGAGGGTGCCTGGAGCCCTGGCTGAAATGACTTCATGTCGCAATGCTGCAGGGTGCCGACGCATCCAGTGGAAGGCCCCAAAGCTTTCATGGAGGCAGTGGACAGCGTGTCCAGCGAGGACCGTGCTTTGCCCTTGAGCAGATGCCAGAAAACTCGTCCTGTGAAAATCACATGTTGGCTATTTTGATTTGAAGACTGATAAAGAGTGATGCACCTTCAGCATTCGCTGTGGATGGTATGTTTGAAAGCGAACATTCACTGCCTTCTCATGCGAGGACGCTCCATGAAGCCAGGTTTTTTCAACTCAGAGAGCCCGAGTACTCTGCTTTTACAAAAAGCATGCTTCTTGACTCTTCATACTTTTATCAGCTTGACTCATACTGTCATGAATGCTAGTCAGTCTTTGCCCGAAACACTTGCTCGCAACCCTGCAGAGTGATGAAGGATGGATGTCCTGCAGACTACTCATCTACCAATCTACCGGCCGATTCAACGACTGATCCACTTATCTATCTATCATTATCTAAGTATCCACAGTTCAATCCAATCCTCCCTCCATCCATCATCCATTCAGTCAAATCTTTGTCAAATCATGAGCACAAGGATAGAAGGCAGTCAATGCAAGATCAAAGAGTTCTCTGCCCATCGCAGGGTGGTGGCTTTGGAGCTGGTGTGGTCAAAGCCTCTGAAGCTCATGTAATGCAGTGTGAGAATGGCCAATGTGAATGGAAGCATAGTGCAGAAGCGAAACCACACTGGGAGACGCAGAGAGTTGTGGACGTCACTTTGGAAGGGGATTCAGAGAACCTGCCCATACCCACCTCGAACACCCGCACATGCACAGACCAACATGAACGCGATCAGCTTGCCCCAAACTTGCATGCACACAATCAAAGAGTTACAAAGAAAATGTCAACCAGATGCATCGGAGGACATCGCTTTGCCCTTCACATGAGCCACAACAGAATGGAGAACCCCAAGTCCTGCACTGTTCCTTCTCATGGGCCGTTGAACTGCAGGTGAACTACACAATTTTGTAGGTTTATCACAGACAAGGTTATGGGGATTGTTCATCATTTTTCTTCGTCTTCCCCCCCTCGCCCTTTCACTCTCTCTCTCTCTCTCTATTCCCCCCACCTCTCTCCCTCTCTCAGTGGCAGTGTGTTTGATGCTTTCTTCAACCAGGCCGGTAGAAAGTATGAAGCTGAAGCAAAGCACAAGTTTCATTTTTCTTTGCCATTGTCTGTTCACGAAAGGCAGCTTCTGCTAGCTGAAGTCATTCTTGCTTTAGAAAGTGTTGCCAGGTTTGGAAGCAGTTTTGGCGTGTCTCAATCCCCCCCTCACAAATAAACGCCTGTTCATCAGCATCATCAGACTTTCCACGTCGTATCTCCCACACCGTTCTTTCACCACACCTTCCTCGTTCTCCGCGTACCTTCCCAGCCAGCTTTCGTCCCTTACTCCTTGGCCTCAAGAGAACACAAATTGTGTGGGAATCCTGCGCAATGTTTATTAACTTACGGATACTTATGGATACTTGTGGATACTTATGGCCAATCAGACTGCCTTTTTTTCTTGCCCAACCTTCTGGAGGGCATGGTGCCCGTTGGACGCAACTGTGTGGTTGACTGCAGGATTAGATAGGGCTCAAGGTTCGAGATATTTGGCGTCAACTTGGCTTGAACGAAAGGCAGTTCTTTGTAGGAGTGGCTACAATGCTAATTAGGATCGCAGGAGGTGAACTTTTTAATCCTGTATGCGATTAGGTAGTAGAAGTGGCCATATGCTGAATTTGAAACAGGGAAAGCACTTGGATACGCAAAAGCGACGACTTCGACTTCTCAAACACGCATCGGAAGTCCTGAATTCAAACCAATACAACATCAAACATTTACGTCGCTATCATAAAATGGGGCACTTGAATCTTGGCTGTCTCACACCAATCAGGGGATTTTTTTTTTCCTCGCGCATTCGGAATGGTCTTGCCAATCTCCTTTTCCGATGCTCGCAGCAGAATGATTTCTTTTTCTGCGCGTTACAAATGCTGGTCGCAAATGTTTTCTGGACTTTAATTGCATCTCAAGTGCAGACTTACTTCGAAGGGTGGCGACTTTGGTCTTGGAACCCCAAGCCAAGCGGGGCCAGCACCTTCAATGGGATCTGTCTCGGCCCCAAGTTCGAAAGGAGAACTGTAGATAAAGTGTGATAAAGTGACACCTTGCATGTTTTTCCATGTGTTTACATGTTTCAAAGAAAGCGCAAGCTGAAACTGCTTGAAATAGAGGCTGCACCTCATCATGCCCCTACTTATGCATGAGGCCAGGGATTTGACGAGACTGGTGTTTATGTTTGCAATCGCTGTTTAAGGGCATTTAAACATTTCAAAAAGCATGGTCCAATCTGTCTACGGCCAGAGCAGGATACCCTAGGAGATCTAGTTGCATCCGGACTATTTGTCACGATGTTCCCTCTGCCATTGTGCCATGCTTTGATTTTTGACAATGCGTTCCTTTCTGGCAAGTGCTGTCTCTGACACTGGCAAACCAGATTTGACAATTTGATAGCAGGTTCTCTTTGCTCCTGTCGTTCCTTTGTCTGATCTTCCATAGTTCTTCGGTAGAAATGACCCCCAATCACAATAAATTGGATCCTAGCTTTGAGTGCTTCAGATGGTGACAGATTGCAATCGGTGTCAGCGCACCTTTGGGAGTCTCTTCGTTGCAACTCTGCAACTCCAAATTAACACTATCTTACACTACTGTATCTATGACTATCTGTCACTATCTATCACTATCTTACACTCACATGAGCTCCTCAAGGCTTCATGCTGTTCTTGTGATGGTGGTCAGAGAAAATTATGGCTGTGAACTGCAGCTCCGTTCGTGCAACCCTCCTGTCTTGTAGGTATATAATTTTCTATAATTCTTCTGAACAGTTCAGCACTGCAGCGCCATTTAGCAATTGCTGGCCTTCACTGATGGGATCTGATTCATTTGAGCTGTTTTAGCTGCGATCTGTCCTCTCACTGCCTCTTCCAACCTTGAATGTTGGCCTTCGTTGTAGAGATGCAGATCCGCGTTGATGAGCATCAGTAAAATTCGCCCACATAACAGGAGGTTTGCCGTTTGCCTCCTCTTCCTGTTGGTGTATATCGATTGGGCATGATTGGGCCCACCTCTGTAGCAACAAGGTTTTAGAGTCTTTCTGTTCATTTAGGCTTTGGGATAGGTGGGGTTACTGTTTGGACTAGAAGGGTTAGGGCTTGTATGGTTTCAGGGTTTTTTATATTATTGTGAATCTGGTTGTATTTTTTCCTCACCACAACACAACAAGTAGCATCACGAGCAGCGAAAGCAGTGCCGGGCCAGAAGGATGTTTTACCATGTTTTACCAGTATGAGCGAGGTGTCCCTCTAAGCCTCCTGGTAATTTATGTTCTAGCCGTCGTCGTCCTCCTCATCCTCCTCATCATAATCATCATCGTCGTCGTCGTCGTTGTCGCCGCCGTTGTCGGTTGTCGTTGTCGTCGTCGTCATCATCGTCATCACCACCACCACTACCACCACAGCCATTTTTTAATCATGCCTATCATCCCTATCATGCCCATCATCTCATCCCAACAAATATCATCCTCACGGTCATCCGTGTTTGCTCTCATCGGGGTCATCATGGCTATCGTGATCACCACTGTTGTCAATCCCATCATCGCGACCACCATCGCTTTTAGATCAAAATGGAATGCAATGGATCGGATAGATGGACATGTCACTGATCATATGATCATGTTGCATGTCATGTTCACGATGTTCACGTCATGGTTTGAATTGTGATAGGTGCCTGAAATACCTGAGCTGAACCAGGCCGCACTGCAAGGCCGTGACATAAATTCCATTTCATGGACCGAAGAAGTTTGAGCAGAAAAAGAGCGCGTTGGATCAATGTCTCTGGATTTTTGCAACTATGACCCTAGGACCAACAGGTGAGAAAAAACATTACTTCACTCTCAACATTTTGTATGACTTTCAGGTTTTTCGTCTAAAGGCCATCCTGTCGAGAACCAAACCCTAGGCAAGCTAAAGTACTTCAAGGTCCAAGGTTTTGAGTCAGGTGTTATGACAGCTCCCAGGACGAATGAAGCCTTGCCTTGCTACAAAAGTTACCCGAGTTCCGCCGGGTACAGTCTGCTTTCAGCACCGCCAAGAGGTTTCCCTGCAGGATAGTTTTTGCATGTTTGCTTTTGCTTGGCCATCATGCTAGCTGAAATAAAAGCATGTGAACTCACAATTTTTCTGATTTCGGCGTAGTTTTCTCTCCTTTGGTGCTCAGATTGAGGCAGCGACTTCCCTTGTGGGAGTCAGACACTTTAAGATTCGAGGCAGAAACTCCTAATTTCCTATCTTTCCTTTGATATGCTTTGAGGGTTTTCAAGATCCAAGTCCAAGAGAGAGAGAGAGAGAGTGGACTTTTGTGGGTGCCCGCCTGAAGTTTGGGTGGTGGAGATCAGATGCCTCAAGTACCAGTTATTCAGGGCAGATTTCATAGTCCAGTGAGCACAGCAAGGCGAAGATTTACCTGCTGCCCACATCGCATGTTTCAGCCAAAAAAAACGCGTGGGCGCGGGACACCTGGTGGATCTGCAAGAAGCCACGCAGTGAGGCAGGATGAGTTGGGAGTTGGGAAAGGTTTTCTATGCTCTTCTCACTTCTCACATGGGCATATACGGGCATAGTCATATTTGAGAGCGACATGTTGCTTGAATATTGCTTGAATATTGCTTGAATATTGCTTGAATATTGCTTGAATATTTGCGTGCAGAGGTTGTGAGCAGATATAATATATATATATATACACATAATATATATATATATATACACACATAATATATATAATATATATAATATATATATAATATATAATATATATATATATAATATATAATATATATATTATATATATATACACATAATATATGTATTCTCCAAAAGGGAGGGGCATGCATGAGCGCCTGACGCCCTGAGTTTGGGCTCATGAGGGCCCCCAGGTTGCTCTCAGGTCTCCTTGTGGGACAGAGAGCATAGCCTGGTGGGTCCTTTTTGGGTTGTGATTGAAGCCTCACCTCTCTCCATCCTGGCTCCCTTGTGGGGTGACGGTGGGGGGAGGGAGGGGTTTTTCGAGCAAGAAGTGGGCAGCCTGTTCCCCCTTGTGGGGCTTGGCTGCCAAAAAGTGAACTGAAAGGAGGAGAGGCCAGGAAGGGAGATTTGAGTCTCTATCCCTGGTGGTATTGACCACTGGGTTCCAGTGTCTTGGAGGTGGAAAGATGCAAGCCATCCGTCAGCAGCTGCTGGATAAGGGCGGCACCCTTGGAGACTGGGGAGGCCTGATAACCAACTGGCTTCAGCCTGATGACCAACTGTGGACCGAAGGAAAGGCCTTCCCCGGAGATGTCCTAGGCCAAGCACGGGCCATCATGAGCATGGGAGCGATCCTGGAGTACGAGTGTGTTGACAACCGAGGCCGTGAACAGGGACTGGCTTTGGTTAGGCTCCTTGACTGGGAGGATCACGCCCAGGGCATCCTCAAGGCCGAACACTTGGTGGCCAGTGATGGATATTATGAGTGGTATGCGACCCAAGAACTCAAGGAAGGAAAAGGGCTGTATCATATCTGCGGCTCTGGTCGGGGGCAATGCAGTGTCCGCCTTGGACGTGGCGATCGCAGGGAGTTGGTGCACCTGCACAAATGGAGGGTGACCAGCCCCCTAGTCATGATGGAGAGTGCCTACAGCAAGCCGATTGCACTGCAGGCCTTTCAAAATTGGGTCAATCACTTTCAAGCCCGTGTACCTAGCCCGGCACGACCTCCGGCACCCCCTCATGAGGGTGGGAGGGGTGATGCAACGGGGCTGGACAAAGCTTTGGAGGCGGTTGACAAAGAAGTTGAGGCTGCTGAACCTCAAAGGAAGCGAGCTGAACAGGCCAGAGCTATGGAAGTGGATAAGACTCCAAAGGGGTCAGTGGGTGCCCTGTTGGAAAAGAAGGCAGCTGAGAGACGAGAGGCCATGAGACTGAAGGATGAGGAACGAAAGAGACATCGTGACAGAAGGAGAAGCCGGAGCAGAGGGAGGCGCAGGAAAAGACGCCCAGGCCGGACTAGTTCTGGCGGGGCGTCAGGGAGCAGATCCTGCTCCTCAGGCTCGTCGCACAGTTTTCGGAAGCCCTCTACCCGGGGGGAGGACGAATTATGGCGGCAGAGCAAAAGAAACCCCGGGAAGCTCCTGAAGAAAACGATGCAGGAGCTGAGCAGGTATCTAGCCGACCGAGCTCCGGGCAGCATGGAAGGAGGAGATTGGACCGAGCTCAGGATGATGGCCTACGTCTCACAGGTTATCCTGACGCAGCATCCCCCCCAAGCCATGGGCGTTCGGAATCACCGAGAGCTGGTGGCGCTCGGGCGAGCCATCGACCTTCTCCTGGCAGGTCAGCTGGGAGAGCTGGGGGACTTGTTAGCCCAAAGGCTGAAGGCCGTCGAAACCGCGGTGGCCGAGCAGAGCTGGAGTACGGCCAGGCACCAGGAGCTGATTCCCTCGCAAGCGGCGTCCCTCACCACCGAGGGGGAAAGAAGGAGAGCAGCACGGCAGGAGGTGGCTCATGGGAAGCTGCGCGAGCTGGTGAGCAAGGGGAGGCGCCAAGACAAATAGGGACTCGGCGGCGGGGGGAGAAACCAAGGTCCTCCCGTGACGCCACCCCTGAAGAAGGAGTAAAGCGGTCCCACTCGAAAGGTTCTGATCGAAAGCGGTCACCAAGAGATCGGCGCCGACCCGCAAGCGAAAGGAAAAGGATCAGGTTGGCACCTGGAAAGGGGGCTCTGAGAACGAGGCCGAGGAAAGGCCGCGGGAAAGGAAAAGGCCCCCTGAGTCGCTGGTCGACAAAGGGGGCGCAGCAGGAGGTGGAAAAGGAGAAAGTTCAGAGACCCCCGACACCTATGAGGAGGTCAGCGAGCAAGAGTCCCTTGAGACCGTCCAATTGAGTGCTGATGCCGATCACTCCATTGAGGTGATGAGAGCATGGTTGCAAAAAGAGGAATGTGGAGGCCTCACGGTCGCCCAGCCAGGCGCACTGCTGGCTCTGGCAGTTTTCAGAAGCGGCCCCCCCGTTGGAAAGCTGTTGAGTCGGAACGTGCTGCCTGGGTCAGACGACGGCGTAAAAGGGACAAGGCAGCGGAGCCTGTTACCCTTGCCGCTTTTGCCGGACTCAAGAGAAGCCTTGAAGGAGCTTTTCAACAGCGGGGAATTCAGGCGCCTGGCTGGGACTTGGGGCACAAAGAAGTGGAGCAAGGAGAAGGCAGCCCGAATGAGCAGAAAAACGGGTCTGCTTATTTGGCATGGGCTGGTTGTCAGCTTCATCAACCATTTGTGGTCAGGAGGAGGTGAAAAGGCGGGGGTCTGCCTGGGCCCGCCCAGTAAGGCTCAGTCTCAGGCCCTGGACCGCTTGTGGATTTTTGTGCGGGACTATGTTGACGATACATCTGAGGTCCAGGAGAAAGTGCAGCGCTCTCCCCTGCTTGGAGATTGGGGAAGCAAGCTGGCTGATGTCAGGATCTCTTATCATGGGGAGATCGTTGAGAAGTCACAGCACCTGACGCTGGACCAGATAAAACCAGGCCTTCCGCCTGCTGGCTATGGAGCTAGCGTGCCCTTGGCAGAACTCTGCGATGGAGAACTCAAGGAAAAGCTGATGAACCCTTTGTCAAATGTGCTGAAAGAAGACTTGCCGGCTGACATACCTCGCCCGAAGGTACAAGCTTCCCAGGAGCAATGGAACATGATCGTGAAGGACCTCTATGAAAGAGGTCTGGTGGAAGCAGTAGAGCAGCCGCTGCTTGTAAGGGGCCGACCTGTCCTGAACGGCTCTTTTGGGGTGATTAAGCCCGGCAAATTCCTTGAAGACGAGAGGCCTGTGCTCCGTCTTATAATGGACTTCAGGGGCACCAATTCAGTGAGCAAGGTGCTGACTGGAGATGTTCGTAGTTTGGCTGGTGCACCAGCCCTGCAGCACCTTGTACTCCCGGAGGGGCGAGTAATGAGGATGTCTGCTGATGACCTTGTTTCAGCTTTTTATTTGTTTGCCATGCCTCCGGGGGAACCAGATGATGGCCTTTAGCATGAAGGTCCCCTGGACGGTGCTGGGCGTTGAAAAAGAGGGCGATGTGTACGTCGGCGCAAAAGTTTTGCCAATGGGATGGTCGTCGGCTGTTGGCGTACTCCAGCACGCCCATAGGCGCTTAGCCCTGCGGTCACCGTTGGCCGGGGCAGGCCTTTTGGGGCGCTGCGAAATCAGGCGCGACGCCATCTTCCCTGACCTGGAGAAGGAAGATGCCCTCTGGTCACTGTATTTGGATGACTCGAACCTGATTGAGGTGATGTCAAAGAAGGTGGCAAAAGAGCTTGAGGGGCGGCCATCAGATGAGCAGGAGCACCTCAGGAGAGCGTGCCGTCACTGGGGAATTCCGGTGTCGCTGGACAAGGCCCTGGTTCGAGCCAACTCAGCAGAGAAGCTGGGGGCAGTCATAGACGGGGATGGAGGAATTCTGAAGACCTCCACCCGACGGGCGTTGGAGAGCCTGTCCTTGGGTTTTTGCCTGCTGAGGCAAGATGTGGTTCCCCGGAGGTCACTTCAGGTTTTTCTGGGAAAAGAAGTGCATACGCTGCAATTCCGGCGGCCTCTTTTTGGGGTACTGGATTATGCATGGAAGGACATCAGCAATGGCGAGGTCATGACCCAGTTGGGTGGTAAGACAGTTGAGGAGATCCTGCTGTGTGGTATGAGCCAGCCGCTCAGAGCAACGGATTTGCGTGCCAAGCTGCATGAGGTGGTCACTGCCTCTGACGCTAGCGAGAGCGGCGGTGGCATGGTCTATGGCTCGAAGTTGTCTACCGAAGGGCTGAAGGAGATTCATGCTTTGGAGGAAGGGCTGGATGAACCCTTCGCAGGCCCGGTGAACCTGGATGAGAAACAAACCATCCTCGTCCTGGATTTCTTTGCTGGGATAGGTGGACTAGGTGGACTGTCCCGAGCACTTCAACTGGCAAAGATTCCAGTTTCACGGCTGGTGGTGATCGAACAGGACGTGGAGTGCCGGAGATTGAACGCGGCTCGCTGGCCGGGTTGCGATCTTGTAGTGGATATCCGGAAGCTGGGTCGAAAGGAGCTTGAAAGGATCTTGAGGAGTGTCCCTGGCCTGACCGGAGTGATAGCTGCCAGAGGATCTCCATGCCAAGGGTTATCCAAGTTGTCGGTGAACCGCCAGCATTTGGAGGATCCTCGTTCGCAGCTGTTCTACAAGTTCAGCGAGCTGCTGGGAGTTGTGGATGAGCTTTGTGATGAGCTCAAGGTGTGGTGTATCGCCATGCTGGAAAATGTCATCGGAGAGATGATGCTGACATCGAGGAGATGAGCAAAGAATTGGGAGCTCCTCCGATCATGGTGTGCGCCAGCACCCTATCTAGGGTGAGGCGCCCGAGGCTCTATTGGGCAAACGTGGCCCTGGAGGACCATCCAAGCTACACATGGGCCCAACATCGGCTCTACTCTGAAGTAGTTTTTGAGGAGTCCCCTGAGCCGCTTGAAAAGGTGGTGGACGCAGGGTGGACGTGGCCTGCTGGAGAATCTGATGACCAGCAGAAGCTACCGACGTTCACCAGGGCGATCCCGAGAAAGCGCCCGCCAGCACAGCCCGCAGGGCTACTGAAGTGCGATGAAGCTACAGTGGCGCGCTGGAAAGGCGATCAAATGAAGTACCCGCCTTACACCTACCAGCATCAGTTTCTGTTTTCCAGCAAGGAGAGCCCTGAGACAAAACGAGTGGCCTCGGTGACCGAACGGGAGCGTCTCATGGGGTTCCCAACAGGTTACACCAAAGCCATGTTTAAGAAAGACGCCGGAACCGCGGAAGAGGCTGAGCAACAGAAGACCAAGAGGGAGGCAGCCCTTGGAAACAGCTTTCATGCAGTGGTGGTGGCCTGCCTGATGGATCTGTGGTTGTGGGCAGAAGGCATCCGCACGGACCCTATGGGGGCCCAGGCCATTGTGACCGAATGGCATGCCGCCATGGGCGAGCCTGAACTTGGTGACTATGGTCCTCCTGTGGCCTCAAACGCAGCCTCGCCAGGCACCCCTCTGACAGAGCTCGAGGAGGAAGAGGCCATCATGGCCCTGGAAAAGGACGACAGGCGCGCTGAGTGGCTCAGACTGTCAGGCCACCATGGTGCAAAGACAGAAACGGTAAACCCTCTGAACGTCAGGCTGGTGCACCACTTCCTGCGCCGGTGCAGAGTTCAGAGGATCTGACGTGCGTCTGGACTTGGGCCTTCATCCATCAATCCAAAGAGATGGATCTGGAAAGTGGGGCAGAGTTATAAATGGCTGCGCAGGGAGCATATCAACCTGCTGGAGCTGCGTGCCATCTTGCGCACTTTGGAATGGAGGTCCCGCTCCACCTCCTTCCGAGATTGCAGGTTTCTACATTTATCTGACTCCCAGATCTGCATCTCTGTGCTGACAAAGGGCCGCAGCAGCAGCCGAAAGATAAACCGAATCCTCAGAAAGATTGCCGCCTTTTGCTTAGCCTTGAACATCTACCCGCTGTACGCATGGATCCAGAGCCGGTTGAATCCGGCCGATGCCCCGTCCAGGAGACATGCCACAGCAGATTAAGTACAAGGAAACAAAGGCTGAGCGCAAGGCAGAACGGCAGAAACTGGGGAGACTTGAGGATCAGAGAGTCTCACCTGGTACCACGGCACGGTACCAGCGCTCTTTGGATGAGCTCTGTGAATTCGCTCATGCATCAGCTGATCATCTCCTAAGGAGAGTTGATCTCGGCGACATTTTGTCGGCCTATGTTGAGAAGCTTTGGGAGGATGGTGATACAAAAACTATGGCCAGCTATACCTAGCTGCAGTTCAATTTTTCCGGCCGCAAGTTAAGGGACAGCTTACAAAGGCCTGGAAGCTCCTGGCACTGTGGGGAAAGTTGGAGCAACCTCGCCGGGCAACCCCTCTGGATGCCCCGCTGTGCCTAGCTTTTGCCGGAAAGTTTTCTGCAGTGGCAATGGCATGAGCTTGCCTGTATCACCATAGTCGGCTTTTGTGGCCTGCTGCGAACTGCTGAAATGTTCCAGCTAAAAAGATCCCAGGTGGTCTTACCACGAAGGGCCAACCAAGCTGCCATCCTTTTTCTTTTCAACACAAAGACAACAAAACGGAACCTACTGGAGGCAGAAAAAGTGATGATCACTGAACAAGTGGGCATTGACGCACTTCGTTACCTGTGTAACCAGGTTCGCAAGGATGAACCCCTGGTTAGTGTCAGCCCAGCCAAATTTCGTACCCTCTGGAAGGAAGTGGTCAATGAATTTTTGCTGACACAGTTTCACTATTTACCTTATTCCCTCCGACGCGGTGGAGCCACTTGCGCCTACCGAGAGGGCATGTCCTTTGACCAACTGATGGCAAAGGGACGTTGGCGAAACCTCGCCACAGCCAGAGGATACCTCGACTTGGCGTTGCAAGAATATGCAACGATCTCCTTGCCACCTCAGTCCCTTCCAAAGATCCGCGCTGCTCAAAGTGCCTTTAAGGCAGCCGGGTTGGGGCGCGTGGAGGAGGAGGCAAGAGGTGGCTCGTTTCAGGTGTCCTTTTTAGGTTTTCTTACCCAGCACTCAAGCGCTTGAGGTGACTGTGGTTTTTGCCTATTGACAGAAGGCACCTTGACCCAGGCACAAAAAGTGCGCGTGTCGAGGTCAAGAAGGGAGGAAGGGAGCGTAATGCATATATATATATACATAATATATATATATATATACATAATATATATATACATAATATATATAATACATAATATATATATGTATACATAATATATATTATACATATAATATATATATATATAATTATATATCATATGTATATATATATATAGTTTCATATCAGTTTTCAAGTGCCGTCGTGTTTTTAGTTTCATGCGATCTCTATCTTGGCCGTACTACTCGTACTTGTTTGTCACTTATATTATTTGTTCCTCTCGCACGTGTATGTATGTATATATATATATATAT
>Ga0126342_10000827_pt1 | contig 38505 bp, 45 predicted proteins | sample Cyp1metagenome_FD_92528 | JGI IMG/M metagenome (GOLD analysis project Ga0126342, IMG submission 92528) | Coral microbial communities from Lord Howe Island, Old Settlement Bay, Australia - Cyphastrea 1 metagenome | ecosystem: Host-associated > Invertebrates > Cnidaria > Coral ...
AAGTTTAACGGGGGTGGGAGAATTAAACCCTTATTGAAGATCTTCAATGAATGTAGAAGTGTAACGGGGGTGGGAGAATTAAACCCTTATTGAAGATCTTCAATGAATGTAGAAGTTTAACGGCGGTGGGAGAATTAAACCCTTATTGAAGATCTTCAATGAATGTAGAAGTGTAACGGGGGTAGGAGAATAAAACCTTATTGAAGATCTTCAATGAATGTAAAGTTTAATGGGGGTGGGAAATTAATATTCCCTAAATACCATTGTTGATCTTCCCAATTGAATGTAAAGTCTAACGTTTGATATCCCCAAGTGTACAGCATAGAAGGGGTGTGGGCGAATCGGGGTGTTTGCGCGTAAATATACTATACATGAAGCATATGGGTAAATAAACAGGAAATATCAATGAGCATCTGCATTGAACTCCTATTACAAGATGTGAAGATTAAACCACAAACCTATCTGGATAGTTTTGTTTGATACTTGCCTTCCCGTATACGATCTTGTTTGGCGCAAGGCTTCCCAGGTTTGCCAGGGCACTACACCAGCATGATGGGCATGATGTTGTGTTTCACAATCCCCGACAGGTTCCCTTTAAGCCCTGCCTTATGTCCAGTTGTTGGTGATCAGGGCTTTCACAACCCATTCGTGGCCAGGGATCGTCGCAAGAGAGGGCTGACTTGGACTTTCCTGGGACGTAGAATGCGACATATAAACCCTGGGAAACTCTTCAAACTAAGTGTCACTTATTTCACTTATGGGCTTCTAATCATTTCAACACATTTCAAATCCTCCCCAATCAAAGGCATATCAACATGTATCAACTATATACCCGATGTTCATATCTCCAAATATAATCTGTTGCATTCTTTTGCTCTTTGCTTCAACTATTTAAGATGCATCAAACAATTACATACAATTACACTATATAATCAACACATATCAACACATATATCCATAAGATATCACAACAGCGCCCGGCCATCATTTAGAAAGTGGCCAGCCTGGCCACCCGAGTTTCCCCGCTGTTGGTTCCAGGCTGGCGCACACTGAGCTCAAGCCCAAACCGAGTCCAATCCCGAGGCCCAACCTGACGGAAACCAAAGATCGCCACAGTTTTTTATTGAAGAAACTGGAGCTAGATCTGGGTATGGCAAACCATGGTAAACAGTTTTAACATGTTTTAAAATGTGTTAAACATCTTTCAATGACAATTGCGAGTACCATGTATATCTACTTTTTCCCCCGTTTTCGGGCTACAGTACTCTATCTTGATCCATGCCCATGTGTGATACATTGCGGCGATATCCAATGTTGAATCACAGCATTGTCCCGAGCTGATTGATCGGATGCTTTTATGATGTTCTAAACGTTTTTCAGACTGAAGTCTCGCATTTTCCGAGGAGCACAGCTTGTACGGAAGCCACACATCCCTGGAACACGCACCAACCACACTAACAGAGCCAAGCTTTTCACCGGGCACCCATGGTGCAATATCAACCTGCTCAGCTTTTGAACGCGCTGGCATGGCAGCTATGTAAGTCTGTCCCAGAGCAGGCATGTCGAATCATGGTCGTCAATGGGTGGAAAACCATGCCGACTTTCCTGTTTGAAGTGCAACATGATTCCCCGACCAAACCTCCGCAAATGAACATGCAAGACTTCAGATTCAGCCAACATCGACATCTTCCCATAATCCTGATGTTGTGATGTCGGTCCTGATTCAGCGTGAATAGATTGCTGGCATGCTGGCACTTTGATCAGCATGTCACCATGGCCCATAAACAAACTGAACAACACCGGCCAACCTATTGCTTGCTGTCGGATATTGTAGTGGGAACTGCAGTATTGAAAACCATTGCCTTATGACAGCAAATAACCTGCTACAACTGCAGGCTGCTGAAGGCAAAGATTGGTCCAATGTTGGAATCAGTGAATCATGAAAAACAATGAGGCCGTATCTGAAAAGTTCTCTCACTAGCACCACTTGTTTTTTGGCATCTAGTCCTTGCATATTTCTGTGCATAAGCTCTTAAGTCTGAGCCAGGCATGCCATCAAAATTGACCCATCACCTCGAGTATCACTTGCGGCGGAATCCCCATCCCCTATTAATAAGATTTAATAAGGATCCCCAAACAAACCCTGGTTGTAGTATATTGGAATTGTTCATTTTGGGTTCCCTTAAGCCAGGGGTCTATTTCAGGCTGTATTTTGGGGGGAAGAATTTGCTCTGCAAACATCACTTTTCCTCAGTGCGCCAAAGGTATTTTCACGCATGACCTTGGGCGCAAGACCTGAGGGTGGCAATTCGTCACAGGACAGAGCAAATGGGATCAGTTCAGTTGGGTCTGCAGAGTCTCTTTGGGGTCTGCAATTCAAAGACACCTCGGATCTCACTTGCCTTCTGTGGCCCACGCAAAGTCATTGAAGGGCCTCTGAAAGCGTTGGTGAAACCCTGCTGTTTGGTGCATCCAATGAGCAAAACTGTCGGAAAACAACCTTCATCTGTGGGAAATCTGGGCTACAATGCACATGACTCTTGTTCCCTTTGTTGCTCGGGTCCAAAACAGAAACAAAATCCCAAACAAAATTCAAACCAAACATTCCTCGAACACACTCAAGATGCAAATTCATTCGTGGATCTCACCGAAGCACTCACCCTGGAACTGTTTGAATGGGAAAATTGGGAAATCTCTGAGGAGACCGGCCCAATCGGGAATTTGCACCGGCGTTGACTTCGGAGGAGGCCTTGGATGGTGTCCAAGCCAAGGGTGCCTTGAGATCTGCAGCTGCCTTCAGATGACCATTTATTGGTTGTCGATTGAGACGTGTTTAAGACCGAAAGTAAAACAATATGAAGAAACATTTCACATCATATCCAATCATCATATGAATCATATCCCATATTGAATCATCATATCCAATTTATTATCCAATTTAAATTATATACATTCAACGCGTTGATAACAACGTTGTTTATCCTGGATAATCTCGTTAACATCAACAAAACACTGCGTGGCATCACATCACCTTGGCTCAGGACGGAAGCGGCAAGGCATTGAGCCAAGGTGGAGCCTGGTGTATCTCGAACATCTTCCCAGCGATGGGAGGATATATATAAACCAACAGGAAGAAGACTGGTTCAGAAACACGGCTGGGAGATGGACATCTACTAAGACCAGGCTGAAAGGATCTGAAAGGCTGAAAGGTCATTTTCACTTCCCCATCAGCTTCAATTGGGGCTTTTGTGCTGGTGAGATTGTGTCAACCAAATATTGATATGCTATTGATCAACAACCAAGGGTATGCAATGGCAACCCAGTTGGGATTTCGCCAAGTTTATAATTGTTAGAATCAATGTAGTGGATAAGTGGCGCAAAAACACTGTCAGTGTCCTTGGTTCTGAATGGAATATCACCCGAGAAACTGGGACAAAAGCAACTTTGAGTCACTTACAATTGCTAGCGTGCTCACCCAAACAAAAGGCAACCGGGTTTGAACCAGCCAAACAATAAATGGTCAACAAGTCTACACGTGTCTAACCGTCACAATCTCCGACCTTTGTTGCTGTCTTGGAGGTGGTCAACGGCGCAGGAGGTGTATCCAGCCTGGGTCGACACCAGAGTGCAGTCTGTCAGAACTCCGGGTCTTTCAAAAATGGGCCGAATCCGCTAGTTTCCACTTCATTCTCAATGCTTCAAGGGCGGATATTTCAGGAGTGAAATCTCAACATCATACTGTGTGCTGTTCCTAAAGCCAACTTTTTGATGATCTTCGATGATCTTCGATGATCTTCGATGATCTTCGATAGTTGCTTTATGTTGCTTCCACTGCATCAATTGTTGGCTTCTGCAATAAATCAATTCTGCGAAGAAGTCCCACAGCGGACCACTGGGTGGAGCCACTCTGGATCCAAGAACGGCCTGGTAGAGTCACGGGAGTCACGGAGCTGTGAGATCTTAGGATGGATCTCTATAATCATCTTCAAATGCGGTATGTCATTGCATTTCTAAACAGAATTCATTTGACATATTTGACTAAAAGCAAGAAAAGCAAGCTCCAAATGCTCTGGGAAAAAAGTGACCCTCCAACTGTGAACCAATCCATTGAGAAAGAAATTCCACAGATTTCCACAGTGTCATGCCCCAGCACCTCATTGGGAAGGCGCCAGGGAAACCTTAGGAGACAGGGCAGTTGCCAACCGGCCAAGCGTGGCACCAAATCGCCACCGAGGTTCCGACCAAAGCCGGGGAAACCCGGTGGAAAACCAGGCGGAAAACCCGGAGGGAAGCCAGGCCTTGGATGAATGTCGTGCGGCTACCGCAACAAGGACTTGAAGCCTCCATTTATGAAACATCACATCAGTATGGGATCTTGAAATACTGGGGAATCCGCGGAAATCCGGCAGGGAAAGTTGGATCTTGCGGCATGCCATCCTCCAATGAAACACAAGACTTGGCAAGTCTTGCGCATTTGTTCCACTTACTAGCACCGTTAGTAGGTGTCCTTTAACAACGAACATTATTTCCGCCAAGCAGCTGTAGCAAAGCTCAAACCTGAAACTTTTCTGCATCTTCTAATATGTTTTATGAGCTTCGACTTCAACATCTTTCAATGCTGACAAGAACATCGTTGATATTAAAATCCTATTAGAAGCTATTAGACATTAATGTGGTAAACCCAATGACTATGACTCATTTACCATTTGGGGATGGTAAACATACCACCCATAAAAATGGGTGGTTTTGGGATGGTAAACATAGCATTGGTTTTCCCGTATCAGCTGGACATCCTTCATCATCTCTGCCAGGACTGGTGGAACTGGCATCGCCCCATGGATCGGTTGGACATCCACAGCAACTGGCGCAGTGCGAGATGGCCACGCTTAAGCCACGTGCGAGGCCAAAGAGATGATGGTCTGTTGGTGATTCCGCGTGTTGAGAAGTTGAGGACCAACAAATTCATTGCTTTCACTCATTTGTGCTGCCATAAATTCCTGAAGTCAAGCCACTCACATGAAGATCATGAAGACTATATAACATTTTGTATCTACGTATCTGGCAAAGTCTTCTCTTGATTCTTACAACATCCACTTCCCAATATCCACCATCGACACGCAGGCCTTGAGGCACCTGCCCAAGCGTTGACTTGACATGACTTGATTACAAATCGTGTCTTTTGATATCTCAAGTAATGGCGGTTTCTAACCAGAAATATGAACAAGGAAAGTGACAACATCATAATAATATGTATAATGATATAATAATATATAATAATACCGTACCACAAAGAACTTGCGGGCAAGACTTGCAGGGGTACGGGTCAAAATTGGGATGCTCCCAAAAACGGATGACAGCAACATTAATCAAAACTTTATAATAAATTAGATAACAAGACATTACCAGTACATGTCCAGTAACCAGCTTAAATCAGCTTAACCAGCCCATTCGTGGGCTTCGATCGTCAGCTCCCCAGCTCCCTACCTCTGGCGCCGCTGTCAATCCTAACTGCGCCACTGCTGCAGAACTGGCCATCCTAAAGGACACGAATGGACACGATATCGAGGGATCCAATGGGATCCAAAGATACAGAGCTGGTGACTTCTCAACTGAAAAATTGGAATCTGATTGGCTTAGGATCTGAAATTCAGATCTCCTGATTGGCTCCAGCATTTAGAAAAGGATTAGACCATATTAGACCTCATTCGTATCACAGGAAATCATTGGGCCATCAAACATCAAAAATCCCGAGAAAAAAGTCTGATGACCTCACCCTGAAATTAGGTGCCTCCTCAAGCGTTCCAAGACTTCTAGCACATGCGTAATGGGAAGCGCCTGTCGCAAGGGTGTACCAAACTACCAACTTCAAGGCATGTGAGTAGTGTGAATCATATATCTGATACTATCTGATTATCATCATTTGGGAGTCCTGTCCCGTGCTGGCACAAAATTGCTTAGCATTGCTTAGCTTTTCCAACATTTAATTGATGCTTGAGTCTGAGAATCTGAGTCTCGGGCCTCTCGTAAGGCTCCACGTTGAGAGTCCCAAACCTCCTCAAAGCCCTGTATCAAACAGTCGCGCACAGAGGGTGGCGACACGTCCCGCAGCCTACCACAGGGCCAGGCGATGAGGGAAGCGTCAGAGAATGTCACTGTAAAGAACATAACATATCATTGGATATCGTTGGGTGGAACATGATATGGATGTATCTCCATATATTCTGATTCCACGAACATCCGCGAAGCATAAATATTGATGAGTGCTATAATATAGCAGACTGCTTACATGTGCTGTTGTTAACATTTCATGTGCACAATAGACTCACTAAGACGGCCAAACAAAACATGTCGAAACGAACATACGACCAAGAGTTCAACACACACACACACTGTGGGTAATGGTGACACACACACAAAGGATCACTAAGGACTAGAACATATAACTCAAACACATCACTGCACCTGGCAATTGCTGACCCTACCGAGCGACCTTGCTGTTGATTCCGGCAAGAACTTTCGTCAAATAATGGCATCACAGAGTGTCACAGAGGCAAAGATCATCACAGTGCGGTCAGTTCTGTCACCCAAGGACGGGGCTCAAGGTGTTCATATCACTTGGCTGGTCTTGAAGTCTGCCCACATCTAGAGCTACCTGCCAACGATTCGATGATGGGCAATGGCAAAGAAAACTTCCGGAAAGAAGTGTCCAGAATCGAATATACATCTGGTTGCATGTCGAAATACCTCTTTGCATCCTTTGGTATCCTTTAGCTACCACAAAAAAAATCCCGGCACAGAATGCAGTATGGAATTTGAGTGGGAATTTCTTTTCTGCAATGTCCATGTTCTATATCTGAGTATATCTGAGTCACCATGCATCGATGGATGTCCATGGAAGCCATGAAACCATGGCTGAGACAGTTGGCCAGCATTTCGCTGCCTCTCCCTCAGAGAGAACGACTTGAAGCCGCAGGAGCGCCTTAAAAAAAGCAGGAATCTGCGGAGAGGAACTGGTCCAATCCGTGGCAAACTTCGGTTTTCATGTTTGACAGTTTGATTCTTCCCAAAGTTGTCAAAACAGATATTGATGAGATTGACCATGCAGAAATTTTGACCACTCTGTATCAACAAAGGGCTAAGGCTACGGTGTTGAAACCTTGACTCCCGCTGCGCCCCGGGGCTGTTCGATCTTGGAAGCCGACCCCTGCGGCCAGTCCTTGCGGCAGGACTCTTGCTCCAATCTTAGTGGCCGCGTCTGCCACAAACCCAGCAGACTGAAACAGAAAACTGATGAAACCTGTAGCATCCTGTAGCAGTCTACAGTAACTTCAAGGACTGACAGTCAGGGAAAGTCTCAAGTAGCAAGTCTTTGTGACATCACTCAGCACATGTGTGCCGCGGCCTATGGTCAGATATGATCATCACATCTCTGGAGTTGCTTTGCATCGACAGAATTATATAGGATTCCTGCTGGGTCAAAGCGTATCCGCACAGCCTGCTCGATGGGGCACACGGGTACACGAGGTCTGCTGTTTTTTTTGTCTTTTGCGTGTCTGTGTAAGTTTGGGGGTATGTATGAGCATGTGTCCATTGAATTCCATTGAGGCATCAAACATGCCACTTGGCATGAGCATGGCTGACAGATGCTACCCTCTGGTAAACTAACATGGCTATGGAAAATCACCATCTTTAATAGGTAAATTAACTATAAATGGGCCATTTTCAATAGCTATGTTAAATTACCAGAGGGTAACAGGACACTGTCAGGACCGCCTCCGACAAACCGCGAATGCGCAGAGGTGCATAGTCGGCACCTGTGAAAGCTGCCAGAGCCAGAGGGACTGTATGGGACCCTGCACAAAACTCAGCTGCGTCCAAAATCGTGCCTAGTCCAGCTGCTAGTAAAAGAGAGCGCACCGGAATAGGAAACCTATGAGACATCGCACGGTGAAAAGATCAGACATATATGTAAAAACATGGAAAGCAAATAAGCAACATTCATATAAAACAAAATGAGAGCAAATGAGAGCAGCCTTTCCATCATTACTGGCAGACTAGAGCAGTCTGGTTTGGGAAGGGGTGAAACTCACAAGGTCTTGAGATGCTTTCTACGAGGCCGACACTGTAACTTGAAGTTTAATTCCCTAGTCTAGTTTCTAACTCCACTTCGTCTAGTTTCTAACTCCACTTCTCTGTGCCTGTTTCAATAGTTCCAACACATTCATCTTCATCCTCATCATCCTCATCATCCTCATCATCCTCATCATCCTCATCATCCTCATCATCCTCATCATCCTCATCATCCTCATCATCCTCATCATCCTCATCATCCTCAACCACATCCATGGCTTCAATGGCTTCTGGTTAGCACCTGAGTTTCAAACCCATCCACCATTTGGCTTCGCGGCAGTGACACCACTGCTTGGCGCAAGGCTTCTGCCAGCTGCTTGCTCAGCTCGTTCAGCACAGATCGAGCCTGGAAGGCCTTCATTTGCGTGCAAGGAATCTTTGAACACCCTATTTGGATCAGAACATCTTGGGGAGAATTGTGAGTCCATGTTGCTTCGACCGTCAAGTGTCTACAGTCTACAACTACATGTCCATACTTTCTTGATCTTTTATGCCTCAAACGTTGAGACAATCCTCCACTGACGCAGAAAGGTCAAGGTTCAGCTGGGGCCCGCCTCTGTCTCCCTTGTGGCAGCGTCGCCCTGTGGTTCCAAGAAGTGTTGCCTTGGAGTTCTGGTGCAAAATGACGACTGACATGGCGGCACTTCAGCCGACCAAAAGGAGACACCCAAGTGGTACAACTTCACATCCAATGATCTTGAGAGAGTTCACACGTGCAAACACGCACACAAGTAGGGTAGATTGGACTCGACAGGCAGTCTTGAGGCAAATGCTTGGACACCCGCCCGCGCCGTGAGCAAAAGGATTGAGTGCTCAGTGCCTTCAGCAACAACAAATCTCGAAACATACTATGCCCCTGGCAAATTGTCAGCAAATAGTTGACCATGGTGACCATGCTGACCATGGTGGTGATGATGCTGATGATGACGATGATGACAATGACGATGATGATGATGATGAATAAGAAGAAGAACTAATAATATTATGATGATGATGGTGATGATGATGGTGATGATGATGGTGATGATGATTGTGACGATAATGGATGATACTTGATAATGATTCTGCTGAGGATGATGATGAGACTGAAAAGTACAATATAATCAATGACCGCAAAACAAAACCGAACATGTGAATGCACAAATATTGACTCTGCTACTACTTGAAGTCAACACTGTCAGATTCTCTGCCGAAAACTACCTTCATTCAACATTGGTGATCTATGGTGATCTAAGATGATCTAAGCTCTTAATTACCATCATAAGCTCGTACCTCTGTGTGGCTCTCGCTTGTGGTTTTGAATGTAACGCCAATCTTCTCCACCTCAAATTCTATGTGCCTCCACACACTTCTGTGCAGATTGGGCCCGAGCTTTCGCCTCAGAGGGATATGAATCTGGAGTCGAGTTCTGGTCTGTGCAGTTGATGACCGCAAAGACTATCCACAGGCCGCCAACAGCAGCCATTACAACAACCAGCTCGTCACAAATACACAAATTTGGATGGCTCAGAGTGGCAGTAAAAGGTTCATTTGTTGCTGACTCATCCATCATTTGGAAGATCATGGATCATGCGATAAGCAGGTCCGCCTCCTCTGAGTCATCGTCTAGCCAATCCTTCTTCACCTCCCACTGCTGGGGCCTGCTGTCAAAACTGGGACCAAAAAACCGCAGACTGCACGTTTGTTTCCCATGTGATCAGCTGGCAAATTTCATGTCAAGTTTTCGTACGTACTTGTGGACCAAGTGATAGTATCGTATGTACTTATTATATCTTACATTACTATCTCCTCATGATTGTTGAAAGAAGATGAAAGAAGTAAACCTTCTGTAACCTTCCCCCTCATCATTCCGGATGCATCGGATGCACATCTAAGGCCTCTTTGTGCCATCCATGCAGTGGCAGCGTTGCGTGCAGCATCCCGGGGGCTGTGCGGGTGGATATCCCGGAGGATACTGCGACAAATCGCGCGGCCACGCTGAGACGAGTTCCTCTGGCTGCTTCCCCATGACGATGCCATGACGACACCGAGGATCTGACCTTAGCACCAGCATCTGATATGGCAAGTGCGGCATGGGGAACATGTAGGGATCTCGGTCTTGAACCAAACATCCTGGAACATCAGATCATATCAAATCCAAACATCTCCGAATGCCATAGGATCAAAGCCGTAACATATATACATTCCTCCTTTGCAACAGAACTGAGAGCCTGAGAGCCCCAGGCCCCAGGCTGCCTATCTGCAGATATCTGCAGTTGAGCCACATATCTTCCCAATTGGACCAACTCCTGGATTCCACCGTGGGCACGGCTCCCACGGCTCCCCCGGCTCCCACGGCTCCCGCATCTGCCGTCGCTTCCGGAGCGGCCGCGGGTTCTGCATCCATGTCGGACTCATCGTCGTGATCGTCATAGGCAGAGAGAAGGGATCCAACCATCTGGGACTTAGCCGGTCTGTTGGCATCGTTCTCACTCGTCTTGGAGGTGGACCTTGTGGCAGAATCTGGAGGAACTATGAGGGACTGAGGCATATGAAGATTTGTTGGGTTTGGCGATAGTTTGTGACTTGAGCTTCAAAGCATTTCATCCAACTAGCCTTTTGTCACAATCAAGGTAACGTTCAAAACACGGCAATAAGAACATACAAGAACTATGATACCTTCATGCGCTTCATGAATGCCTTCGAGCAACCCAGCACCCTGCGATTTGGGCGTTGCTCTGGAAATGACGGGGGCTGCTTGAAGCACCCCAGGAGCCGGTGGTGCCGGAGGCGCCTGTGGCGCCTGCGGTGCTGGTGGCGCCGGTGGTGCGAGTGGTGCTGGCGCCGCTGGAGCTGTCATTGCAGCCATTGCAGGAACGGCTTGAGGCCGACCCAACCCATCAGTGCCAGCAGCACCGGTGGGGAAGTTCCCTCCCAAGATCTGCTGTAAGGCCGCCAACATGGGCTGTGACATGGGCTGATTGAAGACGTTGACAGTCACATTGGTCGCATTGGCAGGTAGAGATTTGGGATTGCATCCCAGTGCAGCAAAGTCACCAGGATTCGTAGGGTTACCAGGCTGGCCAGGTGACCCCTGACATGGCATCGGTGGAACCTGTCCAATGAGTCCATTAGCTCCAACTGCGCTGGGCACCCGAGGATCTACCGACCCTTGGGGCCATCCGGGGCCGCCGGGGCCCGGGACCGCCATGGCAACTCATGACGGCAAGGAGTCAAGTCATGTAGCTGTCGAAGAAAAGGTGGAAACCTGGTGTATGACTTAATGGGTCCCACGGCTAAATGTGTTTTAAAAGTTCATGATTCGTAATGGTTCATAAATACCTACAACTTGGCGGGGTTAGAACCCCATTCGCAAGGATCACTGGGAATGAAACCTTGCTTTGCTTCCCGCCAGTATGGTTTTGGTCTCCAAGGTCACATCTGTGCCTGATGCGGGGCCTACATCACACCCTAATGTGGCATCTCATCGCACAAAATTCCAATCTGCGACATATTTTTGTCTCTGGCACTCTGAGATCTTGGCAAGCTGCATGAGGTCAGACCGTGCGAAATCAAGTCCACTGCGTTCTGTTGCAGACTCCCTCCAAATATAGCGACATGTCATGTCCTGTAGTGATCAATGACCAACTCATCTGAGAAAAACAATATAACAATCTCATCAGCTTTCAGCCACGGCATCTTTTTCCACGGGTAATCCAAATCGATCAGAGCCCCAAAATTCAGACTCTGCCAAGCTCCAGCTGCCATTTGGCAGCCACCGCCACGCGCCACGAGGTGTACCATCCCGGCGGGATCGCTCAATGAACACCCACAAAGTGGTACTGGTATGTGTCGTACCTCACAGTGAAAAATTCACGTTCTTGCCAATGATCTGTGCGTAACGGATCTTCAATGGAAAACCTTGACCCCAATCAACCTCTAGCAAACTACCAGGTAATCTAGGTACTGGTAGGGGCAATTGTATGGAAAACTATAACATGCAACCGCAAGGAAACCCATACAAATCTGGCTGATAGGCAATGTGTGCAGTGTCAACGGGCACAATCTGGAGCGCCAGTGGTCGATGGAGTCATCGATCATCCTTGGATATGCTATGCTCGGCCTCTGAGAAAGGGAACAAACTGTTTCCTTTGTTCTATCTTGGCCAAATACGTAACAACATAGAATATCAATGAATACTATTTTCATTATTTTCTCAGTATCAACTAATTTTGTCCCTTATCCACAACATGATATACAGCATATGAACTCTTGTCCAATCCCAGATCTGATGAACACACGTGCACAGTTGAGGCCCAAACCTGTTCACTGATTGCCGAAACTCCTGATGTCGAGGTATTTGCGATCACCAATGCATCTCTAGGATTCTCTAGGGATGTACCCTCCAATAAAAATTACAGACTATCTAAATCCCGATACTATATGCCAATGAACACCACACAATGTTGTGAAAAAAATCCTCACAGAACTCCAAAATCAAGGAACCAAATAAAAAACAAAAAAATAAACTTTAAAAACAACAATCCCACAAAACGACTGAACATAAAACACAATTCAGAAAAAAAAGAAACAACATAGAAACAACTGGAAAACAGATACTCAACAGAAGACTCACAAAAACATAAACAAAAAGAAAACAAATCAACATATAGAAAAAAAGGAAACTTTGCTGCAAAATGCTGATTTTGAAGGAAGAACTTGGGAAATCTGCTGAACATTGGAAAAACATCAGGAAAAATAAAGATTTGAGTCCGGGATTGAGTCTTCTGTTGAGTCTGGATTTGTGTCTTTTAATCGTGTGGGAGAAAAAAAACAAACATGTTAAAAAAAAACTACGGAAACAAAAATCAAAAAATAAACAAACTATAAACATATAATTAGCATATATCATATATATATATATTGGTATATATGTATATGTTATATATACATTATACTATAATATTATTATTATACAATTATACAATATTATACATATGGTAATTTACCACATGTCAGGATGTCCTCATCGGAGATTTTTCTGTCACCGCCGTTTCGAACGCCCCCAGGCCTGACATCCATGTCGTTGCAAAGGTAGGTCCACACAACACATGCAACATTCCTGTGAAAAAACCACCCAACATTTCCGAAGCTTGGTTTCGAGATCTTCACAAGATCACCATTAATAATATCGAATATCACCCATCTGGTCAACGTGGATGTGATCCTGCAAACAGTGTGCGCCATTGTGCGCCCAAAACATCCCAAAACCTATAAAAAATGCGATTTTGAAGGATTCTGGAAAGATGAAAGAAGTACTTCTGTGTCTGCCCAATCTCCTCTGAAAAACGGTAGCAAAGAGGCCATGGGTGCCATGGGACTTTATCCCAAGCCAATGGGGCTTACAAGTCCGGGGAGAAAAAGCCAAGCTCCCAGCAATCCAAGCCGGTCGCAAATGTCCTCCAAGACAGCCTCACATCTTCCGTGGGAAACGGTGCTCTTGGTTCTATGAAAGTTCTGACGAAATAGTAAATAGTCCATGGACATCCATTGACCATGTTTCAGTCATTGAGTATATTGAGTCATTGACCACTAATGTGCAACTAGATAAATATAGATAAATCAAATAAACTTCAAGGCTTCGCTGAAGACCAAAGAACCACAGAAGACAAGTGCTGCTCACAGGATGCCAAAAGCATGACTCTCCTGCCTCAGGGTAGCCTCGTGGATGGCAGAAACAGTTCATCTGGCTGTTCTCCGACCCCAGCCTCAGCACAGTGTCACGCCTTGATGCCCTGCACCGGTCGGTCCAATCCAGTGCACATCAGGAATCACCAGGACAGCTGAAGGCGCCGACATGCTCAGTTGTACCAACCCCAAGAGTTCCTGCTGGTTGAGCCAACCGTTGAGCCAACCGTTGAGCCAACCGTTGAGCCAACCGAAAAGGTGTTGCTGATTTGGATCATGCCCTGGGTGGAACATCCACCAGCGGTGCAGTTGGTCTCCTGAGCATGGGAGCGAACAGCTCTCATGCCATCCAGGATGGCTGATCGGAACACCTGGCAAATAGATGCTGTGGACATGATGGCTGCACATGATCTGAACGTATCTGAACCAATGTTATAAGATGTTATATGATGTTTGATTGTCAAAATGGCAAACCATATGATATCCAATGATATTCACACAATCATATATATGACTGTCACATGTAATTGATTACCTGATTGTGACAGTATGACATTCCTATGAAATTACTATGCCATTACTATGCTCTTCATTGAAGCAAAAAACAACGGCTCTGCCTGGAACTCGTTGCCATCGGTGGGTCCAAGCACTTCCACAAGCCTGGAGGCGCCACTTTTTGAAGTTCTTAAGCATCAACAACTGGTCATTGAGCCCCACCCTTTCCGCAAACGTTGGTCATATATGGTCATATATGGTGATATTTGATATTTTCTCATATTATCTCATTGAAAATCATTACATATTCATGTAATTTTGGGGTTCTTTGACCAGTTCCATCCAGTTCCTCTTCCCATGGGACACCAAGATCAGTATGAATTTCAATGGACACACCAGTATTTGTAGTTTTTTTTCTTCCTCCTTTCTTTCCCTGCCTTCAGTTCAAACCTACAGCTGCAATGCTGGCATGGCAAAGCAACAATTCCCTCAGCATGGTTCGTTCTGAGATTCCCTGGCTCATTCGTCAGTTTGAAGCCCGCTGAATGCTCGAAGCCGCCAATGTGTTGCATGGCCTGACGGATTGGTTGACATCTGTAGACGCAACCTGTTTTCGAAAAAAAAGAAAGCCATAACCCATAGGATCCATGTATACATGCTAACATTGGGGGTATATTGATGGTAAATGTTACCATATATAGCATACATGGATTCTATGGGTAAAAGAAAGCCATGAAGAAAAAGTTAGTCTTGGAAACTCTCCCAAAAAGCGAATTGAACATCGGGGAAGTGGTCGAATGGCCTTCAAACAGGCTAGACTTCTGAACTTGGAATGTCTAACTATGCCGATGAATGAGCAGCTCATGAGCATAAGTGTTCTTGATGTGTACCTTGTTCTCTTCCTGAAGCATGAGATACATGTTCCAACAAAACCTTCCAGACCTTCCATCGCATTTCATGAGTCCCTTGACTGCACCTTCCCGCCGGGAGCACCACATAACATAAAACCGAAGTCCACGTGAAGGACCTCATTGCAAAGTTGTTTTTCATCAGTCATCCATAGATTTGCATGGCAAAAACAACAAAACAATGGGTCCTGGATAGAAGAAAGCGTCTTCTATCCAAAGTAGCTCTGGAATTCTCAGGTGAAACAGGTGAAGTTCGAGGTCCGCACGTGTCCTTCATCATTTAACATGATGTTGCCTTGGCACAATGCTACAGAAATAATCTCTTAATGATTGTGTCAATATATCAGGTATGCCAGGTACGCTACAAACTCTGAACAAACCATCTCGAAAAATAAAGGGCTTCACCCCATCCCCATCCTCACTCTCCCAAATCCTTCATGCATGGCATTTCCTCGAGAACTGACTGAGGATGGTGCCGTTGTGCCGGTCACGGATGGCCAGAACGTAGCACACCACGGAGTACCTCTGCCCAGCGCTGCCACGGTGTCCATCCCTGTAGATACACAACTATCACAACTTGAAATGACCCAGGACGAACCATCCAAACTATGGGTTACCTGGCACACTTGAGAGTCAGAGTACCAATGTGTGCGGACGTCATGTTTTGGTTGCGGGCATACTCACTTGTTCACTCAACTGTCCAACGCGTGAGTTGATGATCCCCGAATCAAAACTGCGGTTCAATGGTGCCATTTGGAGGCTTTTTCCTTGAAACCTACCTTAACTTGCAGTTCCACTGCCGCACGCCGCCATGGAGTAGATGAAGTTGAGCTTTGCTGTTTTGAAAGAGACAGACCTGAGATCGGGCTGAGCCCAGGACCATCCAGGACCTCTGCAGGCCATCCCATCCAGGCAACCCATCCCTGAGGCTGGCGCTTCTCCCTTCCAAAACCATGAGGTTGATCATCCCCCTGGGCCACCAAATGCCACACGGTTTTTTCTTCAGGATCTTCAGGTGTCCACCAAATTTATGATATATATATAATTTATACACATTTATAATCATTTATACATAATATATTTAATGACATATGTATACATCCACTTACTTTGACCAGGCTTCCTTTCGCGAGCTGCCGGGTGAACACTGAAAATCACGCTCCCTCGGAGTGACCCGCCAGAAATCCAGCTACCGTTCTCACTGCAAGACTTGGCCCCCTGGCGGTGAATGATTCCTCAAAATACCTGGCTATCTGGCCGCTTTGCAGGAAACGGCTTCTCGTGTTGGGATAATCGCTATGGCCGCTATGGCCCTTTAAGCCAACCCATTCCACCATCACATGCCGCAATCGGCGGGGGTTGTTTTTTGGCCCAAAAATCTTCACAACAAGATTCACCATGATTCACCCGTAAAAATCGCTGAAGATGGAAGCCTGGTAAACCTGGATCACTGCACTTGACCTGGACCATCCTGGACCCAAATCATTGGTTAACTCAGCAATGGCATTCCATGTGCATCTACGTTTGGATCGTTTGGATATGTTTGGATCATGTAAACTGATGGGATATGACATGAGTATACATGAGTCATATCGAGTAATTGTCTACTCTTCGTTGCTATACTACCAAGCATATCCAAGCATGCTAGTTCATCTAGTTCTCAAACTATCTGAATTGTTTGTCTTCCTTTCTGGTTCTGAAAACATCAACCCGCCAAGCTGTTGGCGATGCCATGCTGCCATGGCACCTTCTCAACGAGATCCAGTTGGATCCGTAGGTCTTCTTCAGCTCGCTGATGCTGATGGCATTCGTCACCACCTTCAGGGTCGCCGGTTTAACCGGCGGCCCCTTCGAAACGTCAAAAAAGGCACCAATCGATTCCTTAAATGGTGACCAAACTGGACACTCAAAAAACAATAAAGAACATCCAGCAAATTCCTATACTATACATATACCATATACCAGTTTATCTTGAAGCCACTAAAACCACGATGGGTGGGACGTTCCGTGCAGTAAAACCTACGAAAGCGATCCGAGGCCACAAAAAAAGCTGCCTTGCCTCCAGCAATCCCCCATCGTGAGTCGTCGCAACGATCAGGAAAGGTTGAAGCCAAAGCTTGGGATTATGCCTGGACACTGGAGACACAACGGACATGTTTTTTGGGGACAAGTTGCGACACATCAAATCAACTTGATATCCCATGATAATCCATGATATATCTTGAAGCCTGAACAATTGCTCCCCTGTACGCAGACTTGTGATTGGTTGGGGTGTGAATGAGTGTCAATGTTCCTGTGGACAGACTGTGACATCTCAAGTGCTATCCAATGAATACATTTCCAGGAGTTCCATAGATGTTCTTCCCATATATATATAATATTATATATATATACATATATGCCCACCATCAGGCCTTTTGAAGACTCGTTCAAACCATTTGAGAAGGCGAAATGCCAACTCTTCTTGCCTCACATCCTGAGGCCATATGCTGCCATGACACAGGATGGCCACATGGGCTCATGGACCAACTGCATCGCAAGCTTGGAAGCCATAACTCAACATCTAACCAATGGATTCATAATGGGTTCCAAATGATTGATTTCATCTGCTTCATCTTCGTCAACATGTGCGACTTCTCTACAAAACCTGCAACCATGTGCAACAGTCACTTAGGTGGGCACATCCGCATTGCTTTTCACGATCATCGGGATCATGCTCCAGTTCCTCAACTGCGTTCATCACTGCCCCGCGGCCCCGCGGCAGCGCAACGCATCTGATTTCAGGCAGGTGGCGGCCGTCGACCAAACTCGCTCTGAGAACGCACTCGTTGAACCACCTGGAGGGGGTGGCAGTTTACCCTGGAAACAACACGTGAAAGTATTGTGAAAGCATAGTGAACGCATCAAAATAGTGAACATGTCTTGAAAATCAAATTGCTCATGTCTGAATGCCTGGGTTTTCTGCACCCACAGTACATCATAGATCATCATAGTACATTCACCACATACAGTTGCCCAGCACCTCCGGCCACGTTTCATCATGAAACGCACCTTTGGGCCGTGTGTCCCTGACAGCTTAGACACATTTACCAGCCATGATCAGATACCATGCAATCTGAACAGAGCAAGAAATGAAGATCAACATCTCCTAATATTTCTAGATATCTTGAATATTTTCTAGATATCTTGAATTGACGATGCCATTCTGAGGACCCCATATAATTATAATTAATGACACATATGATATCTAAACACGATTTGGAAATTGCATTGCAGTGGGTTTCAGGCCTCACATTCCGTGCGGACGCAGGTGGCGAATCTTCTGGTGGCCAAAACTTTGGCGGAACTGGCATCAGAGTGACGATCAAACCGATTCCCTGACTTGCTCCGGATCAACACGGCTCAAACCATGTGCTCTACAAGGCTGCTGAAATGCTGAAGAAATAATGGCTAAAACATGCTAAAGCACCAAAGACAAAGGAGGAGTCACTTCAGTATACTTCAGTAAATCACCCAGCATGAAACTTGATTGGGTAAATCTGGGATTCTTGTGTGTGTGTGTTATATTCCACATATCCTCGAAGCATTTAGTTGAACGTGACCTTATGTGACAATGACTTCTGAAAGTTGAGACTAGGATAAGACATGATAAGGCCATCCCAACTGAACGATGTATATATAAGAAAGTCTCGGCCTGCTGCAAAGTGATGGGTTGCTTGAACTGGCCTCAGTGTCGTAGCTCAATGAGCCTCAATAGCCTTAAGGTTTAATATGTTTCAAGCTGTCACTGGATGTTAATGGTAGACCTTTTTATTCAACCATATTCAACCGAACCGGGTCAAGTTCCCCATGGCTGGGATTCAAACGACTTTCTGCTGGCACAGAAGCGCCCAAACAACCTGCCATCCGTCCAACTTGGCAGCAAATTCTGGTCAAATCAACTCAGGTCCCACCCTCGTCTTGCAATAGTCTCTTCCGCCAAAGGTTTGTCTTCCACCTGCAGAGCTCAGGCTACGGTCACGGGTTTATTGGGTAACTAAAACGTTTGTCGCGCTCAACCACCACGGGTGTCCACCAATCCCCAGCAACATGCACTTCTGTGCAGGAGTCGCCTCCATCAACACCATGTAAGGCGCCCTTTGCTTCGATGATAACACCCGTGCCTGCGCCATTTGTTGGGCTTGCACTCAGAACGAAGACTAGAAAAGTGACAAAGGTTGAAACTCTGTCACCAGTCACCAGTTCAGAAATTAAAGCCTTTTCAGAAACATCTGTGCCAATATTCTCTTCTAAAAGCAGTACCCAAATGTCCGCCTCATTTCGGTTCACCCTAAGGATGGATGCAACAGCATCGCTTCGCTTCCTGCGTCCCGTTGCATGGCCCAGCCCAGCCCGATGTCATTTCTTTCATGGAGCTGGGGCCGCTGCTGCGATGATCCATGGGGGGCCAACATCTGTGCAGGCACCTCAACGGATCAATGGACCAAATCTTGATGTCAAGTCATTGGTGTCGATTGGTGTCGATTGGTGTCGATTGGTGTCGATTGGTGTCGATTGGTGTCGATTGGTGTCGATTGGTGTTTGGTGCAGTGTTTTTGAGCTTTCGGCAGGGGTATCATCTTTCAAATACCTGTTGATCTCCTGTCAAACGAGCACCAAGGAATACAGGTTTTTGGCGAGAAAGCTGAGACAGCTGAGCAGCTGCGAGCACTTGTGGCAAGCGTCCTGGTCTATCAGAGCTTGCAGCACGCCTAACCTCAGCTTTCTGCGGACTTCCTCGTAGGGGCACTACCCCCTAATATATGCGCTAAAAAATCCTAGGAAGGATGTGGCAAAGCTATACCATATCAGAATATATCAGAGTTATTCAAGACTCTGTGATGGATGATGAACAAACTCACGGGATTGAGAATTGCCTACTTCGTGATACGAACTACGGCAAGACAAAGGTACAAGCTAGCAGTATGGTTGTTTAAAAAAAAAACACATACCAAAACATGGCTCCGATTTTGCTCCTCTGCGTCCCTGACCGTTCTTGCTGGTTTCGAACCTTCACAATCTCTGTACCGATGTAGATCAACCTCATTCACCAAGCAGGCGGCTCCAAATAGGCAAAGGGATTCGAACAAGGCGCTAGGGGCTCATCCCATCTCATCCCCTAAAATATGGTACAATAGGATACAATGGGTCTTGACGCATCCCCGTGTTGCCTCCAGTAAAACTCTCCCCCTTTCTGCCCTTGGACATGTTGTGTCATTTAAGTTCTGTCCGCTTTGATGAATGTCTGTTCGCGATTGCTGTACAACTTCAGACTTTCCATGACCACGGTGCGCTTCCTCATTGCAGCCACACGCACATACTTTTTAGTCACACGCATTTGCGTTGGCAACATTTGGCCAGATCATGATCAGATTCTGATCAGATTCTCATCTGATTATGTACATTTTTATACATTTTTCAGATCTTCAGCTCATCCTTTGCTCTTGCTCTTGGCCTCAATCCCCCAAAGAAAAAAAACACCCTGGAGCCGCCAAGCAGATCTGCTTGGCACACTGAGGAGCCGACAGCTGAGCCTTTGATGTTTTGGGTGAGGAAATTGCGCATCCAGACGTCTTCATTCTCACCGTGATCGACGCCTTCGTCCAGGACCTAAGGCTCGAAGGCTCGAAGTTCTGACGTATCGATGGAGGTGGACTCTGCCTATAAAGATGCCAGATTTTAATGGCAAGTATGCATTCCTCTCCACAGGGTAAAACTGATAAAACCATACTTGGAGGTTACTTGAAGGTAGCTGCCTAGTATGAACAGCTGGTCCGTATGAAACAGGACCCCAACACCATTCAAGAGCTAAGACACGATGCGGATATCTGCCTTCGCATCTTGCAAACGGCAGTACGTGGCCTGCATGGCGAATCATGGCGAACCAGCCATGCCGCTGTGCAAATGGCATATCAATACATGCATACAGTACCCATAAGATCCATGTATGCTATATATGGTAACATGGATCCCATCAATATACCCCCAATGTTAGCATATATATACCATACATGGATCCTATGGGGTATTGTATACATGTTGATATAGACAGAATGGTTTATATAACCTCTATATACCAAGCCTTTGCGCTCAGAGAAAAACACCGGAGCACACATCGTTTTGATACCTGTCAGATCCTGTCAGATATGACTCGTTTGATTCACATGCTGATCTTAAGGGCACCAGCCTTGACCCACTCGTGCCACTTCATGGTACTGTCCTCCAGCCCGTTGTACCTTGGTAGTGGAACTGAAGGTGGGCTGACAGCAACGATTTGAAGAAAATCTATAGTCATAGTCCCTCCAGCTGCTGTAATTCTGGCCAACCTAACTTTATCCTGAATAATTATGAATAATTACTACTGGTGGCCCTTCAGCCAAATCCCACAACTTCAGCACATTGATCAAACAGAGCCCGCTTGATCCAAAGTTGCACAAAGATGGGTATCTTCTTCGCAATCCAATTTTCTTTGATCGGTGTGCAGCTTAAGAGATGACCCATGGTGCCTTGGCGCGGGCTTTGGAAATTGTAGTCTGGCAATGTCTACTTGTGGATCTTTGGCGCACAGGTTTGTGGGTGGTGCCTTCTTGTATTTTTTTTAAACGAAGATTGAGCTGTGCATGTCACCTGTTACAATTGGTTACATACGTAAAATGATTTCTCATATTGGATGATCGAGTGCACTGTGATGGCACTTCTTATGCCGATTGGTTGACACAAGATACAAGCAACGCGGACGGGAAATGCTCAAACTCAACCTTTGGCAGATGGCATTAATTATATTATATATATATGTATACAAATCTCTACGATATGTTCAGAATCGGCCTACATCAACAATTGAACAGCCCTATGCCAGACGTTGCCAGACATTTCACACGAACCAGTCACACCCAGTCACACCAAGTGGCCAATCACACCACCCAGCTCTCCTTCATAGGTCAACGCCGCATGTAAAGCAGTGCCACAGCCTTGAGAAGCGCCTCCCAGAAAGACATTCTTTCCACCCACCTCAGCATGACGAATAGCGGCGACCGGCGACCGGGCTGCCGGCCTCCATCTTTCAGAATCTTTCAGTTGCGAATTCAACTTTGACCCTACGAAATCAGCTTCTGAACATCTCAAGTGATGAATTATCATGAATTATCATGAATTATGTAGGGTTAATCACAATAATCTGATGTCCAACCCTTGGGAACTTGCCGCACTTATACCCCAAGTACCGCACATCCCACAGCTGCAGCCGTTTCACGAGAGCAGCTTCGGCATCCAGCAGGGTGTGGATCCGTGCCGTCGTTTCTTGGAGATCTTCCATGCTCAACTCATCCTCCTGGTCGCCCTCGTGGTCTGTGATGTAGTCGTGCCAGGCATGCAACACTTCACCCTGAAATCAGGGTGAAAGGAACAGGATGTCAGAATAATTATACTATCCATATGACAATATATTATCCCGGTCCAGGTACTATCCATATACTATCCATATACTACAGCGGAACCGTTAGAAAAGAACCGAATAAGAATTCTCCAGCCTACCCTGGGGTTCTTAAATCAAGTTCTCAAGCGGTAACCATAACTACGAAGTACCCCTGGGAAAGGCAAGAACCAACGGCCGCAAATCCAGCGTACTCTAGGGTTCTAATTTCAAGCCAGCAAATAGGGGTGAATCCAGCAATCCAGCCCCTGAAGTTCTTGATGTGGGTTCCCAATGCATCTCATCTACCTGTCCTATCCTGTCCTTGTAGCAAGTAATTGGTCTCTTCGGAGCTGTTGGGAACACCACCTGGTATCAATGGCCACCGGCCACAGGTCAGGCAAGAACGGTGATCTATGGTGATCTGGTCGTCCCTAAAAATGCTCCCCTTTGTTGAAAGCATGTTCAATGCGCTGAAAATGTGGCATTTGTGGCCCAAGGCCCATCACCGGTTGGGGACGTGCCCAGGAGTTTCCATGATCTCGGCAATGCTCGGCACCTTCAGACCTGGGAAGGGCTCCAACTCTTCTTCTTCCTGGCCACCATCTTGGCAGCTGGCATGAGCCGGACTAGATGCTGAGATGATGCTGAGGCTGCTGAGGTGTTTGAAGAGCTTTCAGGAATCTTACGAATCCTAGGTGCCAAACAAACCATTCAGATCCAACATGTTCCATCATGTTCCAACTATTTACCAGCTCCATCCCGTGCAGAGCCTCCTCGTCCTTGCTAGCCTTGCCTTTCGCCTAAAGCCAAAGTCTTGGAAAAACTGGCCGGGAATGGACGCTGTTTCAGGACATGCTTTGCGGCCCCTCCAGGGAGATCTGAGACTCTTGATGCATCCCAACAAAAAGCCACCCGTGGCGGAGCGTGCTGACCTTCTTCTTCTTGGGCTTGGGTCGATAGACATAGTGCGGCTCTTTTAAATAGTCATAGCCCGAACATGTAAATCCTTGGTTGGGCGAGCCTGGGGCGACACATATGCTGATCAGAAAGTGGAACAAACTCTTGCAGCTGAGCTTCCATGAAGGTAGACCAGGCTTCGTGTGTGATCTGAGTCAGCCAACTTAGGATCTGAAAGTAGCTGATACCGTTGAACATCGTCAAAGGTCCAGTACAATGTAGTACATTGATGTACATTGATAATCAGTGTTCAAGTTCTGCAGATTCATTTGAGACAAAGTATTGTATTGTCGATCAAAGTACAATACCACACTACCACCACTTGCACAGAAAACCTAAGTGAAAATTGCTTCTGATTTGGTCATATTTGGTCTATTTTGGCGTAATTGCTCTGAACCCCCAAATCCATCCAGAATCCAAATTCCATCCAAATCCCATGTTTTGAGACAAGGAGCTGTCTGGCGGATACATCACTTGCTCCGTGGCCGACAAGTTGATCCAGTCCCTGTTGCACGTTACAGCGCAGGGCGTAGGGCGGGTGATTGCTGTGTGTTGGGAACTGTATCCGGGAAGGATCCGCGAAGAAACTTGGGCATTCAAGGTGTATGTGTGTAATTATGCACAAAAAGACCAGCACAAACCAATACTATTACCAACACCATACCAAACAGGTGGCTTGTTGTAGCAAGAACGGCAACAGTACCATCAAGCGAACATGTTTGAGTTTTTTATTGCAGAATAGTTATTGTTCACTCTGACTCCTGCTAGGAATTTGACAGCATGCCGCATGCCTTCGAGACAGAACCCTTGAAGAGCAGGAAGAGCAGAAACCCACAAAATGACATGGCAAAAACCCACCAGCCTCTCCAAGCAGGCTTGTAGCGATCGCTCTGGAGAACCGTTTGAGCCACTCCAGGATTCAAAGAACCAGCCCCTTTCTGCGGCCTAAGGAGACTTTCAACAGTTGCCATCTACAATCAAAGGATGAAGCAACACCCTAGAATGTCACATTGACATGGGCAGGGTCTGTATAGAACCATGCCATAATGATGGCTACTGCATCCACAAACCGTAGAAAATCGTAGAAAACCTCATCCGCGGGGTGTACCACGCGTACCGGAACCTCCTGGCGATGCTTCAAAGCCTTGGTCAAGAGACCTCCATTGATGCGAGCATTCGCTGCGCAAACTCCTGGATGGTCCTCAGCTGTGAGTTAGATCCGGACTCCTGTGATCTGTGAAGCATCTTCAAACCTGGGACATTAACCAACCATTATAATGATATATAATGATATATAATGATATATAAGTATTGGGTAGTATAACCAGACTCTTATGATCTTCAAGATGGGTCAAGTGTGATCTTCGTCGCATTTGGAAAGAAACAAAACATGTGGAACTTTTCTGGCTGCTTCTTCATCATGGCGAAACATGTGGAGGAAGCTCGTGGCAAAATTGGTTCGGCCTTTCCCCATGAAACAGTTCATCCAAGAAGCCGAATCTCAGCCTTCTGGAAGGAACCTTGGTTGAGTGGATCCCAATCCAACTAGAAAATGACCTCAACATCAGCAATGACAGGAATCATACTTGAGAATGTAGCAAACTCATCCATGATAAACACAAATTGCAGGATCTTGGTAAACACAAACTGCAGAATTATGCGTTCAAACGAGAAACTTCTCAACTACTAGTGCTACTTGTTTCCCCCACTATTTTCCAAACATTTCCAAACGGAAGTCACCCTCTCCCCTGAATTTCCTAAGCCATACACATTCCCAACAGATCCCCACCTGCCCTGCCATCAACGTCATGGAACCTGGAAGGGCCAAGCTCCAGCTGCAGACCAAATCCAGATGCTCATGTTCCTCCGAACGACTGAATGGTGGCATTCTATGGCTATCCGGGGGAGGGATGAAACCTGAAAGTACATTTCAGTACTGGGGATGAACATCCACACAGGCATCATAGATCCTTGCTGCCCTTGCTAATCTGGCTATTATTTGGATGTGAACCAATGTACCAGGGTTTTGACCCATAGACTATGTTATATGATGTTATATGAAGCTAAAACGTTGCCAAAAACCATCGAAGGTATGGTATGGCCCATAGGGCCAGGAGTCGGATTGGCTGACGCTGAATAGTGGCCGCGCTTGACATCATTAGAGCTGTCGCAGTGAGGTCAACAACAACAATACATGATAGGAACATGCGACCTAAGGCAAGATCAGACTTCAACACATCAACGGTGCTGCAGCCGTGTTAAACAATTTTGATGAACAGCGGTCCATGGGAGCTGGAAATGATCCTGGGTGACCCCCAAAGCCGCCTGGCTCAAAAGAGAAGCTGCATCCAAGACCATCTGTGCCGTGTCTGGCTTCTCCTTAGTGTCCAAGTGTTCACGGTACACCGCTGGAAAGCATAATGAATGGTTTTTCTGTGAACAACCATGATGACATGGAATAATGAAACATGTTTCCAGAATGGAAATAACCATGTTTCCTCCCTGACCATATCATGTTGACACTGGCAATATAATATGGCTTCAAGTTGGTCTTCATCACCTGGACCTTCCCAGTGTGACAAATTCTTGACCTGACTATGTGCAGATTCCATGACCTATTCTTTTGGTAAACTTCCATGGAACTGGGAAAGCACTTCTTTCAGTAAGTACAATCCTATCATATCCTATCTTCAATCATCTTGAAATACAGCTTGAAGTGGTCTAAATGGATCTAAACGGTAACTTTTCCTTTGCCAAAGCGTCGGGACATTCGATGTGGGCTGGAGCTTCCATCATCACATGGCCATCTGCTAGCCACAAGGGCAATGCTTCAGCATCAGTGGAAACATCACCTGGGATCTATCGGATGTATCATTGGATGGATCAATCGTGGTCACTTCACCTAGGGATCTAGGGATGATGAACACTGGCCATGGCTGTGGATCGTGTCAGCTGGCACTTTGCATCCCAGGAAAACCTGTTTGTACTCCCAGGCCATGTTTCAAAACTCCCAGGGAGGCCTCCCGCAATTCCTGTAACTTCCCATTGTGCCACAGTCTGTTGATGCAAAATTAGGCCAAACGGATATGGGTCAAGAAAATAGCCTCAGGGAATCCCATTTGTTGGCCATTGTAGTATATAATAAAGTACAAAATTCAATGCTGGAGTCCCCCAATTTCGAGCCACAAGCCTTGAAGTCAAGCATATTTAACGTTGTGAAGGACAACTCTTAGCTGAACAAATCTATTAAGTCCTATTGAACGGTATTTCTACTGAACCTCCTGCCGTCATAGTCACTCCTGTACAGCATTTCCTGACACTCATCGACTTTTCCTTCCGGTAGCTGCAAGAAGCAAGCGCAACGGTCCTGCCAGCTGGCACTGGAAAAACATGGAGTTCCCCGGCTTTCACCAACTCTGGAGTTTTGGACACCATTTCCAGGCTGGATCAAGTCATTGAGTAATAATATGTTATAATTTAATATAATTTAATATAATCTAGCCCTAATTATTTGATCTCATGACTTATATGACTTGTGACTTGTTCAATCTCCTGCTTCATGATGATTCATGAGGCTTCCATCCACGTTGCCGCGTTGCCTACCCGAGCTTCCAGGAACATTTGCGGGGCCTGTGTGAGGCCACCCTGTCGAAGAGCCGCCATGAGACCAGTGGCTCGGGAAAGATCCTGAATCCTGGGCATAGCCACGCCTCTAACCTCAAATAACTCAGAGCCAGATGCTGAAGCTCAGTTCCCAGCACATGATTTTGGCATTGATGGGAACTTGTACGGAACTTGCACGGACTGATTGTTTTCGCTACATGGACTTCCCTGTTTCATCACTATTGCATTCCCATGTTTTGTCAAAATTATTTTCAGCCATGGCTGTCCTTCCAGCTTGAAACATTCTTCATGGAGAACCAGAAGGTCACAGCCCAGGCAGTGGCAATATCTCAATGCCAAGTGACGCACTTCATCAGACTCACCGAGCGCGCTAGAGATCTGAGCCAGTCTTCATAAACCTTTCCTTGGAGAGTTATGGAAACTCAGCACAGGGTCAGGGTCCTTTGTCGGACCATTCAGTTGGAGAAGTCGCGCGGAAGGGTTTCTTGAAATACTTTCAGGCCGTACCTAGGCCTGCATAAATCAACATAGAGAGCTGGAATCATTGTACTCAGTTTTGTTGCCTTTAACAAGTTTCCCAACAATCAACCTGTACATTGTGCTGGCAATCAGCAGGAATGAGCTCACGAACACCGAAGTCCAACACAATTGAAAAACCACTGTCCAAACACTTCAAATCTACAGTAAGTCACAAGTTGGAGGTGTTCAAAACTGGAGGTTTGTGTGGCGGGGCGACATTGCAAACACAACGATCCACCACTTTAAAACAAGCATCATTCAAACCGTAGTATATAATATTCACAACATGAATTCACAAAGAGTCTAAACTTGCCAAGAATCCAGGAACTGCAGGTAATTCCAGAACCACCTGGAGATTCAATGCTTCTGCCTTCAGAAGGAATTCGCCAGCTGTGCTGTCAAACTTTTCAGCGCAGCCAGACCAATCTGGAAGAAGGAGCCGAATGGCATTCAAGCCACCAGCCTCAGCAAAAAGCAAGAGGATGCGAACCAAAACAAGTCGTGCTGTCAGCGTGCTGTATTCCAACTCATAATCTTCCAAGTCTGGCCAAAGAATACTAATATCATGAATTCAAACATGTTCTTTGTCATGAAGGTAGCGCCTCTGAAATTAGAACTTTTGATCTCTTCTTCTGAATCCTTGTTCACTTTCTTTACCTTCACCAAATACAGCCTGACACCAACATCACCAACATGTTGACCATCTAATCCAGACAAGGTGCCCCAAAAGCACCGGGAACACGAGAAATGCTCTCCAGCACTGGGGAGCCCTCCATCTCTGAAGCCAACGAGCATCGGACTCCACGGAAAGGTTCATCTGCATGGAACATCCCGTGGAATGCTTTCAGAAGTTGTCTCATGTCATCCACAGCATCATCGGATGAGCCTGGATAGTCATCTCCAAAAGGATCCTGTTCATCTGCTTCATCTTCATCTTCATCTCCATCTTCGCCATCATCCTCACCCTCCTCTTCCTCTCCCTCCTCATTGGAATCCATTTGATCTGCCACCGTGTTGGCAGCATGCCATGCAACAGCCCAAAGGAAGTCCACGATGCGTTCAAAAAGCGCATGTGCCAACGTTCCGTGAAGATTTTCCAGCTCACTGCGAGCTGCTTCAAATTTCTGGTAGGGTTCACGCGCTGGTTTCTGGAGCTCGATGGTGTTTTTCCCATCCTTAACACAGAATAAAGTCTCAAACACATGTCAGCAATTGGTGTTAAGGACTTCTAATAAGGCCTTATATCTCCTTATATCATATCCACAGGAAGCCAACTCCCTCTCTCTTCTAGTACGCTAGCAACATATGATCAGCATCACAGCATTCAGCCCCCTAAAACCCATTTGCTGAAGCACAAGCTATGCATGACCCAGCCACATTGAGCGGTCCAGATCAGAACTTCTAACTTGTTGTTTGGGTTTCATACAGTACCCCAACAGAACTGCTTCAGAAAACAATTCTGAGCTCTATAGTTGATGATTAGTTGATCTAAGTCCGAAAAGTCAACTTTCACAACAACAATTGTTGCAAGAGCTAGACATTCCGTCGTAGACGATCAACGAGACATCATGGGATCTACACAGTTCGGGGAAGCTGCGAAGCCATCATGAAAAACGGGCCAACCATCCCAAAGTGGATCACGGGTCCAATAAAATGATCCATGTGAAACTCCATTTTTAGGAGTAAACCATTCCACTTTGGGGCTCTCACATACTATCACATACTCGACCCGTATGGCCCGTATACTAGCCCATACCCATCGAAAATTCCTTTCCAGGCATCTTTCTCCTCATAGATCCGCATCAACGCGCAGTGCTCCGCAGCACTTTGCACCAAAGTCCTCACGTTTTCCACCACTAGTCGACCGCGCTGGCCTCCCCTTGGCCCGCTGGCCCATGGCATAGCCTGGGAACGACTTTGGGAGGCAAGAGAAAAGTATAGAACAGTACCAAAAAATAATCTTAAAGAATCTTAAAGATTTGAACATATTTGAAGCTCTGGTACATGAAGCAAAACAAATCTACAAAGCATAGTAACATCAGTAACATTTAGTAACTCTGAATATCCATTGAGTAAGCGTCTTGTTGAAAGACTGCTTCCTTTCATTGGCTCCTCTTCTCAGTAGCCACCACCATTCCCATCTTGAGAGCAAGCCATCTATACATGGTCAGCACCAGCTGAATCCGACAATTATAGAATTTCCCCGCATTTGTTGGCTCATGGATAGTGTCATTGGGATAGGTCAGCATTTTTCATGCAACTCTCGTTGTCATATCTTTTTCTCCACAGATATCATACAATTGTTTTTGGATCCCCATCATCATATATATATATTATCATCATTTTAATCCATTTTCACACATTTTAAAGGGATATCAACAGATATCAACAGATACACTTCAGGGATAGCCTCCTCCCCAAGGCATCCAAGGCACCACGACGTTCCACGTCTCCAGGGCCTCTTTGGCCAACTCCCCGTGGCGCCGCTGCCGCGGCGCCAGGGCCGTCTGCAGCTCGCCCGGCGGCAGCGTGCTGAGTGCCACGGACCAGCTCCGGTGCCAGGCGAAGCGCAGCAAGGCACGGGCCACGTCGAAGGGCATCTGGGGCATGGAGCCCTCCTGGAAGATGGAAAAGGACAATTTGTTATAGTTTAATTATGATTAATTATAACTAATTATATCTGTTTATATCTGTTTGTATACTGTTTCTATCACCGTATATCGTCGAAAATTGGGGGTTACAAGGGGTTGACATTGGAAAGTGTTACCCCAAAAGATGGGAATATAGAAAGCATCCAGCTTTTCAAGTGGATTTGTTTGCCAAGGGGGAACAAAAACAGCAACTCTTCCGGGAAATGAAGTGGTGGACAACAACCTAGTAGCTTCACTGCATGGTTCCAACTTCTAGAGTCTTTTGCTTTGTTGAACGTGACCCTCGAAATATTGCAACCACTCACCTCATCCTCCACATATCGATCATGTGCCGGAGCGGACGTCATCGCGCAGAAAAGCAAACAAAGCTCACAAAATGCTTTGTCAGCCTCTTGCACAATTTGTCAACCCAGTTGCACGTAATCACAATCTGTGCAGAGTTGCTTATTCTCTTTAAATCATCATGAATGACGAAACTTTCAAATTGATCCACGCAAGTGGTGCTGTTGAACAAGATCAACATCAATGACAAACGAGGTTTTAGAAAACTGATGAAAACTGCTTGAAGACCTCTCCCGACTTCCTGCCAATATTATTATCCTTGCATTGAAGCGTTGCACTTTCTCTGAAGCTTGGCTCAAATGCTGAGTAAGCAAGGCAATTTCCTCAAAAAACATCCAGAAACATGGAAAAACCGAACATGTCAAAACGCCAGAGTTGGAAGGCTCCTCCACTGCTGTGTACTGAATCGTCTACTGATGTCCCTTGCTGGTCTAAGGAACAGGCCGTTCACAAACATCAACCAACGGGCTGACCTTTCGGGTTCCATCTCCATCTCCACACTCTGAAGCTTTTCCGTCATTTCGAGTGTTGAGATTGTTGAGTTGGAATGGAGTCATCATCTGCTTCCATCTCCGCAATTCGAAAGGATCCGAGAAACAAAATCACTAGTGCTTCCTTAATCTTCCTTATAGATGGTCATCTTTGCGTCGCTTCGAACAAAAGATTTCTTGATTGTGCAAGGGCATCCTCTGTGACACGTGGATCTGTAACTGTAGGCTGAGGCTCGCTCTTTGTTGGGATCAGACTTTGGTACCTGGCAAAGTATCATCTACATCCAGCCCAAGCACTGGCCTGGTACTTCCTAACTGCAGACACGTTTAACACTCGTTTAACACTTGGATACACTGGGAACTCCCTGCAATTCCTCCATGCACATCACCTTCATCTTCTCCGTTTTTTATCAGCCTATCCTTTGAGACATGGAGTGACTGTCGAAGACTGTCGATGGTAACCTGCTGCATGCCTCGGGTACTCGGTCACCTTTGCGAACTGCATCGTTTGCCTTGGCGCAAAAGGGTCTAAGTTTTAAGCAGGGATATGATGAGATATGATGGGATATGCAGCATACAAAGCTATATGCTTCGGAGATTGTCCCAATTGCCAGGAACATCCAGTGGAAATCTGGAAGCTTTGAGACCATGAAAACTGATGTTGGTCAAAAAAAACCTGCCACATAGCTGAGACCCGTCGTCATATCCGGTATATCGACCAATCGGGGCCTCTTTGAGATGACGGAGAGTCAGCTTGAGCTGCGCCTGGACAATCCAGATCACCAAATCACACAGAAACTGGCTCCAAACGACCCCGAAACTGGATGCTTCAATGCAGATCATGACTGGCTTCATGACCAGCTCTTCGTGGTCCAGCAATTTTCGAACCATTTCCATCTGAATGGCCACACTTTGCCACACTTGGGAGTGGCTCATCATTCTTTGGAACCCCAAATGGATGCTATTTCAGAAATTTTCCTACAAAACTGCAATTCTGCAGCTTGATGATTTGGTTTCATATTGGCTACACCTTTCTTTTACGGGATTTTTGAATATTTTTGATGGCATGAAACATCATTAAACCTCCAGCTGGATCCCCAGCCGGGGGCCTTGGAGCAAATGGTCCCTTGCACTTCGTGCATGCGACGTTTGGCATCTGTCTGCACTGCCACCTTGGCCTGGGAGAGGCACGAGGGGTGAACTTTCGGCCGATTCACTAGCGAAATGAACCATTATACCCCAAAAAAGGCCCATAGACTATCATAGACTCATAGATCTGATACAATGTATACATATAAGTTGTATAAGTTGTAAAAATCCTGTAATCAATTCACTTCGGCGCCTGAGTCTGTTGGATTTGGGATAGCAAAATTCATTCCATTCGCCTGCGGAGAGGATTCTACGGCTCGGAGCGCCCAGAAGAACAGATGTCCAAAGGCGACATCGTTTCGGACCTGGCCGCGCTGGCTGAGTTCGAGATTCTTCGGATGTCAAGTCTGTTGCTCACTGCACAATGGAGAGATATGGAGAGCATCCAAACACTGAGTTTCTCGCTGCATCAAGAACGAAATTCTCCCAAAGTAATTTTCTGCACTCCTGCGGACCAATCACACCTGATGCATTTAGGCATGTAAATGGTTTCAGACATGTAAATGACCCAAAGTGAGTGCATGTGAATCTCAACTGACTTGGCCAGAATTCAGCTGGTCCATGCATGGCGCGTGCAGGATCACATTGATGATGGGAACCACAAAGTCCAGTAACTCAGCGCAACTTGCATTGAAGCTTTGTCAAGACTTGTCATGTTGTCCATTTTCAGAAATTATCAACTGGTAAAATAATGAGGGGATGGCAGTATCATCTTGAGTGGCCTCAGCTAAACAATCACCACTTTGATGATGCAATGGCATGCAATGGCACAGCATGGCACAGCTTTTCCTCAAAAGTCTCCGCTTGGAGCACGGCCTTTAGAGACTTCAAAGCAGATACACATCGCATTGCTGTTGCCTCGCAGATTCTTTGCAGCTTACAGCAGATATCCATTACTGATCCTACAGCTACACACTGTCAAGTGTCATGGACTCATGTGCAGCAAGCAGTTTCTGATGTTTCTGATTGTTTCTGTATTGAAATTAAAGAGTTTGAGAAGTTGGCAACACAGCCTAATTACCTCAACTCAGGATTGCAAAGCGCCTGTACGCCGCCTGGTAAACGCAGGTGGCCAGATGTGTCCTACAAGTTCTACCCAGCGAAACTGAAACTGTGCCAAGGCGAGGTGGTAAAATCAATTAAAATCATATGCGCATCGGCGCATGGGGTCACCCAGCAAATCCCGTTCTTCTTAGTGGCTTAGTGGCTGTACAAAAAAACGATCCGTGACGGTGATGTGCCAGGATTCGCTCACAAAAAGGTCCCAACTCCTGCCGAGTCTGTGGATCTACCCAAAGTAATTCTACAAGTGCTTCAACCGCCTGTCACAGCCGGAACTATCGGAAATAAGTCTCAATTGCCTATGAAGAGGTAGCCACACATGCGTTGCTTTAAAAGATTCCACTCCAAAGATCTCCAGAGTGATTCCAGCCCTGGTGAGCTTACGGATTTCTGGAATTTTCTCATCTGCTAATGCTGGCATGTCGCACCAAACAGCCTTGGCTTCATTGTCTGTTTGCCTTGATTGCTGAAATCGCACCTGCAGAAAGATCACACTTCGAACGAACAGTTCAGCGGAAATTATGACACAAAATGGCTGACCTAAGGGCCGAGTAATCCACTTTAATCCATTTAAGGCAACATCAGGCAGCTCATTACCATTTGGACAAAGTCAACCTGGATCCCTCCACAGTTTGATGCCAAGTTGCACGGAAGTGGAAAGGAAGGGAGCTGCCATTCTCCTGGCGCCCAGCACGAAATGGGAAAGTCACTCTTGCTAGTGCAGCGTTGATACTACAGACTTGACTATCCTTACAGCGTGTGCGCCTTTGGGGCCTGTACGCACCAGAGCCCTCCCTGGGAGCGATCACGATCCTGCCGAGCGCCACTGACACGATCTGACACGTTCTTGTTAACGGAACTCATCAAAGCTCACTACCCTGCAGTCATCTCCCATCGCTTCTCTGAAAATCCTTGAGTCGGAAATCTCAGCATCAACAGCAACTTATAGTAGATAAATCAATGAAATCGACCTACTTGGTAAAAAGAAAGTGGAGGCTCCTTCCACAATAAATGTTCATCCAAATGGACGAAATCTCCACTTGGACGCTCCTAAGTTCACTCCGAGGTGGAGCATATTGGAGCATCCGCATCCGCATCACGGGCATCCGCACGCTGTGATAGGGAGATTTTCATATAGGAAGTATGGGAAATCCCAAGGATTATAGACTAGAGTCAGCGATATAGAGGATTTTACAACTAGAGAGCCAGCTGTTGAATGAGATGATTTTGCATCCTCTGCAAGAAGATTTAAAATCAGTTCCACCTCGTAATGGTACCAAGTTGAACTTAAATGTCATGTAAAGAATAAACAAATATAAGATGTAAAGGATCAAACAGAGCCTCAAACGACAACAGCTTCAACACTCCAAGTATCTCCAAGTGCTCCCGCTGAGGCTCGGACCACACAATTACCCATATCAAATATACAGGAAGCCTGGCTGAAAAAACGCTGATCAACCCACTGTGTTGCTGCCTGGTACTTGGACCATTGGAGCGTCCCCGGAAAAAACTACACCTGAAACAAAACCCAGAATCAGAAATATACTTTCTAAAGATTTCTAAATGATGTCTACACAAAATGAATTACCTGAAAACAAGTATGTGGAGTCAAATGCCATTCTTGTCTTGTAAAGGCGTTGGGATGATTTGGGGGTCCACATATCTTGAAAAAGAGCCTTCACACTGGACCCTGAGCCTGCAGGCAGTTTGCCACTACAAGCACCCCGAGATCAAGCGATGCTGAGCCAAATGTCAAGTCGATGAGAAGAACTGCGGTAGACCTCAGGAGAGTTTGAGCATTGGTTCAATTCCAGATTCTGAACGCAAAGAAGCTTCCCACCTGTTATACCGTTCTGGAGGGATTCTTGAAATGCAAAGAAGACCATGTCTGCACATGAATAGAGGACTTTGCAAGAAACACGCTTTTACCGTGAGAGTAAGAAACTGTAACGGCCCTGTGGAGTGAAAGGCAGCTGAAATGTTTTGTTTGACCAAACAATAAGATCAGCCGCAGGTTGCTCACTTTTTCCTCTTGTGCACGCCTGGAGGAAATGCAAGTGATTTTTACCATCTATAACCTTCAAAAACAATGAATGGTCGCTGTTCACTCACACTCAATCAAACAAACTGCACCATTTTTAGATATGAACACATATTTACTTTCATGGATGCAAACTGCCAATACCTTTGGACTTGATCCGCACGACCCTCGGATAGCTAATGAGGCCATCAAAATCAGGCCCATGGCTTCAGGCCCCAATCATATCTTTTAGATCCTGGGGCGAGCATGCGCAAGGCTTGCGTCAAGCGGTAAGTTTTTTAGACTTTTCATGAAATGATTGACATGATTCAATGGAATCCTCTATATACTATATAAATTGCACCCCAATTAAAAGCTTGAAAGAATTCCCATGAAATCCCTAAACCCCAAAAACTTTTCACCTTCGACATCCTGCCGAAACGGCAGCGATCCCCTCCTCCGTGGCATCGTCTCAACTGCACCCCGAGAACGCCCATGGAGAGTCCGCCTCTGCGTACCTGGCATTGAGATGCTCTGTTTTAGCGCAGGAATACCACTCTCTCTCTAAGTATTCACAACTATTCCAACCATTTCTGACAAAAACTACAAATATCACATTTTTCTATACAGTACTTCTCTTCAACCAATTACTTTATTACAAGCTACAGCCTCTGTAATGCAAAACCCGATCAATTGCAGGCACATGAGACGACACTGAGCACCCTTTTGTTCTGTTCTGTAGTGCGCAAAAGGGTAAGCTTTGCGAAGGCGAGCAAGCTTGAAAGCGATGACAATTCTGTGGCCAGAGCACGCCATTCAACTTTTCCATGCTCCGGCGGGGTCTGGAAAACTTCCTAGGCTCCAATCATATACATCAGCAAGTCCACGACCCTGTTGCTGTAGCCCCACCTGATGTGTTTGGACCACCATTGGTGTGGATTACCAGCTTAAAAAACGAAAACAAAAAAAACACGGCATAGCGAAATCAGACGGTGTCTATATCAAGGCACTCGTTGTCATACCAGGACACGATCTTGAAGAAGCGCTTCTCACCTTAGTATCCGTGGCTCGACCAGGTTTTTGTGTTGCCTTTTTCTGGGTAAAATTACAAGGCCAAAAACCGTCGGATCCTGATTTCATCCCATGGTAACCCACAACTTTCAACGCCCGTCGCCACTCTGCCCAGTGGCCCTTGAGGTTGTTCTGCAGGGTGGCCTTGGAGTCGTAGATGGAGGAATTCATGTTGTGAATGAAGTCCGCAGACACCAACTCCTCATCTGTGTAGGAGAGAACGCCCTTCCTTGGATGAAGGACATGGCGACCATGCTGTTGGATGTGGCAAAATCATGAGGCCAGTGAACACTGACCTGGTTTGGAGGTCTTTTGATGCTGGATTTAGACATGGATAGACATGGTCTATGGGTTGAAATGGTGCTGGTTATGTATTGGATTTAAACATTCACAGAAACATGATGATCGATATGCAACTAGGACATCAACTGCCCGGTAACTGGAAGGCTTCTCAAGCCCCCAGGAAGTAGAATACGACAGACTGACAGAGTCTGGTTCCTTAGCCTCAACAGGTTGCCCCGCCATCCCACCATTATCCAATCAAAGATAACCAAAGCGTCATGTAGGTCTCGGTGGCCTTCTTCAACAGGGAATCAATTTCCTCGATGGAGGTGTCCTCAGTTGTCATCTAGCGACTGATGAGAAACACGCCATCGTGGCAAAAACATACGCTGAGCTGCCAGTGCTTTCAACCATCATAAACCTGAACCTGTAGTGGTAACGTAATGGTAATGTGCCAACTTCTCCATTTTATATCAGTTTATATCATGTTACACCGTTTTATATAATTTTATATCAGTTTATACCCCATGTATCCCCCATCCTGGAGGATACAACACCACCAAACCCCGTGGCCGTGGCCGTGGCCATGATGCCTTCTCAGCAGTGAAGGTCAAGTCGACCACGGACACATCAGGTGTGGGCACGCGGAAGGCCATACCGGTCCTTGTCTCGAACATGGGGGGAACCAAAATACTGGGATTTTGGTTGGAAAACTAAAGGAAAGCGTGATTTAGCATCATGAAGTAAGATGAAATTTGGAAAAATGTTTGGTTAATATATTACATGATGACCTGCAAAAACAATGCGTATGTGAATGTGTGACTGTTTACCAAAACAAATTGTGTATACACCATGTGGGCACGTGCCACAAAATGACACGAGTCTATGGAACCAACTAAACGAAAACGTGGCCCGCAAAGAAACCAAGACACATCAAATGTTCTTTCCAAAAACAAGTCACGCATGCGAAAGGTTCCTTCGAAGGAAAATATTAATGTTGGCACCCGATTAGTGTGATGGGACCCTATTGTGAGAAATTTTTGTTTCCTAATTGAGTATCTTGGTGTTTGTGCGGGGGGCCTCTATTGTGAGATTTTTTCAATTTGTTTTCCAATTTTTGTGTTTTTTTCAGATTTTCCAAATAATTAGATGCCTTATTAAACCCTTATTAAAAAACAACACCCAGACAATTTTTCAAGGTGGTACCCCATGAATGGCTCAGATCCTCAATAATACAATTGTTTGGATGGTACCCTGTTGTGCACAAAAACTGTTTGGCAGTGAAAAAAAAACAAAACCTTTTTTCCACCTTTCTTTGAGTAAAGCTGGTCCATTTACTTTGGAAATCAATATTTATATTAAAACTTTAAAGCGCAAGGTTTTCCAAATAATTAGATGCTTTATTAAACCATTATTAAAAAAACAACACCCCGACAATTTTTCAATTTGGTACCCCATGAATGGCTCAGATCCTGAATAAAATATAATTGTTTGGATGGTACCCTATTGTGCACAAAAAATTTTTGGGAGTGAAAAAAAAACAAAACCCTTTCTCCACCTTTCTTTGAGTAAAGTTGGTCCATTTACTTTGGAAATCAATATTTATATTAAAGCTTTAAAGCGCAAGGTTTTCCAAATAATTAGATGCTTTATTAAACCCTTATTAAAAAACAGCACCCAGACA
>Ga0126342_10000828_pt1 | contig 38466 bp, 37 predicted proteins | sample Cyp1metagenome_FD_92528 | JGI IMG/M metagenome (GOLD analysis project Ga0126342, IMG submission 92528) | Coral microbial communities from Lord Howe Island, Old Settlement Bay, Australia - Cyphastrea 1 metagenome | ecosystem: Host-associated > Invertebrates > Cnidaria > Coral ...
GTTCAGGGCATGAAGAATCCACAATACTATATATAATTTAACCACTAAAAACAATCTGAAAGGTCGATTTGAGCATGAAACCTGTGGGCATATTGTGCATTTGATGGGGGTATCATGGGGATGCTATGATTTGATATAGTTGGATATAGTTCAACGATGTTCAACGTGCCATTTCTTACCACATGCCCGATGTGCGCCACGCTTCACGCTTCAGGAATACCTCGATGTGCGCCGGCGTCTTAAAGACCGCTGGTGCGGCCAGGGCACGCAGAATGAGGTTTTTTCCAGCGGTTTCGCTGGGGAAACCATTGAACTTATTATCGGAGAGTAAGTTTTTTTTGGTATAATCAAATTGGATTTCAATCATGGAATATCCAAGATAATCTTAATTTTATATCATGTTTATATCATTTTATATCCAAGATAATCATAATTTGCTTGGCTATTATTATCATGTTGAATTTTCTTGGATATAAAATGATATAAATTAAGTTATATATATATAACCAACAAACTTCGGCAAGAAACGGGTATCTCTCCGGTGGTGAAAGGAGGTGGTATTTATATTAATCCATCTCCAAGTCTATCAAACATTGCCAGGTGGAGTGTGTGTTTGCCAAGCTCCTACCAAGATACCATGACCTTTACCATGTTTGTTTATTGGGTTTGCCAGGTTACGATCTCTTAAGTCTGTTTGCTATGAAGATTGTCAGTATCTAAAGTCCTTAAGAGTGTAACATATGAATATAACATAATATGTATATCAACATCAACATCAATATCAGATCAGATCATATCCCCAAACATCAAGCCATGGACGTGTTATTAAGTTTGCCACATCACACCAGGAATCCTTGCAGCCATCTTCGTTCCAGTTGTGGTAGTGTCGGATGAAAACAACAGTATTCAGTGCTATCCACGGTTCAACGATGGAAGGTGGTTTCACGATGTTGCAAACAAATACTACAACTATACCCTATGAATCTAAAGACTTCGTGAGAAGATACCTAAGGTACCTAGCCAGCGATTTTTGTTGGCCCCAGGCACTCATTCAGAATGTGGGGCTGGATCCATATAGGATAGGACATCAACTGTTGTTCCTGATGGGGACCAAATCTCGATGGGGAAAACACCATTTTGATTTATAAGTACTGTGAGTCATCTGCAAATGGGTATTTTTCCGTATTTTGTGTGTATATTATATATATATATATATATATTATAGATATATATATATATATATATAATATATATATATATTATATATATATATATTATATATAATTATATATTATATATATATCATTATTATATATTATATATATTTATATCATTATTATATATTTAATTTAATATATATTTGAAAATGTGTATGTTGAATGTCCAGAGGTTCAAATGTTTTAACCGTCGCCCAGCCAGCCCGTTCTGCAGGCATCGCTCTTCTTGCAGAAGATGCGGGACATAGTGCCAGGGTTCACCCATGGTGGCATTGTTTTTTGGGGCTGACGAGTACCATGATTTTGAGAGTGTCCAGGGTTGTGACATCAGCCAGCTGCGGCATTCAAGGATTAAGAATGGAATGTTGGTTTGACTTATGATGTTGATATTGTTCTGTTGAAGGTACTCATGAATATTGAATCTGTAAATGTTTCTATTTGTTTGTTCTCTTTATGTGTTTCCATCAGATCGGTGGCTCCAAATTCCAAGGAATGCTGGTGATACTTACTCCTTCAAAATTGCCATGTTGGAAAAAAACACTTGATTTCATCATACCCACCATATAGCACCATATTCCACCATAACATTTATCCATGACACATATGTTTAAAACAATGCCATCATACTCTCGGTGATTCCAGTTGTTTGTTCACCACCACCAGGATTGGGGAGATGGCAAGCGCGGGGTCCCGGGGTCGGGCCTTGGGGGTGTTTACCTACAGAAAGATGTGGAAAACCCCTTGTGGACCCCCCCGGAAAATAGTCTACAAATGGTTGATTTTCCACATCTATGTTGGTTTACCCTATAGGGTAACCCCAAAATTGAACTGTGAGTATTCTCGAAAATTGAATGTAATGTTTGTGTTTTTCCCCGAAGGGCCAACGCAGTCATTGGTCCTTTGGCACTCCACTGACTTGAACCAGTTGAGATGGTTGAGTGGCTGAGTGGCTACTTTGATTTTGAGTACCATGCTCCTCTCGTTCTTTTCACACCTCCTCAAATCTTCTCAAAAAAGATGGAGTATTTCATTACATCCTACCTGAAGAGTGGCACTCGTACCTTTGCAAGCGTTTTTGGGGTTATGTTGTCGGGAAGAACACCAGTCCACTCCCATAGTTAAAGCCCTAGAAACCAGTAATGTTAGTACTGATTATTGATATTGTTAATTATACCCTCTGGTAATTTAACATAGCTATTGAAAATGGCCATTTATAGTGGATTTTCCCATGAAAAATGGTGATTTTCCATAGTTATGTTAGTTTACCAGATGGTAAGTTATAAATGTGTTGATCATTCCGAACTGGTCGCCCTTAGGATAGCCATGGCATGGCGCACTCACTTTGATTCCGACGGCGATGCGGAGCTGGATTTCAAGGACATCCATCCTAACCGCGAATTTAATGGGGTGATTCATGGGAGATTCCTGGGAGATTCTGGGGGAAATCTCGGGACATATGCTATATATGCTATCAAATGGGATAAAAACAATGGTAACCCAGAAAAAAAAAACCTAAGATATACTTGACTTTACTGCAGATGACCAGGGGACTTGTAGGACGCCAACAAGATGACCCATATGACTTAACGAGCGGTAGATGTTTGTTGGTTCGAGACCATCCCGGTTGGAGCCCTAAAGGTTGGTTTGGTTAAATCAAATCCAACAGTTTGGTCAAATTTCCACTATCATGTTATAATTCCTCTTGAATCGTCATTTCTTGTGCCTAAAATTCGCCTAAACATCTCTAAACCCCATCATGTTCCTTTCTTGGATCTCATGTCCATCTCTCAACTCATCATCTTTTATGCCTTAAAATTCTACCAGCAGCATCCAAAATCATTTTAGATCATCTGAAAATATCTGAAATAATGATAAATCATGTATATAAGAAAACTAAAATCATCTAAAAACATCTAAAATCCACCATGTTTCTCCATCTTTGCTGCTCCAAACCACTCCTTCCCGGCCGCGTTGTGGGCCCCGTCGCGTTGCCCCGTTGTCGGCGCACGCCAGGAGTTCTGCGCCGGCCTGGCGTCAGTGGGGTACCGCGGCAACACGGCGGAGCTATGGAGGGAGCTCAGCGGCAATGGCTTGGGGATGAAGTTGGAGGCCTGGTGGCCTGGAAGATGAGAAGGGGTTGGGAATGTGACTGTACCATATTAAGAATATATATATATATATGGTCATATATATATATTATGTATATATATATATGGTTATATATATAACTAATATATATGTAATTATAGTTTTATATGTATATATAGTTATATATATATAGTTAAATATATAGATTGTAGTTATATATATAGTTATGTATATATAACTATTTATATAGTTATATATATATAGTTATTTATATAGTTATATATATATATAATTATATATGTTCATGTTTTATCATATCATTATACTATACACCACGCATACTTTTTGGATGAACATGGGATGATGGGATGAGGATGGAGATGGAGATGGGAATGATACTATACATATGATGTAGACTCAACTTAAACAAGACTCATGGAGGAACAATTTGAATAATCAATAATATCAGTGATATCATTAATATCAATCTATAAACTGTTCATGAATTATGGTTAATGGTTCATTATGGTTGCTATATCATCCGTTCTTAATCATATTATCAATGAACAAGTCAATATTATTGTGAATATGATCAAGATATTCAATGATCAAGAACTGGTGCAAGGGGAGGATGGGATGGGGATTTGGCTAATCACAACTCATGAAGAACAGCTAGGATAGAAATTAGATGAATCATCCATAACGGGGTGAAAATAGAGGAAGGCTGATGGGAAGGGATGGTTTTTGGATGTTTTTTGTTTATTGACGGGGGAGGCATTTAGAGGAAGCATTGAGAGCAACTATTGAGATGAAGCTGGAGCGGATTCGATGGGCTGATCATAGCAAAATGGAGTTACAGTAGATCACAAGGCAATGAGTTTGAATTCATCAAAATGATCTTGATTGTTCTTACTAAGAACATGAATAATAACATGTTGCCTTGTTTTTGTTTCTTATGTATATATATATATAATATTATATATATGGAGGTTTCCTAAAATTGGGGTACCCCCATATCATTCAAGTCATTTGATCACTTTTGTAGGGGACTTGGGAATCCACCATTTGTACAAAAACCACCACTAATGATCATTAATGATCATTGATTATGTTGCCGTGTTTTCTTTTATATATATATATATATACAGTTGTACAACATATATATATATATATATACATACTGTACATTATATGAAACTGAATATGTATATACGTTAGTTTAACAGTTCTAATAGTTTTAACAGTTGTAACAGTTCTAATTTTTACACATATATATATATATGTATATACAGTATATATTAAATAGTTGTAACTTATTGTATCTTCAATGGTTTCTTCGTAACCGTTGTTTCACATCCACCTGCGGCAGTTCCCAGTTCGCGCCAGGATTTGGATCCGGAACATGCGGCTTATCTGGAGGTGCCGCAGCTGCCGCGACACGAATGGATGTTCAAAAGCATTATATAATATATAGAATAAGAAAACATAAGAACACAACAAGGCAAGATAGTTGTAGAATATTCCATGTTCTCAATAAGAGAGTTACTGGACAGGTATCTACAGGTCTTAGAATTAGCGAAGCACTTTCTATAACAAGCAGTGAACGTGAATCAAAATACGCGTTGGAAACCCCTGAAAAAAAAAAAAAAAAACATCCAAACCCCCATGGTAAACCCCACATTTACTTTAAAGATTCTTTAAATTCATGTTATTAATCACATTTGTTCAGACGTTAAAGTGGTTCGATCCGCATAAGATCACGGATTGAATTCAAATCCGGCCATGGGATATATTCCCAACTATGGCTACTTACTAGGTGTTGTTTTTCTAAACCATGGGATTTTTGAGAGGGTTTGTCTAATTTGTTCAGGTCCAAACCCATAGTCCACTTTTCTTGAGGCCTTTTCCGCTTGGTGCGCTCAAAGTCGCGGGGGCCCTGCGGAAGTCTTCAGGCGCGCAGGAAAAAAAGCACCACTCATGGTGGATATGGCAGCATTGAATCAGTGGTTTTGAGCATCCAACATGCATGATATGCATAGGGATATTTATGGTTTCTAGTTTACATACTTGATATGGTTTCAGCAATGATGATTGGTTGACAATGCTAAATATGAGATTTGAATCGGATTTGAATGGGATTTTTCGCATTCCTTTTTCTCCCAGTATCTCCAAGTGGTGGACCCAGACGCCCCATGCAACAAGCCCCGTGCCTGGCACATCAGCAACATATTCGAACTGCCAGGGAAATCGATCATGATGGATCCAACTCCGTCAAGAAACACGAGCCTCTTGGCGAAAATCCATGCGATCCGTCAGTGGATGAAGCAATTGCTGGCTTAACCACCAATTTTTGGAGGAACCTTTGGAATCCTGTTGACAGAAAGATGTAGTCAAAACCATCATTCAATCCAACCAACGATAGAGTCCCCTTTGGGAGTTGATAGTCCCGGGTGCCCAATCCAATTCATTTCCACAATCCTTAATCAAACATGGCAATGGCAAAATGAGACAATGGCCTCTGTAAAATATGAATTTACCCATTGAAAATGTTGATGATGTTCCATGGTTTTTGGTATGTTTACTGTTACTGTTTCGGATCACAACAAATCACCGTTGGAGTTCTCCACGCCAAGGGTAACTCATCTCAGGTTCTTGGCTGGCTTGCAAGTGCGATCCTAAGGGGAGAATCATCTGTGAAATGATTTTAAATGCAGGTTTCTAGCTGGGAAAGATCTTCCAGGTCACCAGCTAATATCTGCATTTGATGTGCATGTAGGCAATGGTAGCTGGTTGGTGGTTTGGAATATGACTTTTATGTTCCATTTCATATATGTATGTCATCCTTCCCATTGACTTTCACTCCATCATCTTTCAAGATGGGCACATTGCACCACCAACCAGATCCCATATTCCATCATTTACCACATATCTCCATATATATATAGATATTCCCATAGATATTCCCATAGCTATCCATACATATTCACATTACCCTCTGGTAATTTAACGTAGCTATGGAAAATCACCATTTTGAATGGGAAAATCCACTATGTCTATGGCCATTTTCAATAGCTATGTTAGTTTACCAGAGGGTAAACCATAGATCTCTTGATGTTTTTGGTCAATCATCGATGCTGTCAACGGTGGCAGGCCATGGGGGTCTTTGCGGACCCCAAGTTGCCAACCGGTTTGCGTAGCCAGGACGGGACGGGTGTTAAACGGCGGCGGTATGTGTCGTTTTAACGACGACGACGTGGCTGGTGGTACCCTCTGGTGAACTAACATAGCTATTGAAAATCACCATTTTCAATGGGAAAATCCACTATTACTATGGTCATGTTCAATAGCTATTTTGACATAACCAGAGGGTATCTTCAATTTGGGAACCCAAAAAGCAATGGGTTTTCATGGGTTTTCCTTGTAAAGATCCAGCTTTTGGGATGAAGTTCCTTTCCCAATATCCATCAGCCCCTTGGTTTAGCATGGTCCCCGCAGGTGTCACGAGTTGTTCCTCCGCAGATGATTCCAAGTGCAGTTCTTTCATATCTCCGTTTTCTTTGGCAAGGCAAGCAATTTCATGATCCCTATTCTCCATTATTCTCCTATATCCTCCCAGTAAATGAACATAAATCATCATAAATCTGGTGTTTACCTACATGAACCCACCATTTAAGTAGATGATGTTCCTTGAAAAGCCTTGGCTTTTCCACCCTCGTTGGATTAAAAAGAGGGGTTCTGTGGCGAAGGAGCTGTTCGCCAAGAACTTGTACCCATTGCTGGCCACAGGCGCTCCATGGAACTGGGATAGATACTGAAAGTAATATCGAGACATTATATACAGTGTACACTGATATATATATATATATATATATCCCATAGGATCCATGTATGGTATATATGCTAACATTGGGGGTATATTGATGGTAAATGTTACCATATATCGCATACATGGATCCTATGGGATATATATATATATATAACTATATATATATAGATATAGCTATTGACACTGAACATGGGTACATGATGATACAAGGAGAAAATATAACTCATGCTAGTGCATCTTATGTGTTTTTGTTTTAATGGAGACAGATGTTAGACTAGCGAAGATCCATTTCGAGATGGCATGAAGTGCTGGCGGGTGACTACCCATGACCCATGACCACTTTTTCTTGGTGAGTCCAGCAGCAACCAGTTGTCGTTCAGGCCTTTCTTCCCCCGGTCATCCAAGGAACCTTGGTTTAGTACATATAGCAATCCCCAAAAAGATACTGTGGTTAAAGGTGATTTATCCCCCTATTTTACAGTGATATATTTTATTGGAATTTTACTTTTCTATCTTTTTTGGGGTTACTTTCCTTGGATCTATTCCTTTTGGGTCCATACGAGGGATGTGATTGTAAGTTCAGTTGACACAGTTGTGCACGCCTCCGTAGGCAACTGTGTGAACATCGACGACCTCTTGTTCTTGGAGAAGGATCAGCCACAGGGCTACAACTACCCCAAGAAAAAACAGAAAAAACAACATCAAACAACATAATATAATGATTGATGGCTGAGCAGTTCTTGACAGCTCCAAACTGCCACTATTTTGGACATTTAGTGGGGCGAGTCTCCCCAGCGATTTGCAGATCTCGAAAGCTGCGTTTGCAACCCAGCTGATGCCCTGTTGGTCATATTCCAATGGGACTGGACATGTCCTTGGCGTCCCTTGCAAAACATGGTCGTCGATAACAAGCATGTTTCCCCAAGAATCTGTGCTTTTTGTTTTCCAAACGAAATCTATTGAATATGTTTCTCAAAAGGGGCGTGCCTCTTTTTTTCAGGTATATCTACGGCTGAAAATCATTGAGCTCCATTTTGAATGCTCAAAACCCCATTGAACCATTGGCCTTTTGTGGGTCCCCCATAGTTCCTACCAGTCCCTGACCATAGGCCGCCGAGCTGCTAGGACCTGGAGAAGAGGAATCGCATCATTCAGGAGCTTCAGCGGATTCGCGACTACGGCGTGCAGGCGCGGGTGCCTGAGAAACGTTGGAACATGTGTGGCCCCCCAAGGGTTGGAGAATCACTGGGATTTCACATGATTTAACCATCAAAATATTTGATCAACAATTTTGGATATTGGATGTTGACTATCTTGGAGGATCAAATCATTTAATTATATAGATCCCTTTAGGACCTGATGAGTATATAAGTGGAGTTAAAAGCCACTTATATCCATATATACATACGTATGTATCCATATATACGTGTATATATATATATATATATACGTATATATATATAGACACGTATATATGGATACATACGTATATATATATATATCATTATATATCTAGATAGATACATGCGTTATATGTACCCCTTACGATGCCTGGGATGTTTCTGAAGCTGAGACCCCAACTGAATCCCTGGGTTTGGAGTTGTTCCTTGGTTTCTAGCACATGGGATCAGTAAAACGGACCTATAGATCTATAGGAACATATATATATATATATCATTATATATATATATATATATATATGAACTCTCAAAAGATACTTTAAGACTCGATTCCTACTAACTACCCTCTGGATCCTCCGGTAATTTAACATAGCTATGGAAAATGGACCATTTACAGATGATTTAGCTATTAAAAATGCTGATTTTCCAGTTCGCTATGTTAGTTTACCAGAGGGTACCTAGTGATGACACCGGGCGCATCTCGAGGCGGGTCCAGGACCTTTACCCAACGAGGGACAGCACATGCTCTTCAGGCGCGCGCGCGCGCACAGCAGGGGCTGGTGAATCTCCCCAAGAGTTGGGTGATGTTACCAATCCCATTTATAATGATTTCATAAAAGACTTGTTTTATGATTACTATTTTTGGAAACATGTACATGTATTGTACATAGTAAATTACTTTCGACGTGGAGGACGTTTGATACCACTTGTATGGGGGTCAACTGAGGGTCAAGTTATCTAGAATCATGTGCAGTTGAACATTAAGGTGTGCTACGTTTGCTACTACATTTGTTCTTCTGCGTTCCAGGACGTTCTATGTGTAGACTATATAGCTTTTGAGTCACAGCAGCAGCTGCACTCTCTGCCGCTCACCGCATGATGTTTCACCTCAGCTGCAGTAGTTTTCCCGCCTTCACAGATTTGTGCAGAAAGCGGCAAATCACCTTTTTGGACAACTTCACATGATCAGCTTGGCAGTGAACTCAGTATAAAAATTGGGAAGTGGATACTTCCTTCAGTGCTAGAGTTTGCTAGAGAGATACTGCAGAAATACCAGGGCAATAGCCCTGGGATAAGTCATCCAGAATGCATGTTTCTCAAGCTTGGGGGAAATCCAGGATCCATTGCTCTGTGGAGAGTCTCAACCAATCCACGCTTGGGATGCCCACAAAAAACGGTGCTTTCCGGTCAAATGTCCAAAGTCAATCCAGGGGTGATATAGTGGGCCAATTAGACAGCGGTTTGCTGACCTTCACCCCACATCTTCCGCTTTGGCGCCATGCCCACCACGGCGGCTGGGAAGAAGATTGAAGTGGCAGCTCGGCTGGCACTCGCGTGAGTCTTGTTGGGGAGAGAAGTGCCTCGCTTGTGGATCCGTGTGTACAAGTGAGGGGCTGACTGGTTGGGGATGTTGGGGATGTGGAGGGTTCCTATATGTAAACTGAGGGACCCCAAAACCATGGGTTTGAATATCAAAATTCTATAACATTGACATACATTGACATATTTTTGGTGGTAGCCACAATTTAAACAGCCTTCATTTGGGTTGGGTACACTGACTGGTGGAGGTTAAAACTAGTTAGTTTATGGTCATAGACTGGGGAACCTGCCGGGTTGGAGGGCACGCCGTCTTCAAGTTGGCATGACATCAGGGGATACCATTGGGGAGGAGATGATTATACGTGGGCCAAAATTCGCCGATCAGATTGGATGGTCAATATTGGTTCATACTAAACATATCATAAAAATTGGATGGTTTATACTAAGCATCTTCACAGAATCTGTGTTTTCTTTGCCCTTTTTGTTATGGCTTGACCTTTTGGGTCCTGGCGGTTCTGCCATGGGGAAATCCTCCAGCCAAATTGGGGGTTTCTAGCTGGGACAATGACACAACGGAGGATTCCCATAGGATCCACGTATGGTATATTTACCTACATTTGGGTCATTTATGGGGTAAATGTTGGTAAGTATTCCATACATGGATCCTATGGGATTGCTCAGCTGAGGTGCATGATGTTTGCTTCTCGGTCGCGGAAATCGATAGGGATTTCCGATGAAACCAGCGTCCCAAGTGATGGGAGACCTCCACATGGTGTGGTGTTCCTATGGCTTGTTCGTTGTTTCGTTTGGGGACTGCCAAAATGGCTTTGAGACGCGCCAGGATGATGTGGGGTTGTGTGGAAACAAGGTACCTAAATCATCATCAGCCAAGGGTGTTGTTTTTCTACTCGTGTGTGATGTTGATTTATTTTCGACCCCTAAAATTTGATTCAATTTGATTGTTCATCACAATGTTTGCCCAAAGCGGCTACCTTTTGGTGTATACCGTCATTTTTAGGCACACCATGTTTATAAGAATGGGACAAACTGGGATCGCATGATCCATGAATATCACCATCAAATCCCCATCATCAAATCCCCATAGACCACCACTAACCGACTAACCTGTGTTTTTTGGTAAAACCATAGAATCCAATTTCAGTATGGTTATATTACAACATGGTTAAAAAAAAACATAGACTACAATCCAATCATCATTAAAAAGAAAGAAAAAACATAACAAACACAACCATTACACAACCCATGTCATCAAATCACTATAGAAATCATAGACATCACTACCCATATGCTCCATGTATGGTATATTTACTTACATTTGGGTCATTTATGGGGTAAATGTTAGTAAATATTCCATACATGGAGCATATGGGCTATAGAAATCACCAGACCATTCCCCAAACAAAATCCCCCAAAAACTGCGATCCAAGGCTACCACCCCTTGGGCCCCGCCGTGGCGTCCTCGGCGCAGTTCCTGGACGTCTACGTGCCGCCGGAGGCGAAGTCCTGGGCCCCTGGGGGGATCCGAGGGCGAAACAAAAGGATGAAAAAACGCTGAAAACATGGTGAACACATGGAGATTTCACCATGGATAGGGGATTTCTGTTGGATTTCTGATGATTTTTCCATGGATTTCTGATTGAAAAATGGGGATTTTGATGGTGATTTGTCGATTTACATGGATTTATCCTTGACAGATATGGACAATTCAGAATATTATCATGATCTATTCATGATTTATGGTGATTTTTGGCTAGGGATGTGTGGTGATTGACAAAAATCGAAGATGGCATGAGACAAAATTCTCCCTTCATTAGTTCCTTTTACCAATAGCAGGGGCAAGGGATCGTGATTTTGTGTACGACTTCTCAGAATATGTCTTCAATATGGGCCTCACCAGGATGTCACCGGAAGACTTGCCGTGGGTTGCCGGGAAAATTGCTGGCCTTATTTCAGGTTAGATGTTGTAATTTGTCTCGAAATGTCCTACCCAGGATTATAACATATAACAACCCTCTGGCAATCAAGCGTGGCAATTGAAAATCCCCCAGGAAATGGAGATATTCCATGATATTCCCACATTTCTTTACCGCTGGCCATGCGGCCCGGGCGCAATGCATCCTTCGTCCCCAAGCGACCGAGGCAAAGGAGGAAAATGCTTCCTTGCCAGTCACTCGCGACCGGGGTGGCATGGGGGGAACAACAAATGGGGAAAAAGAATGAAAAAGGCACAAGAAGGTGGTGGTTGAACCACCAACGTTTTGTTTTTTAAGTGTTTTTTTCTCAATGATACAAAGAGATCAATAAGACACGGATGGTTTACCGTTACCCAACTGAAGTCCAGCGCGGAATCCCCAGAAATTTGAGTTGGAGTCCGATTATTAGACCATCTTCAAGTGTTCAATGATAATTGCGTGTTTTTTTGGTGGCATGTCAAGACTCAAAGGTGTGTGCATCCAGGCTCAGATATTGGAGTTGACTTTGAAGACGCATAATTATACCCAAGTTGGTGATCTCAAACAGGGTGAATCTGATATGAATCTGATATAATATTATTATATATATATAATTATATATATATGATTCCATTCAAGTACCTAAATGAATTGGAGGTACATACCATATATAAGGCCTATCTAAGTGCTATTTAAGGGCTTTATATAGCTCTATATGGTATAGTACCTCTGTTTTAGGGTCCTGAAATTCCCATTTTTTGATATTGGCAGTGTCTCCAAAAGTTATGACTTACGCAGCGATGATGTGTTGGGCCGACTGGAACCCATCTATTTGAGCTTCACATGGGTTTTAGATGTTTTAGTGGGGGTTGGATGGGGTTGGATTACTTTCGACTTCTGGACATGGAATGACCTGGATACATACCCGAGTTTTTTTTGTTCCTCTCGATTTTTGGACATGAAGCTCAACAAGTCTCCGTTTTGGTCATCACTGTTTGGATCTTGGTCATCAGATGTCCTTTTCCCACTGGTTGATTTTCATGGATTATTCACTCATTCTTCATAATCATTGAACGCAAAATTCAGTATCTATACATATCATATCCCATAGGATCCATGTATGCTTTGTATGGTAACATTTACCATCAATATACCCCAAATGTTAGCATATATACCATACATGGATCCTATGGGTATGGATACAACAAAAAATGACATATTCTAACTCTTTCGCTGATATAGCCGCTAATAGCCCCCCACAAACATCCCAGCTGACATCCCGTGGGATTTTCTTCAGAGGTCGTAGTGTTTCTACACGGCGGAGGTTGGCGGCGAGGCCGGAGAAGTGATGAGAAATGCGGGATTTTCCAGCCATGGTTGATTGCCAGAGGATGTTTGTTTGCGCTAGTTTTGGGGGGGTAAGTTTATATATATAATTATATATATATATTATATATTATAATATATTTGTGTGTGTACTCCGTTTCACGAAGTTTCTGTGAGTACTCTCAGGGTGTGCATAAGTTGGACTTTGACAGGTAGCCGGCGCTCCAACATCTTCCATTTCTTCCAAAACGTGGGATTGGTGTTTGGGGCCTCGGTTGACTGACTCTACTTGTGGATGACAAGAAGCTACGCTCTTATAACCATGGAAAATCACCATTTTTAATAGGTATGTATGTTAAATTACCAGAGGGGTACCATTTGATAGAAGCTGGATGGATTCCCCAGTGTTCAATTCACACATACAAATGTCACTGGATGATTCAATGATGGATGATATTGAAAGATTTGTTTGTTCCAGTGCTGCCACTGCGAGAAAAAACCGCCACACATGTCGTCGGGATTCTGGGTATCGAATGTATGCTGCCCCAAGTCCCCAAAGCCTGAGGGTAAATCCGAATGGCGACAAACTTGAATGGGTGAAAACACCAACAGTCGGCACCAAAAATGGAGTCTCCGTGTCAATATATCAACTTGCAGTTCCCCCATCCGTGTCCCCACTTTCGGAAAAGAATGGAGGCTTCCCATAGCGATGTTCAGTGAGAAGTCAAGGTTCAAAAATTCCAGAAGTGGTGAAATGGTCAAATGTCAAACCAAGACCGTGGTTGCATGAGAAAAAAACTATCATTGAAATTCATGAGCAAAATTGTGTCACTAAGGTTGGCAGATCAGGGCTTTGTTGCGGTGCTTCCTTCCTACAGGTGCCTGGTTATGTTCAACGGCTGGTGACTGGTTATGGCTGAAGATGAACATGTGGAATTTCACCGGCAAAAAAATGAAACACATGTGGTTTTGACCAGGAAAAAACTGAAAAAAACATGTGGGCTACCACCAAAAAGGTCTAAGAGATATGTATTGGAATGGAATATAGGTCAAAATCCACAAAAACGAAGGCGAAGGAAAAATAGATATTCAGTTTTGGGGCGAGGTTTGGAGGTAACTCGATTTCACCAGCTGATTTAAGCAGCCAGAATAAGGACTTGACCAGCGGATGAAAATGATGGAAATGGGCTTGCGCAAGCGGGGATTCAGCCTGGCTACGGGGGTAGCCAACGAATTTATCTGGGTATTGTGGGATATACTGGGATGAATATATATGATAATATGATATGTATTTATGCAAGAATGAGACATACCTCAAAATGGCAATCTTGACAGTGAACATGATATCAACCATACATGTTTTTGTGGCTGATCTGAATAAGTTGATACGTGTTAAAAGTGAGTGAATTTGTTTTGACATGCTTTGACATATATACATGTTGATGGAAGTGATGGAAGGATGCTTGATTTCCGACCGTGGATCTACTGCTGTGGATGAACATCATCAACCACCAAGCATTAATTATATATATATTAGTATCTATTATTTGCAAATCTATTGTAGTAGCAACTGGTGAGCATTGATTATTTATATATAATCTATTATTTGCATTATTTACAACTTTTTAGCAGTTTCACCATCTACTTCTCTCTCTGACATTGCTTGAGCATGTCATTCCAGAATTCTTCATCAATGCATTGAGGAGATGTGCAAGCGATCATGAATGGTGGAACATGTCATCCCATCCACAACTCAAAACGAACATGGTGTTTATTGTTTGCACGGTTAAGGTACCCTCTTGTCATTTCACACGGCTATGGAACCATTGTTTATAGGTAAATCATCAAACTGAACGGGGAATGGTTGCCATAGCTATTTTGAATTACCGGGGGGTAAACAATAGGATTCTACCTCCACGTCCTTCTCCCTTTAACCACCTAATATCTAATGATTATAATCATCATCCCAGTAATAATCCCAATGATGAAAACCTGTGACCATCCCAATGATGAAAACCTGTGACCATCCCGCAATTACTCATCATCTCGATGGTCTGAAAAATCGGATTATGGATTATGAGATGCTGAATGAAATTATTCATGCTTATGTATACCCTCTGGTAATTTAACATAGCAATGGAAAATCACCATTTTTAATGGGAAAATCAACTATAAATGACCATTTTCAATAGCTATGTTAAATTACCAGAGGGTAAATATATTCATGGAATATTCATGGCTAGCATCCCACAAGAATGACATTTCCGGTCGCCAGGAAGAGCCTGCCATACGCTCCCTGGCTGCTGGGCATGCTGGGTGCCACGGCGCTCACCCTGACGGCGCTGCCGCTGTTGTTTCGCCGGCAAAGCACGAGGTGAGAGGGGGTTCCTATGTGTTTTTTCCTGTTTTAAACCTCTATATATATATATCTAATAATCAATTTTCCCATGATTCTCCCATGGTTTTCCACACTTCCCCATGATTTTTCCATGTTTTTCTCCATTAAAACCTCCCTTTGGGATGGATGTTACGACATGTTCCCAGGATTTTCCCGGGAACGTTCCTATGATTTTCCTATTTTTAATTCCCATTCCCAGTGCCAGGTCCACTTCCAGCTCTGTGGGCGCTCTCGCGGGCGTCTGGGGCGGGCTCGCCTTGATCTTGCGGCAGCTCATCCGCTGGGTGCGCATTCCGTTCAAATCTACGGTGTTTCGTTGGTTTTACCCTCTGGTAAACTAACATAGCTATGGAAAATCACAATTTTTAATGGGTAAATCAACTATAAATGACCATTTTCAATAGCTATGTAACAGACTACCAGAGGGTATCCCTTTAAAATCACTATAAAAGTGAAGTTTTCTTACCATAGAAGCACCATAAAATCATAAAATCACCATCAAATCACCATCAAATATTGGGGTCGATTCTTTCATGAGATCCCTTCCCCCCAGGGTGTTTCACGCTGGAGGTTTCTCCAGGCGTCCGGCACCCGGCGCACCTGGAGGACTGTGCGCGGGCAGTCGGCTGGGTGCAGCAGGGCGGCACGCGGGCCTTCGGAGGCTATGGGACATCATCCATTGGATCTAAATTTGGATATGTCTGGATCTGATTGTTGGTTTGGAACATGGCTGTTATTTTCCAATATTTTCCATAATATAATTGGGAATTTCATGATCCCAACTGACGAACTCTATCATTTTTCAGAGGGGTAGGTTGAAACCACCAACCAGGGATGGTATACCAAAGTTTGGTGACATCAAAATACAGACTAATCATGCCATGATGATCTCATCTTAATACTGTTCTGCTGTTTTTTTTCCTTTCTCCACGATCTCCCAGGTTTTTTTGCCCCATTTGGCATCCGGAAACGCGGGAGGCGATCCGGGCAAAGTGGTGCTGCTGGGCAACTCCGCCGGCGCCCACCTGGCTTCGCTGCTGGCCTTAGACGCTTCGAAGGCTTCGACGGAGATTCCGTCGCCCTTGCGAGGTGTGGCAGGAGATGTCCCCATGACATGGTGAGAATGTCATGGGGAAATCATTTTAGGATGATGGGTAAATCATGGGAAAACATGGGTAAATCATCTATAAATTGTAGATAAACCATGATAAACCATCTATTTTCCCATATTTTTTTTTGCCCATTCTAGATGACTTATAGAGAATGTAATGGGAGAATCATCTAGAAAACCATCGATGCTCAAATGGGTTCAATATTTCAATCATCTAGATTAAACCATCTAGAAATTGGAAGTTTAGGTTTTGTATGGAAAGAATTTCCTATAAAATGGAGGAGTTTCCCATGGCCATGTTTGATTACCAGAGGGTGAGTCCCTGGAAAACAAAGAACAATTGCCCACTTAAATGGTTGAATGGGAATAGATATGATTAGATCATCCCCTGGGATACATTTTTTGGTTAAGAATGGTTGTTTTTTTGGGTGAAGAGTGGATGTATCATTAAGTGGATAGTGAATTGTGAAAGAGTTGGATGAAGAGTATGATACAACAATGATTGTATGATACAACAATGGTGAATTGGGATTCATTCCAACTGTCCACATGATTGCAACAACAATTTGGATGAAGAGTGGACAGTTGGAATCATGTGGCATTCACCCAATGCCATGAAAGGGAACATGACTGGGGTAATCATAGCAAGCATAAACATGGTGATGACTGAGGGATAGTCTATGTCATTGGGTAGAAACACCAGGGGATTCAACGGGTGACTCAATGGTTGGTTGATAAAGCCGGATCACAAGATGCTTTGCAAATTACCCTCTGGTAAACTAACATAGCTATGGAAAATCACCATTTTTAATGGGAAAATCAACTATTTCTATTGCCATTTTCAATAGCTATGTTAGTTTACCAGAGGGTAGTCCTTTGTTGGCAAATATCTTGTTTTCTGGGGACTTACCCGCTGGATATTTAAACGTGGCAACGGATTTGTTTTCCATTTGTAGGTCATGTACCAGGTCTCATTGCCATCAGTGGCATCTACTGCGGTCAACGCTTCTACCAGAGCTGGCTCATGAGACGCTTGGAAATCAGGAATTTATGATAATTTATGTGGAAAATATCGGTTCAAGCAACACAATTTGGTGATATTTGGTGTATATAATATCCCATAGGATCCATGTATGTTGTACATGGTAACATTTACCATCAATATACCCCCAATGTTAGCATATATACCATACATCGATCCTATGGGTATTGATATTATACACGCATCATGTGTGTTTTCTAAAGTGTTTTCCAATACATCGCACCATTGAATGGATTGGTTTTAGGGAAAATCTTAACCGGAAACCATGTTTTTGTTACCATGCAAATATGGATTCAAATATGGATTCAAATTTAATTGAACCAATCCAGTCACTAACCCATCATCACTGGTTGGTGCTTTGGAACATGACTTTTTTTTTCCATATATTGGGAATGTCATCATCCCAACTGTTACTCACTCCATCATTTTTCAGAGGGGTTGGAAGATGTTGGAACCACCAAGCAGATGAGATCTGGCTGAGGACACATGTTTGGATACGTTTTTGATGACCATCCAAGCTGGGACGACTGCTTTCCCTTGGGTCGATGCCCTGATCCCTCGGATCCCTCGCGACCGGATTCCTCCTCGTGACCCGGCGAAGCGGGCGGCACGGCGTTGAAGGCATTTTTTCCCCCCGGGTGCATGGTGCATGGTGCATGCATGGAATATGTAGTTCTACTATGTTCTACTCATTTGTAAACTAGATAAGATATATACTATAAGATATGATAGAATATGGCCATTTAGCAAAAGGACTGTCACTAGCATGATAGTAGTTTTGAACATATACTTACGCATGATGATGACACACATTTCAGGGGATATCAAGAGTGGCCGGTATCTAAGGACCCATGTTTTTGAAACAACTGAAAAAGCCAACGGCTCCACTGAGGCAACTGGAGGCATCTTGGCTCATCACGACAGTTTGGCCAGTGTTTTAATGCGGGATCACAAGCAAACATGGGCATTGAAACAGCGAACAAAATATGAAAAAGTATGAACAAGTAATCTAAACATAGTATTACTGTTGGTATTTATTCGGAATCAATCAATGGGGGATGGACATACATTGGTTAACAGGGTTATTAGGGATGCTAATGCATATTGCTCCTTGCAACTGTCCGACTTATAGCATTGTGCCCTTTGAATCCCTTTGTTACTTTGATATATAATGATACATATATATATATATATTTATTATGGGAATGGCTCTATGTCCATATCGCACATTAACCCATCGCAACCACAAGTGAACAACAATGTTTCAGCCTTACACCAAGGCCATTATTATACATAGTCATCCCCCAAAAGGTCAGACAACTATATCTGTCGGGTGTTACAATAACCTGACTAAGGTAAAAATTCCTGACAACATTGGCTATCAGCATCCGATATATCTATAATATAGTTATCATTATCAGAACTATCATCTATGATATAATAGTTAATCATCAACCATTATTATAACTATCATTACTGACCATTATGACTATCATTTGTGGATTCACCATTAATTACAATATAGACTATTGTTCATGGATGATTACCTGCATAATAATCATCCAGTTCACCATTGATCATTAATTATACTTTTATGAGTATTAATTATTATAGTTATCACTAACCATTATCATCATATTATTTGGATCTATCATAAATACTCACAAGTATCATTCATGATCAATACAACAAATGCTTATTCTATTTGTGAACATGATTGAAATATATAGCACGGTGTATCTATCTAAAATGATACTTTTACTGATACTTTTAGTGATAATTATATTTGATCTAGTATGTTTTATGATAGCTATAATGGCAGTTGTAATATAGTTAATACATTAATGACAGTCATTAACGACTATATTGATATAAACTATGTATATTATACATAGTCTAGACATTAACAGTCATTAACTATATTACTATATCATGTTTATAGTAATAATATTAATCATCTTACTATAAATTACTATATATTATTATATGCCATTACATACAGCACTATTTAACACACAAATATATATTATACATAAGTATATCATACAGTATAGTCATTAACACTCATATATAGTCATTATATGTATCTATATAATACATATGTATTGTTTTATTATATATTACTACTATATAAGTCATAAACAGTCATTAAAAATATCAATATGATATTATATAATGAACAGTTGGTGATGATTACTATATATATATAACTATCAGTATATAAACCCTAGAATTAACAGTTAGTAACTAACATGATGATTACTATATATTGATATCACTATATATCACTATAGCCATTAACTATATTACCAGATATCACTATATCACTATATCTTACTATATTATTTAACATATTATGGTTGGTGGTTTGGAACATGTTTTATTTTTCCATATATTGGAAATGTAATCATCCCAACTGACTTTCATATTTTTCAGAGGGGTAGGTATACCACCAACCAGATACTGTTTAACATTTTAATATATCATAATATATCATAATATATCTATACATATATATCTATACATATATCACTATATCAATATATCACTATATCACTATATTACTATATCACTATATATATATATTATTACTATAGTAGTACATCATATAGTAATAATAGTGATAAACATGTGATCACTATCAGATCGCTGTATCACTCCCTATGGATCCATACACTGTCTGAGAAGGTACTTAACCCTCCAAATTATAGTAAATTATACCCCAGTCCCACTTCCTAAGAAGATACGACTGGATCCTATGAAATCCTATTGAAACCATCTGCCAGGGCCTTTGTCCCGTGCTGTTGATCAACGCGGCCTTCGATGTGGGTCTCCAGCCGCACGCCGAGGACTTCGCCAAGCGACTTCGGCAGTGCGGCGCCCAGGCAAGGATCCGGCTATATATGGGGATGCAACTTATTGGGATATATAGGGATATTGTATGGTTAACTATGGAAAATATATGGAAAATATGAGAAATCCTATGGAAATATATGGAAATCATGGGGTTTAACTATGGATTTATAGGATTTACCCTCTGGTAAACTAACGTAACTATGGGAAATCACAATTTTTAATGGGAAAACTCACTATCAATGGGGATTTGAGTGGATTTATTAGTTGAATTATGGGGATGTTAGTGGAGATTTAGTGGAATTATAGGGGAAACTTATAGTGGATTTAGGGAATTGTTCAGGGAATGTTCACGGGATTTTAGAGTTTTTTGGTGATTTGACTTGATTCGCTTATATATTATATATATATGTAAATATTAGATGATTGTTTGAGGGAATTTTAGTGGATTTTAGGGGAATTCATAGGATTTCATAGGATTTTCTTGATGCTCACTTTTTTTGCGTGTTCAGTGGATTTTATTTGAATCTCTCAATGGCTTCCAAACCATGTTGCTGAAGTTTTTTGAGATTGTTGTATGTTTTTTTTGTGGATGTTTATAAAGTTTCAGTTTTTGATCGGTTTTGATGGGGGTATGGATCATCTATTAATACCATTTTTAGGGGGATGAACATCCATTTACCAGCTATTTTGATGTTCACCAGGGGTACAAGGTTTTGACACACTGCCATGGAATCTTCATGGATTTTGTGTATTTTGATCAACAGACATGGGATGATTTCGGGGACGGGGACAGGTGAGTGGTCCTGTGGTCCTGCCTGGCACGGACCACTTTCGCATGCTGCCCCTGCTGGGGCGGACACAGCGCTCGGGTGGCCGCGTCAGCAGCCGAGAGGATCGACTCCTGGATCTTTCGATGACCCTGTGGTAAACGACATACCCTCTGGTAAACATACAAAAAACTATGGAAAGATCCACCATTTTTAATGGGAAAATCCACTATTTCTATGGCCATTTTCAATAGCTATGTTAAATTACCAGAGGGTAATTATGGAACATCACCATGTTTAATGGGTCAATCAACGAACTGTCTATGGCCATGTTCAATAGCTATGTTAGTTGGACAAGAGGGTAATATTTGTAAAGCAATGTCATAAACCACCCATACGGATTGATGGTTTATCAGTTTATCCCACATGAAAAGATAGTAAATTTGGGGATTGGTTTCAGGACCCGTAATACAGTTTAGCCAAGGTGAATTGGGGATATATAGCCAAAACAATTATTCCCCACAAACAGATATAATTGCATGAAATTGCCAATTTACTGGGTAGTAGACCTTACTTGTCTCATTTTACGAGAAGTCGTCTCGCAACCGTTGTGCCTATGGGAAGTGCTGTTAGTCATATGATGTCATATGTTTTGGCATGTTGAGTCTTTGATGCAAATCGCAGTGGCACGATGCTTTGGACTTGGACCTGTGTTCATTTACTAGGAACAGCTTGATAATCACCCAGACATTCGTGGGTTTTCGACTATGTAAGTTTAACAATAAAGTAATCAAATATGACGATTTGCCTCACGCAGCCATGGCCATATCTAACTGGAACTTGTTATTCAGTGGGTTTTTTTTGTATGGCCGGTGCTGCCGAGCCAAGGAGAATTGTTGCCGCTGATCTCTGACTTTGTGCGCAGAGTTTGCCAATGAAAAAGGTCCTGGGGATGGAGACTTACTGAAAGATGGACAAACCATGACAAACCGTAAGGTTGGGAAGGTTAAATAGCAGCTGCAAAAAATCCACTGCACATGGCAAAATACAGTATACGGAACTTCCACAACAAAGATCAACGAAGACGGAGTGAACCAAGTTGAACTCCTGTGTTTGTTGGTAATTCCATGTAATTCCCCATATGCGGTGAATTACGCAGTCATAAACTGGCTTTTGGTCTTAGATACTGTATTCATTTTTGTCCATCCCACTACTAGTCTTTGTTTTCAGAGTCAAGATCTTTTCAAAAATCCCACATGGTTTCTGTTGGCTAGATCCACAACATGATAATCATTAGCGCTACATCCCATTGTATTAGCCTTATTTTTAGTTCCACCCCTATATTTGTTGGAGGTTACGGTTGATGTTTGGTGCGAGGCTCTCCATGTCAACTACACAACTTGGAGGTTTGGACGGGGAATCGGTCGGGGGACCGTTGTTGCAAAATGGTTCACCACAGGTCACAGGTCTCTTTTTTACGCGCCAGACAACACTCAGTAATGAGCTACAACTACCAGATGGACCCTAGAGATCCCTAGAGTAAATGAATATACGGAAAATTCACCCTTGATCTCATTTCCTGGGGAGACCATGGGTTTTCCGCATTACTGACAAACCAGGCCCCATCCAGTCATGATCAATACTCTCCACGGTTCACTGAAACCACAAAGCCAACATCCACGGAACCAAGATTTCAATGGATTTAGTAGGTTTGTGACTATGATGGACAAATAGTTGTGGACAAATTGGTTGGACCGATATTGAATTGAGGCGCAAATCAGTTTCTTGATGTTTCTTGATGTTTCTTGATGTTTCTTGTATCACCTCAGTCTCTCTTTGTGTATCCAGGGCTTATTCCCAGCCGTGTCGCCACTTGGTGGCTGCCCTTCTCTGAGGGAAGCATTGGAAGACGGTGAAGAGTAAAATGGCCCGAGGAGATGGTGAAATGCCCTACTCGCCCAACTTCCGTCCCTGGGCGGAAGTCTTTGACGGGAGGATACCAGGTTGGTTGGTTGGTCAAACAAGACTTGGGATGCTGCCCAACATGTTCCAACAGCTGAAAGCAGCTTTCAAAGTTCCGGCAAAGGGGTGCGTCCCTATGTTGGCAGGTCATGCCAAGTCGATTCAATGAACTTGGCAGATATATCTCCATGGTGGATCGGTGAAATCGAACTGATTTGTGTGATTTTGTATGTATATCTTAAATTTACTGTACATATAACAGTGACATGCAGCCATTATTTCAGCCCAGTTCCATTGGAACATGTGGAGTGAGTCGCTATTTCCTTTTCCTAGACTTTGACTTGGATGAGGGGACAAATACCACCGGAAAGGCACATGATTTGATAAAACTGATGCAGAAACGAATCCGACAAACAAACAAAAAAACATATGAAAATCCATTGAAGTGAACATAAGTGAACATATAATCCACATATAATCCTTATTCACCCCACAATTTTCAAACGTTGTCCCCACGTTGCGTTGCGCCCCTGGCCCCGCAACGGGCCGAGGTCCCAACACCAGCTGGTTGGAGCAGATCGCCCTGAGTCGCTTGCAGGATCGGACAGGCCCCGGTTTTTCGCGCAGGGAAGTCCACCATTGATGCGATGGAAACATCATTTTAATGGTATTTTAATGTTATTTTAATGGTATATGATGGTGATAATGGTTATGGTGATGATGATGATGATGATGATGATGATGATTTTAGTGGTACCATCTGGTTATGACTAACAGTTTGCCATGGAAAGATCCACCATGCTATTAATAGGTAAACCATCTATTTCTATGGGCCATCTATACCATGGCTATGTTAGTCATAACCAGAGGGTATATTAATGTTGGTATATATCATGATGATATGTTTTGTGATGATGATGTATCTGATATTATCTGATGATTATATTTGGTGATGATTTATATTTAAGTTGTTTTTTAGTATATTGTTTGGTGGAATTTAGTAGTTTATACTACGATTCTGTATATTATAGATACAAATGGTTGGTGCTGTCAACATGTTTCAAATCCTTCTGATCCTTCTGAGAAGATCAACCCCAGAATCCTAGAAATGGGGGGGATGATCCCTGATGATCCCAAGTGACATTTGCACTTTTTCTTTGGTTTTGGTGGAAGTATCTTCAAGTCCCTTCTAAAACGGCGTCGCGCGTAGGTCTCGGGAGTTCAAGTCTGCCGAGACTGAAGAGGTGCGGTACTATCGGGTTGTACTCGTCACAACATATAGGGATGTCATGAAGAAATCTGAGGGAATATGTGTGTCAATAGTTTGCAGATATGGGCCATATGGCTTTGATTTTGCGCAAGGGATGATGATACCCAACGACACAGCAGATATTTGCAGTCTTTTTTGTGCGCATACCCACTGGCAGGCCAGATTCCCCAATGTTATCAAACGATAGGATCCACCACTCCCAAATTTACCATATTTATGGGTGGTCTGTGACATTGCAAACGTTACACCCACCTCCAAATGGTTGTCATTTTTGTTGACGGACCTAATTTGTTGACTTTTTATGGGAGAAAGGATACAGGCATCTGACAAAGTCGTACCTAAAAACATTTAGGCATGACTTAGGCATGACTTCTTGGATACAGCGTTTACAATGGTAAATGCCATTCAAAAACATGCTAGGCATGACTTAGGCGTGACATTGTCGCTTCCCTGTAGAACCCCCATGTTCACGGCCTGGCCTCAAGGTCAGCAAAGGCAAGAGGCCTGGCCCGCCTGCCACAATAAATCGTTGTTTGTGAATGGGCGATGTTTATGCCACCGGACCGAAAACCGCGCTCGTAAATCAACATTCTTTTAATGGGGTGTGGTTGCGGTGGAGTTCATAACTCTCCAAACCTTTAGCATTCATGGTGATGTTTTCCCATTGCTCCACAAAGCAGGGAGATTCAAAACGAAATGATTTGTTCAATCTTCACTGCATACATGTCATAGATTTCATACCAAGTTAAATTCGTCATTGAAAAACCTATGTTTATGTTTGTTTGCAAGCTGCATCCCTATATTTAGTTTCACATCACATTGGAAACCATATCTTCTGCTTAGCCCTGCTCAAAGGGGCGCAATAGCGGGGCTGCCACGAGTTGTTCGGCATGGTGCTGCAACTAACTACCTTCTTTAAATGCTGTGCAACGAACTTGCTCATAGAACTTCCACTATGTTCTTGATGAATCTTGATGCTACAAATTGTCAGAGGTACAGCCTTCCTGCCAACTTGCAAAAGAGTTTACCAGAGACACTGTTTCCTTCATGAAACAATGTTTCAAAGATGAGGTTTCACAAATTTGACTCACGCATTAACGCAAAATATCTGTCCGTTCCAAAGGATGACTGGAACATGAATGGCATCCTCTGAGAAAATGTTCTTCTGCAGCACAACTAAATGGGCTGATGAAAATGAGCTGGCACAGTCTTGGCACAGTGGTACAAGGCGAATTACATCAAATTGTGGAATCCATAAATTGTGCTCAATATTAAGAAGACAATTACGTAGCATTTCGCAGCTACCAATTTCATTTTAAAAGAAGCACGTGCTGTGGTGAGCACTGATATTGTCCATACCCGAAAGAATTTCAAATGGGGTACAAAGATAGATCGATATGTACATATATATATATGATATATGTGTATTTCATTGTATTTCATCGTCCATGCTAGCACAGAGTTCCAATAAGGTACACACGTATATATATATATATATATGTATAATATATATATACAGATAGATATTTATTTTTCTATTTAGTTTTAGTCATATTGCAGCACGTCCAATGAATTATCATTCTCCACCGTCAAGTGGCTATTTGGATCTATTTCGACGCTATACCCCGTGTTCAAACACATTCAAATTTGTATATATAGTTAATTATATATATATATACTATCCATGCTCATACACTATACTTGTTTTTTCTTTTTTACATTTAGTGTTCTATATGTGTTTTATATAGATATAGAAATCAATATATTGTTTTTACATATTGTCATTTATTTTGATGTTGTTTATTGTGTATCATGCACTGTACTGTAATTTAATGTAGTGCAATTGAGTACAACAATATATGTATACATATAATATAATATATATATACAATATATATATATATATATATACATTATAGAGTGTGTATATATATATATACATTATAGAGTGTGTATATATATATATTATATTCATTATACATGAATATTATGTATATTTGAATATTATTTTTGAGTTTGACATAAGAAATATTGATGGTTCCGGACGATTTCTTCACGTGATTCTCACACACAAACAACTGCCTCAGGCAAGAAGGTGAAGCCGCTGCCTCCGCCCGTCAGTGTCGGGGGTCCGTGTTGACCGAAACGGAGACGTTGGCATTGTTGAGGATACCTATACCTCTTCTGGGGGATGGGTTACTGTATCCAGATTCTGCAAACAAACATGTTTTGTTTTAGTCTGTTGTTGGAGATTTCGAATGAGAATGAATGAGATATGTGATCCCCATTGGTTGCAACATGATTTATTCGCAGATAGACAGGTTGTGTTTGTTCGGACTTCAGGAAACCACACATTCGAAGAGTGCCCTAAAATCGCAGAACCGTGCGTGAGGATTTTTTCTGAATGCCCAAGCGCCATGGGGATTCACATAAACCATACCCAATTTTGGATTTATGAACGCGTCTATTTTTGGAATCATGGGATGATGAATATCACAACCCCTAACCTGAATGTTTTGTGTTTTCTTCTTTTTCTATTTTGTTCTGGTTTATTTTGCGTCATGTATACAAGGGTCCAAAATGGTCCAAATTTTGAGTGATATGTGTTTTTCATCCTCACTTCAGTTTGTGTCACCGCAAACTTTACATCAGTTGATCCAGTCCCAAAATTGCGTCTGTAGCACAGGCAGGCATGAAGCCTTGACCGTCAAAATGCCAATAATCAGCTCAAAATAAACCAACCACAGTGTGCAAAGGCATCAACTTGAGACATGACGTTAACATGTCCATTCCAATACTTCCGAATCCAGATAAATCATGATAAATCCACCCAAAAATAGGGATTTGTCACAAAAAAATAGTAATTTTTACTACATGGCCAGTTCAGGAATCTAAACCGGAGGTATTGTACCATGTAATTAAGGCGGTGGGAATGTATCCCTTTACGCCTTAGAAAATGGGAAACTTCAACGAAAATCCTGGATCTCAGGCCTCGGAAGTGTCCCTGCCACTTCTGAGTAGCGGCACCTTGGTGAAGATAAACAAACACGCCTGGGGAGATATTTGGGGGGTTCCTAAGTCAAGGGAGTACCCCCTTCTTCATGGATGGTTTATAGTGGAAAATATCTTTTTTTTTTAATAATAATCCCTTGACTGGAACATATGAATTAATGGAATTTAAATCATCCCTGAGTCATAGGGCTACCCCCTTCTTCAAGGGATTAATCATGGATGATTTGAATTTGGGGTAGCCCTATGACTCAGGACACCTCCAGCCCGGTTTTTCGCTGGTTTTTCGTGGGCAAATCTGATATCTTTGGAGAATTTAAGATATCATATTATACAGGATCCCCATAGTTAGCTAAGTTGGTGTTAAACTATAAGAACCATAGTGTATGATATAACCAACAATGGGATTGTAAACCATAGTGTATAACTATATGGAGCAAGTATAGTAACCCCATACGCTATGATATTTATTACATTTTATAACCAACTCCATCATGACAATATGTGGATGGGGCCCCATAAACCAAGAAACATAACTGGAGGGCCCTGTACCCAATATGAACACAAAATTTTAATCCCATTGAAGGGATGTCACTTGACTGGACATCCCCCCGAAAAACGACGTCGAAAAGTAAGAAACACCCGTTTTCGATGGAGTTCACAGTTTTCTATCTTGAGTTGGGGGGTTGTATGGGTTGCTATAAATGTATATTTCTTGTAATTAAGCAAACATGGCACTGGAAAATCCGCCACTACTAGTACTGTAGATTTTCCCAGCTCTAACTTCCATTTCGTCCGTGGAATTTCCCAGCCATTAATTAGTCCGTGGATGTTCCCATTAAAAAAAAAACTCAATGTTTCAGTGAATTTGCCATTCCAGTACCGCTTCTAGTGGATTTTCCTAGCCAAACTTCCCACAACTTCCAGCCATTGTGGATTCATGGCTAGGTATGGAAGCCTGGGCCAAAAAGGTCAAGGAACAGCCCTGTCGTTGCTGGCCCTCCTGGCCCTTCGATGAGGTTTCCTTCGAGCACCTCGGAAGGTGGAATCCCCCAAAAAGTGTTTGTGTTGCATCCCTCAACATGAGACAATTCCTGGTTGGTGGTTTGGAACATTTTTTATTTTTCCAAATATTGGGAATAATACTCCCATTTGACTAATATTTTTCAGAGGGGTTGAAACCACCAACCAGATTCAATGGGACAATATCCCATATGCTCCATGTATGGAATATGAATCCCAACATTTACCCCATTTTTATGACCCAGTCATGTAGGTAAATATACCATACATGGAGCATATGGGATTGGGACAATATGAGAAACTTCACCGAACTAAATGGAAAACAATTGTGAACTTAATTTTCCCATCCTTTCAGGGAAGATTTCATGGTAAAGTCATGAGACAACTCGTGAAGAAATCAACTAAAAGGATGATAAAAAAGCTGGGAAAATCATTGAACTGAACGGGAAAATCATTGCTTGCATCAGATTGATTACCAGAGGGTGCGACTGAATGTTTTTGGAGAAGCTGGAGAAGTTGGAGAAGTTGGGAAATCACAGGGGATTCATCAATAATTAGTTGGATAGGGATATAAATCATCAATAATTAGATCATCAATAATTAGTTGACATCCCTATCCAACAATTAAATCATCAATAATTAGTTGGATTCCAATTGGATAGGGATGTCATCAGCAAAAAAGTGGCCAAACAGATGGGGGATCCGAGGGGGAGTCATGTCGATGGGCCCCTCGGTTGTTTGGAGAATCAACCAGGTTCGGATTTCCCATGGATGCCATCCATGGTGGTTTAATCATGGGGAAAACCCCTTCCCCCGTTATTAAACACTCCCCGCAGAACCATGGTTTAGTAAGGGATTTACACATCTTTGGGACCATAGAAAAGGGGTGTTTTTTATACGAACGGAGGATGGGACTGTTGATTATTTCTAAGCCTAAGCATTTCCGGGCAGTATCAGGTTCCAAGCTATTGTTCCAAGGGCCTTAGACTTTTTGTTGTCAGATCTGAACCCATATGTGTTGCACCTTTGGATTGCTATTTAGGAGGACGCAATCTATACATCACCTTTCCTATGTTCCCCAGCAAAATTAATTGAATATGAGGGAAGAAGAAACCATCAGAGAATTGTCTTTATTGTTGAGAAGTGATTTCCGCAACTTTCTTGTGTTTGAAACATACCCAGCAGAAGGCTGAGACTCCACAATGCCTCTAAGGACGTCGGTGACATTGGACGGCAGAAGAATTGTTTCTTGATTTCGGGGGTGCGGTGTTCTCACCTCCAGTGCTCATGGTTTCATAGATTTTGGGGGGCGATGCCAAATGCCCTGAGGTAAATGAACATAGATTCGCACGACAACCATGGGTTCCCTAAAGAATGATCTATAAGGTGATTGAGTGTCATGTAGGGTGATTCCATGATTGGAATTTCCACCCTGAATTTTCATTTTGGAACATACCCTTGCGGCTAAAAACAAATGATTCTCAAATATCTAAGTTCATTATCCAAGTTCATTACCATTTACAATTATATATATAATATTATATACTGTATATAATATATATATATATTGAAATTAGACATATCTGAGTTCAACATCCAATTGTGGACAAAATCCCCATCAGTCAGTCTCTCATCATGTTTGTTCCACTTGCTGGGGTGGTGCAGTTGGGGTGATTGATGGTTATAACATGGTATAACGGCAAGAACTACTTGGTCATTATGGAGGTTTCCTAAAATAGGGGTAAACCCAAATCATCCATGTTCATAGGATTTTCCATGATTTTCCACTATCAACCATCCAGCTATTGGGGTACCCCCATGGCTTACGAAACCTCCATTAGTTATGGCTATTGACATATCGGACACCCCGAAGATGCTTGGATCCTCATAGGGACTGGAAATCATGCACAGTCGCAGAATCTGAAAAATCCATGTTTTTGGTGATTATAGGGATACTATATAGGGATTGATCTCTTTAGTATATGGGAATTTGATCTCCACCACTCAAAGTGATGCTCCGGGTGATGGATGCGGCTGCGGTCTATCACCTAACCCCCCATTGGAATCCATCAACTGGGGATCCCTTCGACTGGTGGTGAAAATCCCAGGAATCGCAAGTGGCTTAGGAGTAGGAATCGCTTGCTCCAGTTTTAAGAGGGGTTATCCGGGTGTGAACCATCAAGTAGTATATTCCATTCCTGTAATATCCCACTATACATACATACATACATAGATACATACATACATACATACATACATACATACATACATACATACATACATAACATATAACCATATATATATACATATTATTTCTAAATTCCCATGATAAACGCCATTCTTTTGCGGGTGAAATCACCATTTGTTCATAGCAAACATGCTTTGTCTTGGTGAAGTCAGCGCCCCAAGGCCTTCATCTCCCTGGCCGCCAGCGCCCACGAAGCCTCGCAGCGGCTTCCCGCAGCGCTGCTGCAGACGCAGCAAGGGTGGCTGCAACTGCTGCGACCTGGCGGAACGTTGGGGTTGAACGGTTGGGATATTGATGATATGGTAGATATAACTATAGTTAATGGGGGTTTATCATGGTTTATAAATCAATTAGTGTGTATATATATATATGTATGTATATATACATATATATATATGGGTAAATTATAACGACCTCACTGTTCTCCCTCACTGGAATCATGGTTAATAAGGGGAATCATCCCCAAATGGCCTTAATTCAGATTAGTGAAATATTATAATGTACCCAGATATATAACTGGTTGGTGCTTTGGAACATTTTTTATTTTTCCATATTTTAGGGAAAATAATCCCAATTGATTAATATTTTTTCAGAGGGGTTGAAACCACCAACCAGTATATGTTTATGGTACAGGTAATATCAGGTAATATTATATCATATTATATCATTAACAAGATTTATGGTAGATATAACTATAGTTATTGGGGTTATAATGGTTTATAAATCAATTAGTGTATATATACATATATATATATGGGTAAATTATAACGACCTCACTGTTCCCCCTCACTGGAATCATGGTTAATAAGGGGAATCATCCCCAAATTGTTTTATTTCACGTTAGTGAAATATTATAATTTATATACCCAGACATAGATACGATTATTACTTGTACCAGATTATGCTTAATGATTTTATGGTGAATAATGATATTATACCAGGTTATACCAGAAATAATGATATTATAATATGTGTTTACCCTCTGATAATTTTAACATAGCTATGGAAAACAACCATCTATAGTAGGTAAATCAACTATAAATGGACCATTTTCAATAGCAATTCAATAGTTTTGTTAAATTACCAGATTGTATTGATAACATTTATACATGGATACACATGGTATGATTAATGATGCAATGACCCATGATAATTGGTATAATTGATAATGATTCCATAGCAATCTGGAATATAATTATGATATATAATAATAATTAATAATATGGTTCTAGTGGCATATTGTACCATATTATACCAATAGTCCATCGTATAAAGTGGCATTTTTAATTTATGTATATATATACATATATATATGGCATATGATCATGGATTTGTAATATGGCTTTGTCTGAAAATAGGAGATACCCACAAGCATTCAAATCATTAGCCATTTTAACAGGGGAAATGATGATGATCTGTTAGAATTGGGGGGATACCTACCTTCAGACAAACCTGTATATATATACATATCTACATGTATGATGGTTGTTTGTGTGGCTTTCTTCGCGTATCATTTCTTTTGGTATTGTTGTTGATTTTATTGTGTGTTCATAGCATTATCATGGTGATTATTGTTGTTATCGTTGTTATCATTGTCATTGTTACATTGTGTTTTATGTTTGTTGGTATCAGTATTGCTTGAATTACTGTTCTTTTTGCTGTCACACGTGGTATTTTTGTTTACATATTCATAATAGTGTTTTGTTATTACAATCTGTATATATATATATACATACATGTATACGTATAGTGAACCATATTATCATTATGGTGAACTCATGTTGATACAACGGACAATGAACTTTTTTTTGGGGGTTGGAGTATACATACAGTAAGATAAACACAGCCAATCTGAGAGTTGTGTTAAATGATGGTGACACAACTGGATCACCAAGCTTGTACAGTAGTGTTTAATGGTTCAAGATTGGATCAACATGGTCTACTAATTTGAAAAAATGGATTAGCATGTATATTGTAACGAGATTGGATTTGTCGTAAACAATATTGCGGGATATTGTATATGTATGTATATGTTCTATGATGATATAATATGATATTTCATGGCAATGGGATTACCTATATATATATATATAAAATATGAATTAATAAACCATATTGATTTAGTAAGGTTCTAGAATGGGATATTAATAGAACCAGCGGACCCAGCGGATGGTCGATAACCGTGCTGAAATCTTGTTTGTATAAACCACTGACATGGGAAAGAAATCAGGATTGATCCGTTCAAAACGTCTGTAAGTATTATATGATATAATAGTTCCTAAATTTTAGGAAATAGTTTCTGGATTTAACAGACACCCCTCAACAAACAGGCTGATGCAGGTCCTAATTTATATCCATATTTTGTGTAGGCTGTTTGGCAGTTTGGCAGATAGGAAATCTGATATCAGTGCTGCACCATGCTTTTTACGTGATATCAGTTGATCATGGAGAGAAGCACCTCCCATTCTGGGCATATGGCAACTTGTAGCACCCAAATCCACCCCAGAAAGTTTGATCCCGGTTTGAGGGCATCACTGAAAGTCCAAAAATCAGAATCGCAGGGAAGAAGCGCGGCATACCAACTTACCCTCTTGTTATGACTAACATAGCCATGGGAAATGGCCCATAGAAATAGATGGTTTACCTATTAATAGCATGGTGATGTTCCATGGCTATGTTAAATAACCAGAGGGTAATACCAAACATCATTTGGGTATATCCATTTCAGAAAGTCCCCTGTTTGTTTCTTGAGACTTCCAGAGTGTGGTGACGCTGTGTCAATGCCGTCAACAGCCATACCTACCAGCTAGTTTGACGTGAAATACATAGGATCCCATGGTCCTTTGAGAAGACGTGCAGCGCCGGTTGTGATTCAGGTGGGCGTCGGAAGTGTTGCCATTGCCTGCGATGTTCCTGTTGTTGAGCCCAAGACTCTCTGTGACTCGATGAAAAGTCGGGGGTCAACCGGGTTTCTCTGAAACACCCGAAATCCAATCGATGATTATATGATTATCATATGGAGGTTACCTAAAATGGGGGGAACCTAAAATGGATGGTAAAAAAAGTGGAAAATCCTATTACAACGGATGATTTGGAGGTACCCTTTCTTTTTAGAAACCTCCATATGTTCATTTGTGCAGTATACCACAGGACAAACCCAGCCCTGGATGGATGTCATAAAGATTTACACGGCAGGGAACTCCGGAACAACATACGACAGGCAAGGCATGCTTTGTTTCGGACAGGGAAGTTCCGGCATGGGCGCGGCATGTGGCAAGTCTTTCTGTCTTTTGGATCATCCATGAAAAGGTTAACTGCCTAAAGTTGACCAGCCGCCTAATTCGAAACACATACCACTGCAGTTGTTGAAAGGAACGGCATGGTTTGGCGGGTCCAAAAAAATTGTGATTCTCGCACCCATGAAGGTTTGGTTTAATTGACTAAAACCTGTTTGCTGCGTTCAAGAATTGCTCAAACCCTGGTTCGGACGTTTTGGACCCACACAATATGTCTTCGCATTTGTTGTTTCGGTGCTTTGAATATGTTTTAATGATGTGTTTCTCTCAAAAGGAACAAACCCGGGCATACCCCAAAATGGCAACTGGACGGGCGGACATGGACGAAGCGATATGTACCGTATCAATCAACTTGAGCAGTGGCCAGTTCCTCATACTGTTTTTGTGGTGCACTTGGACACTTCATGGAATATTCATCAACGTTTCCCCCAACAAAGACTGAAAGGTAGGTTGAACATTCTGTACATGGACTTAGTATGGCAATGTTGGGTGCTTCACTTCATATCTCAGATTCGATCATCATGATTTTCGCTCTGGTAATCAAACGTGGCAATGGAAAATCCCCTAAACAAATAAACATGGAGGTTGCAATGGGACAATCATCTATGAATTGTGGATTTTCCATTGCGATGTTTGATTGCCGGAGGGTATTGGTTAAGTTCAATCCTTATTTTTGCTGGCAAAATCCTGATTTTGTTTGCTTCAACTATGATTTTCGCATATTTTCCCTGACCCAAAGCCGCCTTTTTTCCCCGGCCTTCGTTGGGCCTTCGTTGGGCCCCAACGTTGGGCCTTGCTTCAGGTCCTCCTCTCCGATCCGCTGTACCTTCCCAGCCGCGCCGTCCCAACGATCCTCCCCTGGGACCCTGCGGGCTTCGTGGGGGAGCTGCAGCCCAAACACCAGGAGGATCTCTGGGATCGAGAGGATGTGACGCACGGACGAGTGGCGTTGAGCCTTGGCAAAAAAGATCTGGACGGTGTTTCTTCATCTGTTTTTTTTTCTAGTGTTCAACATGTTCAACCATCAGAATTTGGGGATTGGTGTTCTAATGTGTTTAAGATGATGATAATATTTGGGTTGTTTTTCTCTTGCGATTTGATATTATGCCGATTTCATGGTGATTGAATGATTTAATTGTGCTTGATTGTAATTTCGAGTAATTAAGGATTATCTGGTCTTAAACCATTAAAAATTGGGCGGATCTTATGGGGATATGAATAACACTCTGGGGATCTTTTATGGGAGAAATCAAGATATAAATATATATATATAGATAGATAGATAACTTTATAACATTACAGAACCAACTTGACAATATTTGGGAGTGTCTGAAAGCTGGGGATTTAGTTCAGTGTATGGTCAGTTTTATCGCAAACATGGTGATAGACCATCAAATTTGGGAGACAGACAAACCCAAATGTGTTTTTTTGTTGACGGGTTCTTTCTCGGAAAAAACACGAGGGAAACATCTGGAACACTGGTTTAAATAGGTTGTGGGGGTCCATTTCTTTGCACGAAGCCTTGTGGGTTTAGGTATCCCCAATGTTAAAATACCCTCTGGTAATTTGTTACATAGCTATTGAAAATGGCTCATAGAAGTGTTGATTTACCCATTCAACATGGTGATGTTCCATCGTTTTTTTCTATGTTTACCAGTGGTTCAACTTGTTACACTGCCAGTGTCGACCAGGATGGCGGCCAACACCTTCTTCATCGACTTCCTCTACGAGGTCGATGATTTGGAGTCCGCAGAGGTTTCTCGGCGCCCCATGGGATCTCATGGGAATTCATGGTGGCTGATTGGCGGTTGATATTCAGAATTTCCATGGGGGATGAATGTGGTAATCACTATTTATCACTATTTCACTATTAATGTGGTGTTGAATAAGTACCACTATTAATCACTATTAATCACTGATTTCATGAAATTCACAATCACATGAAAAGCGGCTTTTTTTTCAGGGTCTGTGTTAATTTGCTGGAGGGTAAGCAGTGGTAATTCTATGTAGTTGCAGGTGGGGTATAGCACCCCAAAGATCTTCGGCGAATGAGGGCCTTGGAGATTAGATTTTGGGATTGAAACTGAACCAGATAATTGACCTGACCAGCAAAAGTGACCATGCAACTTCATGCAACCAGCAAAAAGTGTGATTTTAACATATGGGGCTTTCCATAAATGGTGGTACTCCAACAGCTAGATGGTTTATAGTGGAAATTCCTATCAAAATGGATGATTTGGGGGTACCCCCATTTATGGAACCCCCCATATCTCAACCAACACCATCCAAAACTTAGATGGGCCAGGCCTAGCCCACTGGGATAGTCCCTTTCTTTCGCTTATGAATCAAAGCGCAACTAGGTATATTATGAGAGAAGAGGAGCGTTGTCTAAGCAAAGAGAAATGCTCTGTTTATTATACAATGGTTTGTCTTGCCTTTTAAATAGCTCTTTACAATATGTTTGATTGTCATTGTTTGTATATAATATTATTTGGTTTAAAGTAAGGAGTAGATACTAAAGGAAAGGTCCGATTTTCTTTCTAGCCTACATGTGTGAATTGCGAATCCAGAAAATAGTTATCCATTGTGATCATTCGATCAAATCATACCTGATCAAGGTTGTGTTACCCTCTGGTAAACTGACATCACTATGGAAAATCACCATTTTTAATAGATAATTCAGCTATAACTGTGCCATTTTCTACAGTTATGTAACAAATTACCAGAGGGTAACCCATATGTGATCCCAACATTCTGTTTACCCTCTGGTAAACTAACATAACTATACATATATATATAGAAAATCACCATGTTCAATGGGTAAATCCACTATAAATGGCTTATTTTCCATAGCTATGTAACAGATTACCAGAGGCTATCTATCCCCATGCCTTGGTGGTGACCTCCATGACTTGGCTGATGCCCTTAGTAATGGAAAAAAAATCCCCCAGCCGTGGCCATAAAATTCAACTTAGTGAACTTATGGCCATAAATTACTTATATCATTAATGTTATGATCATTGATCATACCAATCATATTCATAATTTACTCAGATTGGTATGATCAATGATCATAACATTAATGATATACAAGACCCCCTTATATCCCTTGATTGGTATGGGATTGTTATCTCCCAAAAAAAAACCGATGCCTCATGGCACCCATCAGCGAGCGGCGAGCCTGAGGAGTTACTAAGCCTGCGGCCACGGCCAAGGGGGCAGTTCCACAGTTTTCCTACGCAGATCAAGGTGAGGTAAAGGGGTTATTATAAACTGGTGATCAAAAACAAAAGTGGAATTAAAAGGGTGACCATTTAAATAACACCTTTAAATTAATAATGGTGGTAAAATTAAATTAATAAACTGGTGACCAACGCTTTAATCGGCACCACAACTGTGATTTTAACAAAAGGAACTGCCGACGATTTTGACATGCTTATCGGTTGGGTCATGCATGGGGTACCCATATACCCCCATGTTTCTTCATTTTTGCTAACAATCCACGTTGAAATTGGCGGGTCCGAACAAATTGACTGTGGGGGGCATCGAATCAGCCAAACAAAAATGTGATTTCAACCACCAAAATATGTGATGTAAAACGTTTTGTTGTGAGCGACTAGAACTGTTTTTTTTGAAACCCAAAATGAAACCCCGCCAAAAAATAATGTACACTCTAGTTTTCTGAGTTCGAAACGGCCAAGTTTGGGTTCCGTGGTGGATTTGGGGAGTGAGGATGTGTGTGGCACCCCCCAGTCTGACCAATGGCCAAAGATAAAAACTCATGACAAAAATGCCTTGCACACCAACACAAATCAACATAAATCCATGACATGCCTGGTAGGTACTGGTAGAATCTTGGTGCAAGAAAGACCAGAAACAAAAACATGGTGTGCCTTCCTCACTCAATCCCGCGAGGGTACTTTAATAAATGCATCTGGAAAATCTAAACACCAAATTCATTATAAGACTCAGGTACCGTGCGGTTGATAGCAGTAAATCCATCTTCCATGTTTCTTGTTTTCTTTGCTTCAAGCCCTATTTCTGTTGCTTGAATCCCTATCCATCACCATTTCAGGGCATATAAAATGTAACCTCCAAAAATGGTGCTAACTACCCAACTGTCAATCTTGCACATCCATGGATACGAAATGAATTGATGTCAACCTGAACTTATACTTATAAATATATATATACATACATTTATGTATGTGTATATATATAATCTCGATGGCATACATAGAATACAGAATCGATAATTTCGGCCTCCAGAAGCATCTTCCGGAATCGGTCAAAAAAACCTATACATAGAATAAAAGCATCTTCCGGAATCGAAA
>Ga0126342_10000829_pt1 | contig 38466 bp, 26 predicted proteins | sample Cyp1metagenome_FD_92528 | JGI IMG/M metagenome (GOLD analysis project Ga0126342, IMG submission 92528) | Coral microbial communities from Lord Howe Island, Old Settlement Bay, Australia - Cyphastrea 1 metagenome | ecosystem: Host-associated > Invertebrates > Cnidaria > Coral ...
ATCTAGATCTGCAGGTGTGAAGGTGTGAAGATCTAGATCTGCAGGTGTGAAGGTGTGAAGATCTAGTATAACGGCTGCTTTTTTACGAAGAACCCTTCGCAGGCGCTCTCGGGAAAAAAACATTTGGATGGCCTAATCACTACCAAATTTCGAGCTCCAGGTCCACCCCCCTATACTCACTTCGTTCTCGAAAACAACTTTGCCTAGCCTATCGGCTGGCTTTTGTAAAAAACTAGAAACAAGAATTCCACACCTGCGGGGGTTCCTTCTAATTACAGATTTCCTTGGCCCTGAACTGAATTGCCATGGTCACTGAAATCGCAAGTAGGCTGCAAAGTCACTCCGCTCACTTTGATGACCCCGTCCTTGAAATCATCATGCCCCGGCAAGCGCAAGAACTGCGTCAGCTTCTCCTCGTCACCAAAGATGGTGCTGGGCACACAGCAAATGACCTCTCCATCAGCAAAGCCTTTCGAAGCCACCAAGCAGCGGACACCACCATCCAAGATTTCCAGCCAGATTGCATCTGCAGGGGAAAGCGCAAATGGAGAATGAACGAAACCATAGGAAACAGCTTTGCCTAACCCGTGAATGTCTAAAATGTCATTTGAGCAATCTCGAAAACCCTAGGTTCACGGAAAGGACATCCACAAATTTGGGAAGGTCCCATTGCTTACCACACCTTTGTACAATAATGATATATGGTAAACTTGCGCGGTATCGCTTGCAAGAAACTGCTACATTTATATATATATATATATGTGATGAACGATATATATCAACGCCCAAACAAAAGCTAATGTAGATATTAGAGACATACAATGACATAACCTTGAAAATTGGTATCGCTAATTTGGGAAGGTCCCATCCCTTACCTAGTGTTTTTAACAATGTCCATCAATGTCCATGAACCGGAATACATTGGGAAACTATGAGTAGCGGGAAACAATTGGATTAATTGGGATATTCTTGAGAAACTATGGATCCCATTGATAATACATCCCATTCATTAATAGTTTCCCATTCATAGTTTCCCGTTACCACTATTGATGGGAACATGAATGGATACATCCGTGAAAGGATAGTAGCGGTTGCTAATTTCTGGGATATGAATACCCTCTGGTAAACGCTTACAAAAAATATGGAACATCACCATTTTTAATGGGTAAATTAACTATTTCTATGGCCATTTTCCATAGCTATGTTTGTTTACCAAAGGGTAATATGAATGGGACATTAATGCAATTATTGGCAATAATATTGTAAATAGACATATATAACCAGATGATTAAACCAGGGACATGCAAGAAAAGTTTTGGGTTAGATGAGTTGACATATTAATATATTACTGTATTAACGTATTATTTCCCAATAAAAGAAATTGGATAATACATAGGGTGATTTGCCTTGTATTGGGAATATGTCATTATTGGGTTAAATTAATGGGATATGAATGGTGATTCAACCAGGGATATACAAGGTGAGGCCCCAGTTGACGACGAAATCTTCACCGAGACAGGCCCCCCCACAGGCCAAATAGTCAATCTTTACTGGTTGGTGATTTCAACCCCTCTGAATAATATGAAAGTGAGCTGGGATGATTATTTATTCCCAGCATATGGAAATTCATAAAAGCCATGTTCCAAAGCACCAACGAGTTTAGTGGAACTAAGCTGAGAGCCCCAAGAAATGGCACGATCTATGTTGATTTACGATCTGAGTACCCTGGAAATGGTGGGTAAGGGATACAATCACGAAAAAAAATGGCAAAAGGCGAAAGGAAGGATCGTCCCACTTGAAGAAATTGGGAAGACATAAGAAAATGGGGAAAAAGTGGGAAAACATCAGAGACAACGGACAGTCCATCTGGAAAGCACATTGAAAAACGAAGGAGTGAACCATCAACTTACCCTCTGGTAAACGTTTACAAAAAACACTGGAAAAGCAACATGTTTTTTATGGGTAAATCAAGTATTTCTATGGCCATTTTCAATAGCCATGTAACAAATTACCAGAGTGTATAGTTTTTGGGGCCATAACTCGAGGTAAATATCGGTGAATCATCCCTACATGGATCATTTTCCAGTTCGCAAACTGTAAACGTTTACCAGAGGGTACATGCAAATCAGCAACCTTTGTGGCATCGGCTGGGGGTTAGATCATCCGTTGGGTGTCCGCTAAAAAGCTGCAGATCTGGTTGCAGTTGCCGTGACAACACTGTTTTACTGGTTGGTGGTTGACCTGCCCCTCTGAAAAATGATGGAGTGAAAGTCAGTTGGGATTATGTAATTACCAATATATGGAAAAATCAAACATGTTCCAAACCAGCAACCAGATGGATGCCGTGAAAAGCGAATTTGGATGTCATAGCCCTATGGCAACTAGTTATGGATGTCATAGCTCAAAAGACCTGCCTGACATAAGCGCGAAAAAAAATCACCAACGAATTGCAGGAGTGAAAAGTTCATCCCAATGGCCATAGCTGGTTTAGTTCGGGCCATAACTGTGTAGCCATCAATATTGCATCAGTAGCAACTTATCCACATGTGCCATGCTTAAGTTACATAGGATTAATACCTTGGGTTTATAGTACTGGTAGGTATATATACATTATATATATAGATACATATTATATATATATTATTAATATATATATATATATATTACAAATATCTATGATATTATAAATATTACATATTATATATATAATACAACGTATATTAATACTTCATGTGGTTCTTTATGGATTCATAAAACAACATTGTCACATGACCCCCACCCCAGCGTAAGCTGAGTGCATCCCACAGGGTTCACATCAGTGCAGAATGCCACCCGTGTCAAACCCGACCTGGGGAAGATTACTGGTTTAATGGTTGTTTTATGGGATTTTAAAGTGATTCTAAAGGGAGTTTGATGGGACATTAAAGGGAAATGAATGGGATTTCAAGGGGATTGCTGGATGGAGTGCGCAAGTGCACTACAAGGTGGTGCCCCAGTTCACAAAACTTGAAAATGGCTGTTTAACATGATTTAACATGATTTAAAATTGTGATTTATGGATGGAATAGTTAGCTAAGTTGATTTGTAACTCCAATAACTACGGTTTATGGTAGATATATCGAACTACTTACTATGGCTTATAAACCAACAAACATCACTGGGGTGGCACCACCTTGTACAGCATCCAAATGGGGGTAACCCACGCCAAATAGTGATGGTGACAACTGGGCTCTCTATGCTTAATTATGAGGTCAGAACCAAAACTAGTGGTGCAAATGGACACACACACACCACATTGGTCACTTTGAGTATTAAGTCATTTTTTTTGCGGGGGGGGTTCACAATTTGTCTTCATACCAAAACCATAGGTTTCAATACTAAAATGGTCCATTTTGGATGATTTGCGGTTGGGCAATTTTAGGAAACCCCCAATCGTATATCTTCTTTCTGGCAGGTTGAATTTTCTACACTTCTGCTGCACAACTGGGTATTTTTCGGAAACTTAGGGCGGCGATGGATCCGAAAATGTGAAGAATCCTTAGTTATAAGTTGCAACATCTAACTAGTTCGATATATCTACTAAACTAAGCCGTACATGGTACCGTTCACCACATATTCCCATTCTATTTGATTTTTATCTTATCCCATTATAGTAGTCAACCCATCAATATCCCAAACCTGACCATATCAGGTCCAACCCAGCCCCGGTTTCGAAAACACCAAGTAGCGCCAATTCAGTGGCCAAGTTCAAGGTCTCTGTGACCTTATGATGGAGATCCCGACTGGGAAGTGCAGTTCTCACCATGCTTTGCCCAAAATTGAACCCCGCTCCATTGAAGGTTTCAGTTGTTCACACCCACTTAAAAACTTGGTGGATGCTTGGTGCTTCACCACACTTAGAAACGGTTTGCCCACGCCACCTTACGAGCACCTTACTAATATAAGTGGGGTGAACTAACCCACGGAACCAGCACCTGGGTAGTTCAAACGTGGTTTTATCCCAAAAACCAATTATTCTTGAGGTTGAACCATGTTATACCCAAAATGTTTGATGACCACCCTTCTTCTGTAACAAAACCTGAAAATCCCTGGTACTCAGCAGTAAACAAACCTCTCTTTCCTTGGCCTTCTTGGTGAACTTCTCGCTCAGCTTTCTTTCGGCCTTCTTCTCCCTGACTCTCCGAAGGGCTGCTCTCTCCCTTGGGCCTGCTGAATGCCATCAGGAATTCTCCCCTTTCGGTCGCAAAAATCTGACTGTTTCTCGAGCCGTCTCTGCAGAAGACATTCCAGGCTGTGCTAAGGTCACACGTGTGAACTTTGTTTGAACTCACACCTTGAACAGCGCATCTTGGACAGATCGCCATTTTCTGTAGTTGGGAGAAGCAGCCTCTGTGGATGCTGCTTTTGCTGTTACAAGATGGTACAAAAGCAGTGAGGCAATCAACAAGAGTTGGGGGTAGGAACCATGGGATAAGAAACCCTTTTTATCATGTTCTCTAATTTTGGTGAAGACTCCCATTTTTAGTGCGGGTTTAAGTCGCCATTTTTCGAAAATTTAAATCGCAAGATATTGCGCAATCTCTTGGACTCGTACAATGCCAGTTCCCTGTTCGATAGCTAAGTTGGTGCAAATAATTTTCAATAACTAAAACTTATGGTAGATATGTATTATATATTAAAAATAGTTCCTGGAGACTTGTACTTGGGGGTGCAGAACAGGGGTTACTGACGGGTATGGTAATAACTCACCTTCAATCATCATCCCACGCTCGGCTCAGTGCTTAATAACCTAGTTCTCCCATTTATACATGGATTAGACCCGAAAAAAACGGAACTTATTGTGATCATCAAGGTATAATTAAACAAACCAGTGACGCTTCGTAAATCGATCCACTTGTGCAAGTACCGTGCAAACCGTACGTAGCTTGCCATCCCTCGCTCACCATCCGGGTCATCAGGCGCCATCCAGCGTCACTGCAACAGCGGCGCCGGCGGCACAGGCTTTCGCACCTTCCGACAGCAGCAAATGGCCGTGCTGAGCCGATGATTTTTTTGTGGTGATTTCAGGGAAACCGGGGATCAAATTGGAGATATTATAACCAAGAAAAATGGATTTAACATGATTTAACAATCAATCATGGACGATTTAATCAATGAAATATGAAATTACTTGAGAATTGGGTTGGATTAAGGTATTGTATCAAAAAAAGTTGTTTTAGCACCGGATATACCTGTTTCCCTGAAACCATTTCTGCGAATCATTGGGAGGCCTTTTTAAATACGGAAAATCACGGCACTAATTCGAAGGTGATTTGTTTTCACAACACTGACTGTACAGATTCGGGTTGGTTACGGGTGGGTTTTTCCGTTTCATTGATCGTTGGGGCGGGGGCCGACAATGTGGTTTAATACAATCTAACTGCGCTCCCAAAAAAAATGCAAAAGTTTATTTTTTTTAAAGCCAAAACAAAAGCTCCAAGAACAAAACAAACGTTTTCTGAACAAATACAAAAGAAGCAAAACCACCGCGCATTTACGGAGTTCTTGCTCTGATCCTGCGGGGTGCGCTTGGTTCAGCCGCCCTTGAGGGCCAGACTGCAGGCTGACGGGTTGGCTGAGAGTACGCCAAAGAAACAACTGATCCTGAGCGAAGGCGCAGTCGGGGCCGGGGTTGTATAGCAAGGTGGCGCCATAGTTAGCCAAGTTGGATTGTAAAAGCCCCACCACAAAGGATTATTGAATGGGGTTTTAAGCTAACCTTAAAAATGGGGGGCCCGCGTTGTCAACCCTGAAACCGTGAACAATAGACCCCATATGTCCAAGCAAGGCATCGTGGTAATCATCCCGTTTTGTCTCTGGCTTGGATTGTGGCATGGCAGTGCTGTTGAGGCAGGATGAGGCAGGCGAAAAAAATCAAATATTGACTTGGAGAAGTTCTCAGGCTGGCTAAGTGACCTGTTGACAATAAATGACCCCTTTGGTCAGTTTCAGCTAGTCACTCAAGTGACCATAAAAATCAAAGAGGTCACGGGAAGTGTTGACCTGGATTTCGGCGAAAGGTGAGATGTCCAGCACAATTCGAAGGTTTACCCACAATGTGAGGCCCCCAAGATAGCTAAGTTGGTGCAAATAACTCCAATAACTATGGTTTATGGTACGCAAATAACTATAGTTACTGGGGCGAATCTAAACCAACTTATAACTGGGGGGCCTCACATTGCAGGATACTTGTATGTATATCTTTGGGTGTCTGAAAACTGGCCAGTCACAGACCAATCATCTACGGTCGAGTCTGACTCATGATGGCCAGTCTGAGATGCCCTGCAAGAAATCGTCTAGTTGGTGTGTTAATGTTAGTTTGTATTACCTTTGAACGCTCTTGATACTAGTTTGGCCACAAAAGACATGGTTGGAATTAAACATAATTTAAAAGTCATCCCCACAACGATGCAAAACGACAATATATAATTTCTATATAATGTCTATCACTTTAGAGTAGGAATTTTCACTTTTCGGCAGGCATGTAAAATTTTGGTGCGCATACAAACTACCCCGGTGTTTCCGGTCACAATGGATGCCCTGCAACTCGTGTTGGTAAAATTGCTATTGGTGCCCTCGTTCGTGGCTAAGTTGCTAAACCTTCAATAACTCACTATGGTTTATAGGTGATAACTTCAATAACTATGGTTTTTGTTGGTGATATAATGATATATCGAACTAGTTCATGGGGCTCAGAACCAATCTATAACGGGGATGGGGCCGGGGCACCACCTTGCGTAAAGCCAACCGACTGGATACCCTGCAGGGTTAGTTCACCCTGTTAATCCAGTGGGGTAGGCTTAGGACAACAATGACTGGACGCATAACCCACAGTTACCCTCTGGTTGTGTCAAAATAGCTATTGAAAATTGCGCAGTGATTTACCGAACTTAAAGATGGTGATTTTCAATAGCTATGTAAACGTTTACCAGAGGGTATCACCCCTTGCCAGATATTAAGTCAGTGAGTCACCCCATTGATGGATTGATAACCCCATTCTAAAGGACCATAACTGCACGATTCCAATTGTGCTTTCGCCCCCCAAAAAAATCATGAAATCCCCTCCCATCATATTCCCGTTATCAACCACTATAAACCCCAATTTGACGCCTATCCAACCAACATGGGGGGTCACCTCCTCTTTTTGCTGTACGGTAAATGCTAAGTTGGTGCAAATAACTCTAGTTTCACTAGGGTTTACAGGGGGCTATATATATATATATACATAGTTAACGAGGATAAAACAATCAACTTATAGCTCGGGGGTACCACACTGATGAATACTTGGAGACTGGAAGTTTTGGGGGGGTGCATCAGAGTTCGTGGCATTCTATAATTCATAAATGGGGAATAGTGGGATATTCCATACCCTCCAGTAAATTGCCATAGACCCCAGTCATCGGGGTTGGAACTGAGTTTCCCTTACAAATTGGTGATAAATTCAGGGTCGAACTGTGAACTTACCAGTAGATAGTTGGTTTGAACCTATAGAGTATAGGATGGGGCCCTCCAGTTATGTGTGTTGCGTATCATAACCCAATCCAAATATAGGTATTTGATGGTATTTGCGTATCATACACCAACTGGTTATAGTTCTTTGCACCAACTTAGCGTTCACGAACTGGGGCCCCATTCGAAAAACATGAAATTCGGAGATGCTTATCTTAACTCCTGGAGGATCAGGATGAGGACTCAGCAAAGGAGAAAAAAAGGGATACATAGGGATACCACATGTTCAAATAATGAAGATAATAAAGCCTGATAAACAGCAATAGTAGGCTTGATTCGTTTCAATCTACAGCCATCCCATGAAAACACCATGGGATGTTGGAAAAAGCTGTTCCATGGCTGACGCCTTCACCTTCCTGAAGCCTATTGGTTATTGCAGATCATGGTTCCCACCATCCGTGAAGATAGGACATATTGGAAACCATCAAGCAGTGGTGAATATTGTTGTTTTCCCAAGTATATCACCATTTTTCTAGTGAAATCTCCATAGCTCATGGTAAATCCCATATTTCTTGATACCCTCTGGTAAACTAACATAACTATGGAAAATCACCATTTTTAATAGGTAAACCATCTATAAATGGGCCATTTTCCATGGTTATGTTAAATAACCAGAGGGTAGTAATTCACTGACCTGAACATTTTGGGATAATTCCCCTAACAGTCACTATTCCAGTGACATCACTATAATCCAACCATCAATGTATAGGTTAAAGGGAAAATCTGCAGAAAACCACCATAGAAATAGTGAGTTTTCCCATGAAAAATTGTGATTTCCATAGTAAATATAGTTATATCTACCATAAACCATAGAATTCCCCAAGTTAATCCCTTAAAAATAGTGATTTTCCATAATTTTTTTGTACGTTTACCAGAGGGTAGTGGCTTCGTGTCATTTCTGTTTTACCACCGATCCCTTGAAACAAGATATTCGAAAGCATCAAGCAGGATGGGTAGCCAAAACTCGGACCCTAGGTATGCACCCTACCCTCTGGTAAACATACACCAAACTATGGAAAGATCCACCATTTTTCATGGGAAAACTCACTATGTCTATGGCCATTTTCAATAGCAAACTGTAACAAATTATCAGAGGGTAAGTCACACCATTTTTCATGGGAAAACTCACTATAAATTGTGATTTTCTATAGTTATGTTAGTTTACCACAGGGTAAGTTATATAGCTGGTGAATGGATGTTTACTCTCCTAGTCATATGGCTATGAGTCAAAAGCCTGTACCCTGATGAACACCAAAATAGCTGGTAGATGGATGTTCATCCCCTCAATTATGGTATTGTAGAGGTTTGGACTCATCCATAGATGATAATTTCATAGGTAACCTGGTTGATGGTATACCTACCCCTCTGAAAATATGATGGAGTGAAAGTCAGTTGGGATGATGAAATTCCCAAGATGATGGGAAATTCATAAAAATCATGTTCCAAACCACCAAACAGTATTATATATATATAACCACTATTAACTATTAACCCAGTATCAACCATTATTAACCACATTAACCATCAATCAAATATAAAAGCCATGTTCCAAACCACCAACCAACATGACCCATCCCCAGCGTCCAATCCAGCGCCCGGCAGTCGGGTGCCCACACGTGATGCTCCCTGTGTAACCGCTGTTGATTGGCTCGCACAGCCTCGACATGGGACAGCTGCAGAATTGGATCTATGCAAAAAACCACTTGGTGAACCGAACCTAAGAGTTATATAGTAAATATATAAACAATGTTAGATATAGGTTAAACATAGTTAGAAACCCTATAACTATACTCATATGTATTGGGAACCCTACAAATGAATATAACTTATACTAAACAATGGTTACCCTCTGGTAAACTAACATAACTGTGGAAAATCATCATTTTTAATGGGTAAATCAACTATAAATGGCAATTTTCAATAGTTATGTTAAATTACCAGAGGGTATCGTATATTTCGCATCAAACCCATGCTCCATGATATGGAAAATGCACGAGTATTCGATGACGCTATGGCTGATTTATACTGATTTAACATGACAGCTGTTATCATATGGCCATTTGAGGATAATTCCCCCAATCCTAACCATCATTCCAGTGACGCAACAGCGAGGTCACTATAAATCATCCAGATTATACCCTTATAAATTCCCTTACAACATAATTTGGGGATGATTCGTCAAAATCAATCCCATTCGCAAAAACTTCATGCAGTGGCTTGATCCCCATAATGGCATTAAACCACCAATTTTCCATGGTTAACCCAACATGTTCCATGGCTAAATCACGATTATATAAATCATCATGTTCTTCAACCAGGATTCATGTCGAACTCACTCAGCATTCACATTGGAACTCACCAATTTTTCCATGCAAACGACAGTGGGGTAACAAAGTGGGATAAACCCAGAAATACGAGACTTACGATCATCATGGTAAATTAACATAGCTATTGAAAATTGCCATTTATAGTGGATTTACAGGGATTTACCCATTAAAAATAGTGAATTTCCATAGCTATGTTAGTTTACCAGAGGGTAATCATTTACCAATTCTCCACGCTTTACCACTCGGAACTGCAGTTCCAGTTGTAAGTCGATATATAACTATAGTCATATCGGGGTTATATCATGTTATATCCCAACAAACATGGGCTTGATAACCATGGCCAGACCCATGGCCAATCTTAGATATCCTGCAAACAAATAGATTCTTAGCTGGTAAACGTAGATAATCCCAGACCAAACGACTATTTTGGATTAGTTTTGGATTAGTTTCTGCACATCTAAGATTGACCTAGAAACCAGATTAACCACTATCAACCACTATCAACCACTATTAACCATGGTAGTTATATGCCGTGGTTATAGTAACCTCTGGCCACCAGCATTCAAATATTCCAAGGCACGTGGTGGCGGAGCCTCCTGAAGCCATGGTGGCACTTGGACCTCGTAGCGGTCGTAGCGGCATGGCGAAGGCCAAAGGTGGATCTTCAGCAACAAACATGGTGATTTTTTGGAGGAAAACATGCAGTGGAAAATCACCATCACCATTTTTAAGAACGGTATAAACCCTCTATTTCTATGGGCCATCAACCCTCTATAAATGGGCCATCTATACCATGGCGAACTGTTAGTCATACCCAGAGGGTTTTTCTATGGTGGGTGGTGCCCCCCCCCTGGGGTCGGATTTGAGACCATTTCATGAGGATTTGGATGCTGAAAAAATGGAGAAAAACTAGTGAAGGTATGGAAATTTTATGGAAATTTCATAGGATTATTTAGATGATTTAAGCAACTAACATTTGGAATGAACCATCAAAGAATTGGATTATGATTTCAATCTCAGAAAATATTTCATCCATCAAACAATTGAAATTTGAGTATCGGTTCAAAATGAATTAACATGATTTAACCAAATGTGAGGAAAAAAATGGACTTGTAACTTGGATTCAATTAAATGTGTTTATTTTTAAATCCGCAGGAACACCATGGTTTTTTCCCATCACATCAGAGTGCAAACCCTGCCAATGTTCCAATTCTGAGAAACAATGGTGCGACAATTAGGATTTACATTGGATTTACCATAATTCACCGATCAAGCATGTGGAGTGGAAGCAAACCATCCAGTCTTTATTCAGAAAAGTATGGGTATCAGTGAAAATCAAATATATAGTCTAAATATCATATCTATGTTGCAGGGGCAAGACATCCTTAACCATGCGAGCGGCTCGTTAACTGATATAGAGACATATTTCGACATGTCTTCGTAGCACCAAACAATCATTGACCTTTTTCCGCAGCCACTTGGAATGGTTCCTTCTGACAAGGCGCCAGCATTTTTAGCTGATCCCTTCTCAAAGTCATCGGATAAATCTCGTCACAATCGGTTTGTACAGCCCACCTTTATTTTGGGGTCATCTGCTGTGGCTGGGTGTTTTTTCGGATGCTCAACCTATCACAATGATCGGTTGGTGTAACCCACGATCCACTCACTCCTGGTGAATACTAAAGGTTAATGTGTGGGGTCCTCCAACAGATTTCATCGTTGTTTCATGATCAGTGACGGGCAGACCTGAAACCAATCGAAACCAGATGTCAAGGATGCATGTCCAATCTAGATATCCTGCATTTTTTTTAAAGTGTTGGTCAGCACTATTGTGAAGGGGTATGGGTCAAAATTGGGTACCTTTAATCATTAGATGGTACCCTCTGGTTATGACTAACATAGCCATGGTATAGATGGCCCTAATCGAAATAGATGGTTTACCTATCAAAAAACAAGGTGATTTTCCATGGCTATGTAACAAATAACCAGATGGTACTAAAAATAGAAAGTCTATCTGTGGTTTCCTGAGGCAGGAAGGGTCTTCAATTTTGACCACTGGTTGGTGGTGCAATGTGCCCATCTTGAAAAATGATGGAGTTCGTCGATGGGAAGGATGACATCCCATATATGAAATGGAAAAATGGAATGGGATGATTATTCCCATATATTCACAATATTAGTCAATTAAGGGATGATTATCCCATATATGAAATGGAACATAACAGCAATGTTTGAAACCACCAACCAGCCAAATATATACACAGCATTTCTGGCAGAACCAAAGTACGAAAAAACTGGACCCATCTTCGGTTGGTTTTCCCAGAATTTCAGATCTTTTCGTGGTCTGTGCCATCGGTGTTGTTAGAATGGATCCAAATTGGATCCAAATGGGTTTCAATTGATTGGTGGTTAAAACAAAAATCCCTTTGAAACACATACTAGTCATAAGGGATCATCGGCCCAGATAGCTGCCATAGAATTATGAAATACTATATAAATAATGGCAATGGGAATTCAATGGAAATTCAGAATATAAATGAAAACCATTGCATATGTAAGTGTCAATTTCTACTTCGGCCCCATTTCAGCAGCAACGGAAAATGCTGTTGGTCCGACTGTGACTGAGCAGCGACGACTAAGCAGAGGATTTTTGCAGCAGACTCCACCAGTGTTCAGCTTCACGTTTCACCAACCTTAGAGACGGGGCCATGTTGGGAAGCACAGGTTTCAGGTGGTGCTCCATAGGTGGCTAAGTTGGCTTCTAAGTATGTAGCTTCGCTAGGGTTTATGGTAGATACTCTAGCTAGATGGGGCTATACGGCCACGAAAAAAACCAGGTGGCACCACCTTGTACCTATTGACAATGGAGTTGACGCACCACCATGTCACACTTGTCCAGGGTAGCAAGTAACATATGGAATCGGGGTACAGCCTTTGGCCCGTGAAATGCCATGAAATGTCTTACAGTGGCTTATGGTATCTTCTTGTAAGGACCTTATTGGAACATTATGGGGCCTACCAAAACCCCATGGAAACCCTACACAAACCCTACACAAACCCTTTGTTTTTCTGCACACCTGAGACAGAGGTCTGCAGTGATCCTGCACTTGAATGTGCGGCATCCAAATGAGACAACCTAATTCCCAGCACGATACCAAACATCGGCCTGATGGTCGACGGTAACATCTCTTGCCGCTTTTTTTAGGAGGCTTTCACAGAAATCTCGATATATTTGCACTATCTGCTCCTCGATGTCCACATCGAACTTGTTCATGCAGCTGCACAGCAACAAGCTGCGAAAACTCTCGTGTCACTCTGACTTGAAGAGGCCCAAGACACATTCGATGAAGTTGGCAGAATGCCGGGCTTCTTTGGACAGCATCTCACACATAGCCCATGGAGGTCAAACTAAGAGTTTCCAACAGGATGGTGGCCCCCAGTGATGTGAACGTTGGTATAGTTTCACCCCATGAATCCTAGTTCATTATATCTACCATAAACCATAGAATTCACCAAGTTATGTGCGTCAACTTAGCGTTTTCACAGCTCACGAACGGGGCACCACCTTGAAGGAACACCACTTGGATTCCATCAGAATTGCATCCCGAAGCCATCAATCTCCCGGCATTTTCAGTGTGTCAATTCACATCATCATGATTAATCATGGGTGGTGATATATTACCCCTGAATCATCAATTTGAATAGGATTTTCCACTCACCATCCATTTCAAGGGGATCCCCATGTAGGAAACCCCCATATCTTAATCCCATAGAGGCCATCGCCAAGGGTACCATCAAAATCCCAAGAAACGATCTCCACCTATTTAACTATGGTTACAATCACCAAAACCGTAGTGGTACCCTATATGACCTGGTTATACACCAACTGGGCTAAGGAACTGGGGCACCAGCAGTATCGCATCAATATCGGCAAAACATATGGATATAACAAACAAAAAACAGCAAAATGACGCACATTAAATCCTGAAAATTCATCAAACTAAACTAATGAATCCATAAAAATCCTATCTCCAGCGAGTACCTTCAGCTGCCAAGACATAGATGGATGATATTCTCCATGTTAACCCCATAGACAATCAGCCTAGATACTGCCATATCATTGATCACATATGGATTCCATAAGAATTACCACACACATCCAAAAACCATATTACTATATAGTTATATGATATTATGAAGATATGATATTGTTCAATATCCTGTATCTACCGGGGATTTGTAGTGGTTCTTTATGTCATATGTTCCATAACTACGTGAAATAAATTCCAATCTTCCAATCTTCAACAGTCAATATTTAAAAACATATCAAAATTATAAGGTAGACATACTTTTTTCAAGGGCACCATCAAAATCCCACCATGATCGCATTATATGCATAACTTTAATTCCAATTAATTCCCCACTAATATAAGATCCAAAAATAGAAGACATGATACACCATACTACCAAGATTCCCATTATTTAAGCAAGGATACTCACCGATGAACGGACGTGCCACCGTTTAATTCCCATTAATTCAGAGTGGGAAAAAATCCCATTAGCATATTGGAATCCCATTAATTCCCATTATATCATTTTCATTTATTCCAACAATGGATTTACAATAATGGAGTGACAATAATGGATTATAATTATGATATATAATCCTCATATGTTGGATAATATTTTTCATAAGTATTCCATAAATCATTCCACCAATATTCCATAAATCTCCCAGAAGTCTTAGTTTAGGAAAAACGTGGTGGATTTTCCAGCAAGCCATGGAGCTGATTGCCACAGGATCCCCCATCAATTCCCGTTGAATATATATATATATGAATTTATATGAATATATATCCATTTTTTTCATGTCCAATCATCCTCCAAGCTTCATCCACAAAGGGGTAATCAACTGATTTGATCTGATTTTTCGAACATTGGAAACTTCAGGTTTCCACCATTTTTGGATGTCAAGAATCGCTGCGCAATTTAACACCATGATGTGAAACATCCATGCTCATTATGAGACCATCAAAAATACCCGCGAGATGGAACCACATAAAATCATGAGATCTTAAAAATCAATCCCCCAACCAGATTAACCACTATTAACCACTATTAACCACTATTAATCACTATTAACCACTATCAACCAGTATCAACCACTATTAATCACTATCAACCACTGTTGACCATGCTAGTTATAGCCTAGTTATGGCTGATTTCAGCACTAAGAAAAAACCACCCAAACAATCACCCGTAGAGCCCTGAAAATCCCAGTCACTCACCTGAACAAATGTCCCATCCAACCATCCCACAGGATGCTGCCCCCAAACGTGATGTGGTTGAACATTGCTTTAGTTTCAGCCCATGAAAACATCCAATTAAACCATGAATACTAGTTCGATAGAAAAAATGGTGATTTTCCATAGTAAATATGGTTATATCTACCATAAACCATAGAATGTCTAGCAAGTTAGCGTTCAGCGTCAACGTGTCGCGTTTTCACAGCTCACGAACGGGGCACAACGTTGCATAAATATTCCATAGATTTCCACAGTCATCATTTCAATGGGAATTTCAGGATCCGATTGATTGGAGGTACCTACCATTTTTTTCAGGCCTTTGTTTAAGGCCTAAATTTCAGTGAATATCACCACAATTCATATGGCTTTATATATGGTACGTAACAAGTACCTCCATCTGTTGGATCCTGGAGATCTCCCATAGTCATCATGCCCAAGCTTCCAAAATCCCGGGGATCTCAGGATTTCCCAAAAATAATCCGAATACGGGCGCTGGTGCCCCCCGTATTCGTGATGTGGTTGAACGTTGGTGAACAAAAACCATATGTAGGAATAGTAGTGTTTTCTATATCTACCATAAACCATGACGTGAAATTGGAGTTATAAACGCACCAACTTAGCGTTTTCACAGCTCACTGGGGCACCATCTTGTATGATACTCCAAAATCATATTCCCAATCATCACCCAATCTTCCTGCATAAATCATTTCCAATCTTCTTCGAATCCTCATCCACTTGGGTAATTCAGCACTAAAAAAAAAACCCATCTAAGATTGACCTAGAACACATCAATCCCCCAACCAGATAACCACTATTAGCCACTATCAACCACTGTTAACCATGGAAGTTGTACCCATGTTGTCGTAACATGCCATTAACATCCTGTTAACATTACCATATCCCATTAACATCCCATTAACATCCATTAACATCCATTAACATCCATTAACATCCATTAACATCCATTAACATTCCATTAGGTTCTTAGCTGGTTAGCCAAATTTCATAAGTATTCCATACATATTCCATAAATCTGGGCAACTAATAATTATTCACTAACCTGAAACTTGCGGCCATGGCTTGGAATGATTCCGCACAAATGAAAACCCATGGCTTCCAGGTTTCGGGAGAACAGGCTTCGGGAGAACTTATGAACTTTGCCCAGAGAAATCCCACTTCAATGTGAGGCCCCCAAGATAGCTAAGTTGGTGCAAATAACTCCAATTTCACTATGGTTTATGGTACTTATAACGAACTAGTTACTGGGGCGAATCTAAACCAACAAACATCATTGGGGGGCCTCACATTGTTCCACCGAGCATCTTCAGCGTGATGCGCGAACTGCGCAGGGCCCAGCTGCACTTCTCCGGCGCCAAGCGCCGCTGGAAATCTGTCAGCCGCAGCCCGAAGGGCGCCGTGTCTCCAACGCGGAGGAGCACCTGAGGCGAAGGCCGCACATTGAACGGCGCAAAATGGGGAGTTTTACAACGTGGGACTTCACCAACATGGTGCTTTTATCAAGTGTTGGGACTCAAAAATTTGGATTTCACGGGGTGAAATTAGGACTTGGCCAAGAAAAAATGTGATTTAAGCGGGTGAAACTAGGACTAAAATGGTGATTTTTATAAGGTGAAGGTGGGACCTAACCAACCAAACTTGGGATTTTACCAATAAAATATATAGATTTAACCAGCCAAAATGTTGGTTTTCAACCACATGAAATTGTTATTTTTAGCCAACAATTTTTTGGTGATCCAACAAACATGAGACCATTGTTTTCACGCCCATGTCCTATGAGGTGTTCCATGGTTTTCCTGTAAAATGTCCTATGAATTAATTCGGAAGGTGGTGATATCACCGAGTGAACTTGGGAGGCACCTGGGGGGCAGATCGTAACAGTTTTTTATCCCAGGGAGAGGTGGATCGTAACGAAGGCAACTAGGAGTTATAACTTGGATCATATGTAATTAACAAAAACACTACAGATAAGTTCGTGGATAGTTTGTTTGGTGGATCATGTGGATAGAAATGATCTACTTGGAGCATATACAAAACAAATGAAACTACCAACACCATTAAATATATAATGTGTGTGTTTGTCTGCCCCAAAATTAGATGAGTTATCATCATGTTCTCTTTTAGAAAAGAAATCGTGTTGGATTACCCAATTTTTAGACACACCCATAATCACCCATATATACATAAATCGTGGAAATTTGTTGCTTTACTTGTATCACCTGCATCAAAAATAGTCAACAGCATTGCTTGAACTCAGTCCCAGCACAAATGATAACGAACGCCACCATCTTGCAATCTTAGACACCTTCACAAGGATCACCTACCTGTTTTCCATACATGTAGGTTATATGTATATATATATAGTAGTTATTTCCAATGACAAATGGGTATTTCCTAAACCAGGGTTACCCCAAATCATCCCAGTCATTAGACCATTTTAGTATTGAAACTCGAAACCTATGGTGACTTGAGGATCCCCCATGTCAAGAAACCCCCATATGGGGATATAATCTCCAACAAATATAGTTTCCAATCTTAAAAAACTCCATATTTGGGGATGGGAATTGAAACTCATGGTGACTCGGGGTACCCCCATTTTGTGACTTCCCAACCAATAGCAACTTCCCACGGTCACCGAGGGACACTGGCGCTCCATTCACCGAAATCCACCTCCACTTGTGATGGCTGCACATTGGCCAGCTCCTTTGAAAATTCAATGATTGGATTGGTTTAAAGGAAAATCTACACAGGATGGTGTCCCCCCAATTATAAGTTGGTTTTTAAACCCAATTAACTAAATATATATATATATTTATCTACCATAAACCATAGAATTCAGCCACTTTACATCTCAACTTGGCTATCTTGGGGGCCCCATTCTGCAGGAAACCATGGTTTTCTCCAATGAAATATGGCGGGTTTCCTATAAAAGAAACGTGGATCATGGAATATCTGCCATACCCTGACCCTGCTTTGCTTTTCTGGTTGGTGGTTTCAACCCCTCTGAAAAATATGAGTTCGTCAGTTGGGATGATGAAATTCCCAACTGTTTCTGGACATTCATCATCCAGCCATGTTCCAGTCACCACCAACCAGTTTTTGTTTTGCTGCTGAGTTGTTTTAATACCCCCAGTTACCCTCTGATTATTTAACATAGCCATGGAAAATCACAATTTTTAATAGGTAAGCCATCTATAAATGGGCCATTTTCCATGGCTATGTTAAATAACCAGAGGGTATGTCCCAAAGGATTGTTGGGTTCATGTCCCTTAAAATCGGCGTCATCCCTTCTCAGGTGGGCTCAAAAAAAAATTGAAAGACGTGGTCATGTTGGTTAGCCGCAACATACCAACTGAAAAAGACCATGATATACCATAATATATCTACATATATCTACTATGATACCATAATAATATACCATAATATATCAGAATATTGATATATCATATATATATGTATATTATATTATATATACACTAAAAACCATAATATATCATAGCGAAATTGGAGTTATTTGCACGCACCCACTTAGCTATCGAACGGGGGCCCCACATTGTACTATCTCAGCACCACACATGTGTGCACCAAAAATGAACAGATTCAATACAAAGCCAGGGTTTCAGGGAATAATTTTTGGTGAATGAACCGACATTTGCCCTTTTCTCAGATTTTTCATCATTTATCCCAATACTGTATATTCCAAAATATTCATACATATTAGGTTTATTCATATATTTATTCTTATTATGGTTCCCAATATATATATATTCCTATTGCATTCCCAATAAATCCCATTAAAATTCCAGATTATTCCATGTTGTTTCCGGCAGTTTCCTTGACACTGCCAACTCAACTACCGTCCTCGGACTGGTCGAACGGAATGTAAACCTTAACCTCGGCATCTGTCTGTTGCCAAGCATATGTGAGCCTTAGAGCGGCAGGAAAACAGTGGAGATGGGTTACAACTTTACTGAATGGTTCGAAAAACACAATCTTTTTTAGACAGTACAACTGTGTAACGGTGGTATTGGCATGTATTGGCAAGTAAACCATCCCAGTTATATGAATAATAATCAATATTTGACACAGTTCAATGTTCTGATCATTGGCCATTTCACCCCTGAATATCGTGACACCCGTATGGTATGGTATGGCCCAAGAAACGCGTAGGAAAGAAAACTTTGCTATTTGGGCCAGTACCTTACCATCTATGTATAGTGTATAGCTACCCACACTCTCACTCATCCATGGTTAAAAAAGACACGATCCATGGTGGGACATGGTACGAGCATTTTGGAGACCACAGTCGTCACTGGTCACGGTTGCCCCGACAGATCCATCTTCGGGTCGATTCTAAGCTATGAGATACCCTCTGGTAATTTAACATAACTATTGAAAATGGCCATTTATAGTTGATTTTCCCATTAAAAATGGTGATTTTCAATAGCTATGTTAAATTACCAGAGGGTAATCCAGCATGTCAGGAGTCAAGGCTTGAAAACGCCTGATTTGACACGTTGATGTTTCCCCATAGATCCAGGCAATCGAAAGAAATCATGGACATCTAAAGGCACTCAGTGTACTCCAAAAAGGAAACCCTCCCCAACAACAGGGGGGTTCACAAGCCTCTGATGTGGGGATTGATGGTTATAGTTGGGCCCAACCATAGCTATGCAAGAAATCCAAGCTGCTCTCGCACAGTGGTCTGCAGTTTCTGCGCCTGCGACATGCTTTACGGTCAACTCAGCTGCCAAGATACTCCTATCCAAAGCAATTCTACTGGTTGGATTTGGAAGTCACATGAAAATCATGTGTTAGTTCTTATAATCCCCAATAAAGCAAGTAACACAACCACCCATTTCATAACCAATCAACAATGGCGCTCTAAAAAAAGAAGCTTATAGCATCAATGGGAATTTCAGGATCCTAAAATGGAGGTACTGTACCATATTTCATGCCATATTTTGTGGAGATATCCCCTTACATAGGCCTTAAACAAAGGCCTGAAAAAATGGTAGGTACCTCCAATGAATCGGTTCCGCTTCGTCATGGCCATTCATCCCATTTCCAATGGGTTAAAGTATGGTTAGCACTGAGGGATGCAGAAGATCACCCTACGGGTACCCGGAAAAGTTGTGGTACCAAACTGGTACCCCCAGGTGAACAGAAAACCATGGCGCCGTTGAGCTCATCCCCATTTGGATGTAATCATTCCAAAGAGGTATACCAAATACATCAATGGGGATGAGGTCACTTTTTCCATGGTTTCCATGGATCCCATTTCACCAAACAGGTGTAGAAAATACATCAATCTATATACCCTCTGGTAAACGTTTACATAACTATGGAAAATCACCATGCTATTAATGGGAAAACTCACTATAAAGTGCCATTTTCAATAGCTTTTTGTATGTTTACCAGAGGGTATGCTGCTTTCCAAAGCCACCAAATGTTAATCCTCGCCGGCGAACTGTTGTGTTTCCCTCTAGGTCCTTGGAATTCAGGTTCATCATAGATCGAGGTCGGCGAGGTAATGCAAAGTGGTGCCCCCAAAAAACGCTAAGTTGGTGCGTTTATAACTAAAATTTCACTATATGACTATATGGTTTATCACCATATAAACTATATATAGTGATTTATCGATAGATCACCCTTAAATTCAATTTCACTAGTTCAGTTATGTATTTATAGGTGATATATCGAACTAATTGATGCCATAATGGGTTTATCACCAATTTATAACTGGGGCACCACCTTGTGCACCCGAGATTGCCCGTTGTTTCGTGCGCGTTGTTTCGGTCACCTGACCATGGTATGAAACGTCATGTCCACTGTAGCCTCAGCAATAGTTGTAGCAATATTCCCCCATGTTTTCCAAACTTCGGATCTAAATCTTCAGTTTTTATGAACAAGAATCATCATTCCGAAGAAAACAACATACCCTCTGGTAAACTAACATAGCTATTGAAAATGGCTAGTAAACATTCAGTGATTTTCCATAGTTATGTTAGTTTACCAGAGGGTATGTTTTAGTCATGGGGTTTCCAAAGTCATGGGACTACCCCCAGTTCTCATCCGTTTTAGATTGGGATTTTCCAGCAAATAAACATTCCAGCTATTGGGATATCCCCATTTGTGGAAACCCCATATAACCAAGTTCCCGGTAAGAATCACCATATTTTAACCTGCCCAAACATTGCTTTACCACTAGAAGTTTCATGGGTGCAGCTACTGTTCGAGCCCTCTCACCACCCACCTCGTCAGGCACACTCAGATCTACCTGAGCGCTGCGCGAAGCTACTGACAGAAATGGTTGGTTTATAACCCCCATCTATATAACTGTAGATTTATCTGCCATAAACCCCATAGTTCATCTACTTAGTCTCCATTCAAAAAAACAAAATGCTTAGTTTCTCCCTGCAGTTATCGCCCGAAATACCAGTTGTAAGTACTAAATGGAATGTACTTTGCCAATCTTAGATACCCTACAAAAAAATAAATTCTTAGCTGGTTAGTAGACAATTCCTTTGATACCAAAAGACTAAAAAACTTTAAAGTACCCATCCAAGGTGAACCTAATGTATAATTCCATAGAAATAAGAGAGTTTCATCCAGTTTTTTACCCATCGCCATCGTCCCACCTCCTTCACTTCAGCGCGCGTTGGGGTGGGCGTTTCGGCCACCGTCACCGCCGCGGTAACCGGCGTTTCCGCCGTCGCTTCGGCCGCTTGTGGATCCGTGGCTTCGCTGGGCGCGGCCTGGGCTGATGATCAGCAGGCAATTGGCAAAAATGGCGGGTATCAACAACAACGTGGGATTGGTTTAAGGGAAAATCTTAACCGGAAACCATGGTTTTTAGCATGAAGTCTGGATTTTTCATGTAATTTATTCCGGAAGCCAATCTATAATGACAACAACAATCAAGATTTCTAGGGATATTATTGGGATATGTCATTGGATATGTCATAGAATCTGCCGACTCTTGTTTAACATGTCGCAAACTGAGTTTCGTCACCACGAAATCATGGTCGAATCATCAAAAATCATGTAGAAATGGGTCATGCTCCTGGAGCGCTCTCTTTAAAAAACCATAGGGTAGTTATGATTTAGTAGGATAAATCGAATATACTGGGATACATGTGGGAACTAGGCAAATTATGACCACCCTAGGGACATTGATTAACAATTTTCAATAGCTATTTTGACATAACCAGAGGGTAATATTAGGGGGATGGGTTTATTGGGTGAATGTTCAGGTGATGGCAATATCACCTGTTTTGATTTCACAATTTTGATAAGCTCAATCCATGCCACCTCAATCCACTCCCAACCACCTAAAAAAAAGTAAAAACACGAAGACCTACAAAACATACATATGTATACATACCCATAGGATCCATGTATGGTATATATGCTAACATTTGGGGTATATTGATGGTAAATGTTACCATATATAGCATACATGGATCCTATGGGATATGTATATATATAATATATTATATTAAAATTCACTAACCTGAAATAAGGCTATCTTCGGATAGTTAATTATCCCTCACTAACCATTACTCCAGTGAGGTCACAGTGAGGATCTGCTGCCCGACCCCAACCTCGCACTCCCCACCTGAGCAGTGGTTACAATTGTCAAAACTAATTGTGGTTAGTATAATCCCCGAATTAATCATCAACTAACAATGGGCTCACTGGACATGATATACGATGAAAAAAAACCATTGCTTTGTTCAACATATTGGGCTTATATCGAACTATATCATCTGGTTATTTAACATAGCCATGGAAAATCCCACCCATAAATGGAGGTTTCGTTCACTGGGAAAATCATCTATAAATGGGCCATTTTCCATGGCTATGTTAAATAACCAGATGGTATATCATCTGGTTTTGTTGGCAATATAAACGAGCTACAGTCCCAATATCCACGTATGAAGCTATATTGACCAACTCTTAAGGGGGTTGCAACAGAAACGGTCCAACCCATTTCTTAATCCCAACTGAAATAGATTCATTGGGATTAAGAAATATCAATTTATTGATAACTTTTATTTCTTAATCCCAACTGAATCATGTTTCCTTCTCCAAGTAGGATTTCCATCATTGATCAATATTCCATGAAATAAAAGTTATATCCACCTACTAAATGATGGTTATAACCCTACTAAATGACGAACCAGTCATACACCAACAAGACCATTTTAGTATAGAAACCTATGGTGACTTGGAGATCCACCAGTCCAAGAACTCCCATCCACCTATAAATAAACCCCAGAAATAGATGGGACTAACCACCTAATTTCCTGAATCTCCTATATTTCTATATCAAGTCCATAATTCAATGGATCCTATGATAGAGATTGTGATTGGTACAATGTGATTATGGAGATGGATAATCCCCTTTAAATTGTGATTCGTATAATCCCTATATGTATAAGCCCATTAACTAGTTCAATATACCACCTATAAACCATACTTATTGGAGTCGTTTGCACTAACTTAGCTATCTTGGGGCACCACCTTGTATAATATGGTATAATATGGTATAATATGGTATAATATGGTATAATATGGTATAATATGATACAACTCCATTCAACCCTAGTATTCAACCATGTTTCCCCATGTTTTAACCTCTATTAAATCAAGAACCCCTAGAAATTTCATAGAGATAAATGGTTTATGGTAGATATATCTATACTTACTATGGTTTATAAACCAGCAAACATAACTTGGGGGGCACCACCTTGTATATGTATGTATATATATATTGCTATTAACATGTTAAAGGTATAGATTCCCTACAGTATATAGTAGATTATTGATTGTCCATACTAACAGAGGTTTATAGAACTACATAGAAACCTATATAAATAATATTATATACTAACAACCCCATAACAACCCCATTCAACATCATGGTTGAATATTTCTATTCAACCATATTAATTATCCGCATATCAAAGCTACATGAAATAGAAAATTCATAGAGATCCCCAGCAATAATGTCCTTTTGGAAAAATAGAGGTCCCATTATACATTAATTAACATTAATTAGACATGGTATATTATACTAATCACAATCCCTCTATAAGTGTCTATAAGTGTCTATCAAATCCCTGAGGATTCGTAGAAGTCCCCAGCAATAATGTCCTCTTGGTAAATATAGAGGGGCCGGTTTGGTATACCATCTATCATCATTTACGTGTTAAAGGGCTAGTTTCAAACCCCTGTAATCAATCATTGAGAGAAGGACATTTATAGTCATATATACCACCAACCAGATAGGACTCTTAGACTTGAATATATTAGTCAGTTGGGATTATTCTTCTCAATATATGGAAAAATAAAATCCATGTTCCAAACCATCAACCAGTTATACTAAGAACCCCATGCAAAAATTGGAAAATCCCTCGAAATTTCATAGAGGTCCCCACCTTGTTTTCCAGCCATATATCACCTCTGGTAAACGTTTACATAACTATGGAACATCACCATGTTTCATGGGTAAATCCACTATGTCTATACGCCATGTTCCAGTTCGCAAACTGTTAGTCATTACCACGATATTCTATAGTTATATCTACCATAAACATCCATAAACCATCCATAAAACATCCATAAAACATCCATAAACCATAGAATTCAGCCACCTTGTCCACCTCCAACATCTTCGCGCAGCGCTTTTTCTCCGCGCCGTCGCCGCCGCGCTGCGCCTGGCGCAGCGCCTTGCGCAGCGGCGCGGTGGCCGACGTGGCGGACGCGGCGTCGCCCAGGGCGTCGGCGCGGTCCAGGTCGGAGGACGCGGCGCCTGGCCGAGCTCAGCAAAGAAAGGTCGAGGTCACCGGGGAAAATGTGGAAAAATGATGGAAAACCATGGGGTTTTGAAGAGTATTCAACGTTGTATATGGGATTGAATGGGATTTTGTTTTGGCATTTAATGTAATCTTCATGGGTTTCAGAAGATTTGAAAAATAGGATTTAACGGGATTTCACCACTAAGGAAAGATGGTTCTAATGGAATTTCTATGGGTTTTAACTAGCGACAATGGGGATGAAATGCATTTACTTCGCAACCCAAAAAAAAACTTCCCTTGAACATTCCACTCAAACTCTGCCTAGCTATATCCCCATCATTATCCATGATATTCCCATGATAGATTGAGGTTGCTACTCAGAAAATCATACCACTTACTTTGAGACAACCCCAGCTATAGTTATTTACAGGGATTTCCATCGTCATGGGGGTACCCCAAAAAAATGCCATAGATGGTTTATTTCATGGAAAATCCGAACGTGACATGGATGAGAACTGGGGGTACCCGGTACCCCTATATTTTAGGACACTTCCATCCGGGATAACCATGGATAACCCCACGCATTGGACTCACTTGGACTTGGGTTCCCTTGCCACTTGCCATGGGATGATCCTCCAAGCAGATGGGCACCTCATTTTCCCTGGGATTATCTGGGATTTAGCCACTTGGGAAAGCACAGAATTTTACCTCCAACATGTTAATCCAAATGAATCAAAATGGTGATTTAACGATCAAGTCTTGTGAAAAGCACTATTAATTAAACAAAAAACAAAAACAATTTTAGGGTTGGTGAATAATGTTGAAACAAACTTACAATGCTGATATTAAGCATCAAGATACGGGATGTATAACCATCCAAAAAATGTGGATTGAACTTTGGCTGAAAGGCAGTGACTCCGGAAACCTGTTTTTTTTGTATTGGTACTCTCTGGTGATCAAATCCGATCAAAAGTGGCAATGGAAAATCACTATTTATTATTATTTATTGAATTTATAGATGTTTTTCCCACTTAAATGTGAATGTATAGTGGATTTCTTATTGCCACCTTTGGTTACCGGATGGTACATAAAATCTGTGACTTTCAAGGGACGTTACCAGGCAATTTCCCTCCGAGTCGCTGAAGTTGCGCAGCTCGAGGTAGGCTTGAGCTCTGCGGAAGTAGGCCTGGAGCAGCGACGTTTGGTTTGGATCGCTCCAGGCCGACAGAAGAAATCATGGTGGTAGGGTATAACCAAGAAATATATCTGAAAATGGGTTACCCTCCGGTAATTTAACAGTTTGCTATTGAAAATGGCCCAGTCGAAATAGTGGATTTACCCATTCAAAAATGGTGATTTTCCATAGTTATGTAAACGTTTACCAGAGGGTATACTGCAAATTCAGTGAGAATTCCCCAAGTTTTCCCATGAAAAATTGTGATTTTCCCATCTTTTTTTTAATGTTTACCAGAGGCTAAGTATCTACTGTATCTCAACATCCATAGTCACCATAGTCAGACTTGATTTCCCCAGTTCAAAGCTCCATTTTGATCATGGTTTGTCCTATATCATGTTATATCCCCGTGAGAAAAACCCATGAAAATCTCCGCATGAACTTTGGGAAACCCCTGGAGGATCAACCCACAGTCCTCTGATAACCAGGTTGTCCCAGTTACATGTGGGAGAAGTATGGATACCCTCTGGTAAACTAACAGTTTGCTATCGAAAATCACAATTTTTAATGGGTAAATCAACTATAAATGGCAATTTCCAATAGCTACGTTAAATTACCAGAGGGTAAGCCCATTGAGGGTCATGTTGAAATCAAAACCAATGTACCCGGAGGGTATAGGATTCTTGGACTTAGAATCAAGACCATCCAAAACCATGGATTTCGAGAAAAACAAACATGAGCTGTTTAACATGGATGATACTTTGAGTTGTTCCCGATTCTACGAACCCAATATGTTGCATATCGTTTTGCATGGCCAAATTTCATGAAAGTTGCAGCACCCCCACAGCACCCCTCCAAGCACTCTGCAGTGCCTTTGGATTCTGACCCAGTTCTAAAGCTTGATTGCAGGCGTCGACACACTTCTGGTGCTCACCCAGCTTCAAGTAGCAGGCCTGTCGCGGGGCTGGAGATGGCTGGAAATGTGGTGCGAAAAAAAAAACAACAAAACCGTGATGTTTCTTGGTTCACAACCCCCATTATAGATCTATCAGAAAACCCAACTTAGCTACAATGTGAGGCCCCCAAGATAGCTAAGTTGGTTTATAACTCCAATAACTATGGTTTATGGTACTTATAACTATAGTTGCTGGGGCGAATCTAAACCAACAAACATCACTGGGGGGCCTCACATTGTACTTATGGGGTTTTCACCACGGCGAAGTTTGGATTGTGAAAATCCGTCGGATATTGCTTGGTGCTTGAAACCGCCGAAAAAGAACGGATGATCATCCCATTTCAGGGCAGAGTTACCCTTTGGTAAACTAACAGTGTGCTATGGAAAATGGCCATTTATAGTTGATTTACCCAGAAACAATGGTGATTTTCCATAGTTGTGTAAACGTTTACCAGAAGGTAAATATCTTTGAGACTACCAACCCGATCATTATCATGTACGGGCTCTGAATTGTAGCGCGTGGATGCTGGTCTTTGTGATTTCATGTGATATTCTCCTCGGTTTGCCATCCAATGCTTGAAATCATTGGTAGCTATGACTCATGCCCCAATATGCCCCAGTTATCCCAGCATTGGTTGGAGGGAAAAGTTGAATAACCATATGAAGTTGGTTATATACACTATCAAAATCCCAATAAAGCTTGGTATATCCCTGTTATTCCCCAAAATAGTAAAATAGAGATACGATGGAAGAAATCCTGCACCAGTTGGCAACTATTGGTAACTATTGAAACACTGGGACAATAATGGGATCATAATGGGATGTTTACCATCTACCAACTGGTGCAGGATTTCGCAGCCATCCACAGTATGTCCCCATTCAATCCCCAATCGTCGGCGGAAATCACCGTTCTTCCAAGGGGCTGCCATGTTCAACCGCGTTGTCTCCTTCAGACGCCGCACCTGAAAAACGTCATGGCACGATGTTGCACGTACGTACGTGCAATACCTCCATGGCAAAAGATTCAACTTATCAACCCAAAGTTTTTTGTATGTTTACCAGGGAGTAATGAGATGATCTATAAGACTGACTTATTCTATATCTGGTTGGTGGTTTCAACCCCTCTGAAAAAAAGTCAGTTGGGATTATTATTCCCAATATATATATCAATATATTATATTATATGGAAGTTAATAAAAAATGTTCCAAACCACCAACCAGTGATTCAAAGTGTGCATCAAAAAGGTTGATCTTGACCCTTCAACAAAGCTCAATATTTCCATCAAAAACCATTTACTTAAACTCAAGCAGTTTCTTTAGCATGTCCAGAATCGGGAAAAAAAACACGCAGAACCTCAATTTCCATGGGACCCCTCCCGTTGATTCGCTAGAAACCTGCCAAAGGGATCATGGCGAAAACATGATTTCTTCGGGGGTCCAATAGATCCCTAGTCGAAATCAACGTCGTCAAAATCCGCCCACGTCATCCCTTCATACTGGTTCAAAGGAGTTCCCAGTTCATGGATTGCGATTTTCCTCATTTTTGTTATCATCAATCATCAATCATCTGGTTGGTGGTGCAATGTGCCCATCTTGAAAAATGACGGAGTGAAAGTCAATGGGAAGGATGACATCCCATATATGAATTGGAGAATAAGACATGTTTGAAACCACCAACCAGTCATTGTTGGGTTTGAACACTCCTCAAATGAGACATGAATTGTGAATTTGTTGAATTACCCATCCAGTGTTGACCCGTCATTTCCTAGGTATATCCATGTTTTTATCCACATGAACTGTAATGGTTAAGCTCCATGTAAATTGCGTTGAAAAAATAAAACTTCAAAAAACTACATCCAGAAACGGGGTTGCACTTGGGGTTAAATTCCACTTAGTAGGTGGTTCGTAATGTCAACCCCGGATTAATAAACCATTGTTTATTAATTAGGGGGGTACTCCTCCAATAGTCATGATTTGATACTTAAATGGTACCCTCCCAATTAAATAGCCTGGGGGTTTATTATTCCAGGGTTGACATTAATCATATATCACCATGTTATAAACTAGTTGTGTCTAAGAAATCACCCAGCTATCAGCCGGTTATAAACCACCGGTGGAGTCCGCGACATGTTTTAAATGAAGGTTTGAATGGAAAAAACATGTTTTCGATGGTATTTTCTATTGCCACATTTACTATCATTTACTTATAAGCTACTAAACATACCACCAACTTCGCGTTCGCGGAGTGGGTTTCCACCTTGAAATCCCATGAGAAATCCTTGTTGTTGATGGTTAAATCATGTTAAATCCCATATAACCAGCCTTTCCCTCCATCAATAGTGGATTATATGGGATTTAACCATTCTATTCCCGATTCTATCCATAGTTGAATAAAAGGACCATTCTATTCCTGGTGAAATCGCCCTTTCTGGTGTACCCTCTGGCAAACTGTTACATAACTATGGAAGGATCCACCATGCTATTAGTGGGTAAATCAACTATTTCTACTTAGATGGACCGTGGGATTAGCTAAACAGTGAGTAAATGGGTTATAAACTACAAAAATATCCCAATGAATAAATCCATTTACTAACTACTTAACTAATTCCATGGCCCATCTACGTATGACCATTTTCCAGTTCGCAAACTGTAAACGTCATAACAAGAGGGTAAACCAGCAAATTCAAACTCTACGGGATGACCTCGTTGACTTTCTCCGGAGGGATCTGATTGGAGGACAGCGACACCAAGTCCTGCGGCTGTTTTTCGTAGCCCGGTAGAAGTTGGTGATGTGAGTAAAACAATCACTGGTTGGTGGTTGAGCCCTACCCCTCTGAAAAATAATGGAGTGAAAGTCAGTTGGGCTTATGAAATGTCCAATTGAATGGAAATTCATAAAAGCCATGTTCCAAATCACCAACCAGATCATACACCAGCCCATTTTGGAGGGTTTATACCACTTATGGTGATTTTGGGGATGGTAGAAGTCGGTTATACATCCATTACTCTCTGGTAAACATACAAAACACGAAGGAGCGAAGGAAAATCACCATGATTCAATGGGTAAAGCAACTATAAATTCATCATGTTCAATAGCTATGTTAAATTACCAGAGGGTAAATACTGTTGCAACTTAAGTTATAACCACCATAAAATCCGAACACAAATCCCAGATAACCAAGTGATATGCGTCAACTTAGCTATCTTTTGAGGGCCTCATCTTGTGGATAATTACTTCCCCATCAACACGGAAATCCATGATGAGATATAAATCGAAAATGAATACAATCCCTATGGATCCAAACACCTCCTGAGAAGGTACAAAACACCCCCCAAATCATATCCCAAACACTTCCTAAGAAGGTACAACTGGATCCATAGGGAATCTGTGATCCATCCATAATCATCCATATAAATCAATGAACATGGATGACTACTGAAAGGAATTGCCACAGTTCAGCAACTATTGACCGTACCCTCCTGTAATCAAATCACCCATTTAGTTCGATTTTCCCAAATATCTAGCTAAATCTAGTTTTTTGGGGTTTCAAGACAATCATTCAACACCATTAACCATCATTAATCCCACTTTTCATCGCCAATCAGCCAGATACCCTACAGAAAATAAATTCTTAGCTGGTGAACGTAGATCATCCCATACCAAAAAGACTATCCAAAGGATTAGTGAAACCACCCATCTTTCAGATTACCCTAGATATAATCATCCATCATTCTTGGGTTTGACCATCATTCAACACCATTAACATCCATTAAACATGGATGCAACGAAAAGCCATGGATTTTCCCCTGGGAAAAATTGTGTGTTTGCTGGATTTTCCATGATTTTCCTGGAAGAAATGGTGGTGTTGGTTGAATTTCCATCATTAATCCCACTTTTTTATGACCGTCTTATGACCTCAATGGTTCAAGCGGCGTTTCCTGGTTGGCAGGTGGAGGCACTAAGCCATTGATGAAACAGAAGACCTGCGGCAAGCCATGGAAAATGAGATCACCACGGAAGATGTTTAAGGGATGTCTTGTGAACTTAGAAGATATGAGAACATCTATATATAATGTCCGGGTGCTATTAAAGAACCCCCCACAATTAAGTACGCCCAATACCGGGAAATATGAATTAATCATGATATATTCACCATGTATCGATGATCTTGGAAAAGCTACCTGTTCTCATGTGTTGTTAAGCCGGACAGGCACATCGGCCGCATGTTAACGAGTGATTGGGTGAGTCGTGAAATGTTAAGGGGTTGAGCAAGGTACAAGGTGGTTCCCTCACCCGTGATGTGGTTTCGTTGGTTTATAAACCATAGGAATAGTATAGATATATCTAACATAAACCAATATAGTGAAATTGGAGTTGTGAACGCACCAACTTAGCTAACGAACTGGGGCACCACCTTGTACTGATGTGAACAGGGAACCAAAAATGGGCCTAGATGATGTCAATTAAATGGGGGTGACATTGGAACACTTCTATAAATACTGTCATCCTATAGCATCTGACTTCTTTTCTTTAAAGGGTTCCAACCCATGGGGGTAACCCAGTCATCATCCAGTCGTCATGGATGACCCTGAGTTAGAAATGAAACCCAAAGCGACGACTGGGGATCCCCCATTTTAAGAAATCACCAAGTTGGTGTCTAACCCCATTTAACTATATAGACATATATATTTTAGATACTACTGTATATATTTGTAATATACATGTGTATAATATTGAAATACATATATATATATACATACATATTAATAATATATATATATATAACATATATATATATATATTAAATAATATATTATATACACCATCAGTCCTAGTTATTGAAGTGTGTCTTTGTTTGACTCTGCAAGCATGTCCATGTCTGACTCAGGTCGTCAACGAGATCAACACCTGCCAGTGGCAGGTCCGAGCACGGCAGCCCTGCCCGGTGCGCCTTGTGGTAGGCTCCCAAGGCTTTCTTGTAGTTGCCTTCCGGCTGGGAAAGTGCGGGCCCCAAATCTCTCCAATTTCGAACACAAATGTCGGGTTCGGGCTTCACAAAAGCGAAGTTGGTTTAGAACTGGGTTAACTGCTTGGTTTATGGTAGTTCTGAGTAGAGTTAAGTAATGTAAAATGAGATTTCAAACCAATTTATAACATCTCATAAGTGGGGGCACCTGCCTTGTCGTATTTCACTCACATGCTGCAAGGAAGCTCAATCATGTAGTGCCCATGAAAGAAAGCATTTGACTGGATGGATGCATGTGAACATCTTCCAAAGTGGGTGGATGATATCTATTTGTCTGGACAGTTCACGACACAAGCTCTGTACGTCTGTTTCGGGCAACAAGTTCTAAGCGATGATTTGGCAAACGTTTGACATGTTGGCTGGTTGGTAATATTGAGCCACCCCACCAAGATGTTACCTTCTGACAATCTAAGCCGACGATGGCAAATCCATATGTATATCTTCCTATTCAAAAGACGTTTCCCATGTCCAAGTCAGACTACCAAAGCATAATCAAGCTTGGCTAAGCATGCCAAGTAGAGGATGCAACGAACTGGGAAGTCCCTAAAAAATAATTTCCAAGTTTTCAGTGAGAAATCGTTAGTGAGCCAAAATTAAACCCCACTTTTGGTGATTAAACTCCAATTTATAATCTATGTAATCCATACAACCATTTCAAAGGAAACAGTTGGTGACTCATTGGTGACTTTACAGTAATCCCGAACAAAACAAACTAGCCAATGGGAGCAACATCCCATTTTGTTGGATGAATAGTTAAGAAATGTTAAGAAACCATGAAACAACAAACCAGAAGGGAAAAACACATGTCGACACCAGCAAAAGGTGGTGCTCCCTGCTTGGCTAAGTTAATCTAGAACTAGACTAACATAGGCTAACTAAATTATCTACTAATAAACCACCACACATAACTGAGGCGGCACCAGCTTGTATTGAAATATGACACTCTTATGTTTGTTATCGTATTCAATGATCATTTGCCTGGCGAAATCAATGTTAAATCATCATCTGGTTGGTGGTTGAGCCCTACCCCTCTGAAAAATGATGGAGTTCGTCAGTTGGGATTCATAATCCAGCCATGTTCCAGTCACCACCAAGCAGCTATTAATGGATGGAATCACCCAATTTTTCATGGGTCAATCCACTATTTCCAAGGCCATTTCCTATGGCTTGTCCCAAGGGGATCCATCAATCTTATCACTGGCCATCTCAGGAACCCATTGATTGGAGGTACCGATTCCATTTTTTTCAGGCCTTTGTTTAAGGCCTATGTTTCCGGGAATATCCCCACAAAATATGGCTGAAATATGGTACGTAACAAGTACCTCCATCTGTTGGATCCTGAAGATCTCCCATTGATCTTATCCCATTGATCTGGTTGGTGGCATACCTACCCCTCTGAAAAATATGAAAGTCAGTTGGGATTATTCTTCCCAATATATGATAAAAAATGTTCCAAACCACCAACCAGTTATACTAAGAACTCCATGGAAAAATTGGAAAATCCCTCGAAATTTCCTATGGCTTTTCCCAGGGGGATCCATCAATCTTATCCCACCAACCAGCCTTAAATGTTGATCATTTTGGTCACCACGACCATCCTCTCGGCCCTCGGCCTGCCTTCCTGATGTTGTCGGTTGCCCTCGGCCTTCAACTTCTCAGCTTCGCCCAGTTGCTCCACCGCTGCCATAGCAAAGGCAGGATATAGTACTGGGGGGTGCAGGCGGTTGGGGTGACTTTCATGGTTAACCACTAGAAATGGTGATGAAAAACCTATAGAAATGGTGGTTTAACCACTAGAAATGGTGATGTACCCTCTGGTTATGTCAAAATAGCTATGGAACATGGCCATAGAAATAGTTGATTTAGCGGACTTAAAACTGGTGGTTACCCTGCAAACAATGACAGATTCTTTACTGGTTATTAAGTAGATAATCCCATACCAAAAGACTATTTCGGATTAGTTTCTACCCATCTTTCAGATTGCCCTGGAACTATGGAAATACGCTCTGGTAAACGTTAACAACAAACTATGGAACATCACCATGCTATTAATGGGAAAACTCACTATTTCTCTGGCCATTTTCCAGTTCGCAAACTGTTAGTTTACCAGAGGGTAATGGACCTCTGTACCCTCTGGAAATTTCACTGGTAACTCTTTGAAGTATGGGCCATGGCTTCCAGAATCATCCATAGCTTAGCTATGTCAAATTACAGGAGTGTATGACACATATCAACATGGAACACGCACTTTCTTTTCGAGTGGTCCATGACCTGAGTGATAGGCAGCACTGTTGAGTCGGCATCGGCTGACAAGCCACAAGCTGTGCAAGGAAAGAGCCAACAAGTGGTGCGCAAATAAGTCCAATAACTGTTCTGTTTATGGGGGTTATATCGACCATGGGGATTACAAACAAAAAAAACACGGGGGGGACCAAATTCCTACTAAAAAAATGGAAACTATGTGTCTGAATCATTTTGGGGTGTTACTCTATATCAATTATCCAGTGAACAATATTGCTCATAGATAGGGTAGGTCCTATACTTACTTCCCTAAAGACACGTAAGGAAGTAAGGATACACAATGTCGTAGGCTTCCTGACATCGTCGACGATTGATTTGGACAAAAACAATTCTTATTATTTGCAGCTGCTTCTCCCTTATCAAAGCTTCTCATGCTGCAATTGTTCAATCATAATTCGTTCTGGACTCGTTCACACTTTTCAGCTAATGTTTCCCATGTTCCAAGGTATATTAGGTCATCTTCACAAGCGGGGTGAAAAAATGTATATGTGGGTCGGGTACGGTATGGCTCAAATTGTTGCCCCACAAACATGGTAGCAGCTTGATGCACTCTGAGCTATTCCAGTCCACTACCGAAGGGACTCCCTCATGAAACAAATACTTGATAGGGCATGAATATATGTGGGTTTGTATTACCCTCTGGTAAACTAACAAAACTATGGAACATCACCATTTTTAATAGGTATATAAATCAACTATAAATAGCCATTTTCAATAGCTATGTTAAATTACCAGAGGGTTAAATAAGGTACCCAAAAATGTGATGATATAACAAATTGTCATTCTGGGGGTACACCCAATTTTCGGACACATCGATTTGATATGCAGAACTCTTCCCAGACTTCGACAAAACAAACAGGTTCAAACATGGAGAGGTGCAAAACTCACTGCAATGAACTCACTCGGCTCCACTTGCAAATTCCCCACCTTGAGGTTATCTTCCCCCTTCATGGTAAGATTTCAGAATAGATGTAGGAAAACCACGAAATTTATCATAATTGATCTATATTTATCACACGCACTTCACATTGTCAACCAAATTTCATCTTCATATCCCTCATTCCAACTTAGCCAACTGGACAGTACCATTCGTATCCCTTTTTTCGCAGTGCCCAGGTGGCCCAAGACAATGAATACATACCAAAAACCATGGCCAATCAGCCAGATACCCTGCAAAAAAAAAGGCAGATTCTTAGCTGAGTGAGTAGATAGTCCCATACCAAACGACTCTTTTGGATTAGTGAAACTACCCATCTTTCAGATTACCCTAGACATAATCATTCATCATTCTTGGGTTTGACCATCATTCAACACCATAAAAACATCCGTGAAAACCATCAAACTGTTGAATATCTCATTCATATCCATTAACCATTAATATCCATTAATGTCAACCCCAGATTATATAATCCACCATGGTTTATTAATTAGGGTGGTACTCCCCAAATAGTGGTAATCTAATACTCAAATGGTACCTCCCCAATGAAACAGCCTAGAGGTTTATTAATCCAGGGTTGCCATATGTTGCCATTAACCACCATTGACCATCATTAATCTGGGCAAATTATAATAATTCACTAACCTGAATTAAGGCTATTTGGGGATGATTCCCCTTATTAACAATGATTTCCAGTGAGGGAGAACAGTGAGGACGTTGTAATTTACCCAGATTAATCCCACTTTTTGGATGAGTTAAAACTACCAATCTTTCAGCTTGACATTGCTTGACTCGAAACCGCCTTTGGGCCACCGTACTCCATGACGCGGAATTTCCCGCCACGGTTATGGGGATGCCTCGGGTGCGCATAAAACAGATGGTGCTGCCAGCGAGTGACTGAAGAAACATGAGGATTTAAAGAGATTTATAGCTGATTTATCATAGCTATGCTAAAAAAAAAAATTCAGCATTAAGCCATCCAACTATGCTTTGAGTTGGAACCAAAGGTCGACCAATCTAGAGATCACTAGCTGTCCTGCCGATGCAGTTAGAGATCTTCCAAACCTCGAAAAATTCGAATTGGAATCCCCACGACACGGCATCACCAAGCATATAGCTCAAGAGATGTACCCTCTGGTAAACATACAAAAAACTATGGAAAAATCCACCATTTTCATGGGAAATTTCACTATTTCTATGGTGATTTTCCATAGTTATGTTAAATTACCAGAGATGTATGTCAGACATCTGCTTGTTAGCCAGTAAACCACTGTGGAGAACTCAGGAGAACTGTTGGTGTCGGCCAAAGCTGTCAAGGGGACCTTGCCGTACTTCACTGATGCTAGAACTAGACGAATTGGGCCACCACCTTGTACTAGCTATAGAGATCTATGGAGTACATTGTGCTATTTCCGAACTTCAGGGATTCTCCCCTTGTTGCAAGAATAACCACCGCTGAAATTTCACATGGCACGGAAAATAAGCAATTGCCAAGTGTAAATCCATCAGCCAAAGGCACTTTAGGCTTCATTGAAGTTATGTGCACCAATTTAGCCAACTAATCCATATGGAAATCACCGCGTTTGGCCACGTAAAAAATCACGTGACATCACAACTTTCCTATGGTTTGCCATACTATGCCCCAGTTTTAAGTTACTTAAGAATTATAGATCTGGGTAAATTACAATATTTCACTAACCTGAATTAAGGCCATTTGGGGACGATTTCCCTTACTAACCATTATTCCAGGGCTCGGTCGCAGTGAGGTCGTGATCAAATTTACCCAGTTACTTAAGAATTATAGATGAGTTTAGCATAAACCCTAGTTTGAGCAAGTTAACTCAGTCAACTCTGGGAAAACGTCAAAGAATAGATGTGGACTGTGGAAAACAAACAACGGATTTCCAGATTTCCGTTGTACATCCAAATGGGAAAGCATAGGCTTTCCACATCTATGGTATCCAGCCTGGTAAACGTTTACATAACGAACTGGAAAGATCCACCATTTTCAGCTGGGTCATAACCATAGGAAACCATAGGAAAGTGTGGCTTTAATATGGTTAAAAAGGAATTTATAGCTGGGTAAATCCACTATTTCGATTGGGTCATGTTCCAGTTCGCAAACTGTAAACGTTTACCAGGCCGGGTATCTTAAATGATGGATAATATAGACATATAATAGCTATATTTTTTTTCCCATCGTTATACCATAGTTATAGAAACCCAAGAAATAATAAAATAGTTATAGTAGTTATAGTCCAATATCTAGAGTTGATTAGGAGATTATATATCTATATCTATATCCTATGGTTTCCCTATGGTTTTCCTATGGTTTTGCTATGGCAACCTATGGGGCACCGTTGTTTCACCGCTGGGCTTTTGCACTCTGCATGGTGCCGCAGCCTGGACTGCAACTCCTGAGCCCAGGTCGTGAATCGCTAAGGAAAGCCGTTTGGAAACCATAGGAAAATATGGGGAAACCATAGGAAACCCTAGGAAAATGTGGCTTTAATATGGTCAAAAAGGGATTTATAGCTGATTTATGTTGGCCAAGTTGGTGCGTTCATTTTTCCAATTTCACTGTGGTTTATGGTAGAGATATCGAACTATTTACTATGGCTTAGACTGGGAGGGCACCACCTTGCAGAAAACGGGTCATGTTTATCTATAGGTATATCACTCATGATCATGTTTACATCGATATAGATCTATGGATTTCTGGGCTAATTAGCTGGAGGATCATCCTGCGGATCATCAATAAGCTAAATCCACACAGTGGGCTGAATATAAAGGGGATATAATTTATATAATGGGGATATGATATGATCTGATCTGATGTGATATCATGGGATGTGTATGTATGTATGTATATGCACCAGGCCCTGCCACCCACCCCTCCCCCCCCCATGGGATGGGTCCCATAGACTGGCCCCATATGAGATCTTCCCCCTCCCCCCCTGTGGTGTGGTGGGGGTGTGGCACTGTCCCCCTCCCCCCCCTGTGGTGTGGTGGGGGTGTGGTATGGTATGTTGGGTATGTATGGTGTGTATGGTCGGTCTGGTATGGC